>Ga0136642_1001170_pt1 | contig 11589 bp, 10 predicted proteins | sample LowCatLa1302831Y_FD_115313 | JGI IMG/M metagenome (GOLD analysis project Ga0136642, IMG submission 115313) | Freshwater microbial communities from Lower Cathedral Lake, Yosemite National Park, California, USA - 13028-31Y | ecosystem: Environmental > Aquatic > Freshwater > Lake ... | reverse complement strand
TTTTGTTTTTGTTTTTGCTTTTGCTTTTGTTTTTGTTTTTGTTTTTGCTTTTGCTTTTGTTTTTGTTTTTGTTTTTGTTTTTGTTTTTGCTTTTGTTTTTGTTTTTGTTTTTGTTTTTGTTTTTGTTTTTATAAAAAAACGGTTAAAATACCGTAAAAAAAATAAAAAATTATCTAAAGGATTTGTAATGGCGAATATTTTCACTCTAGAAAATGTTGCTGATTTTTCAGAAAAACTGAATATTGATGAGTTGTACGAGAGAAAAAGGCAACATGATTTAAATCAATTAGCGCTTTACAATAAATTATTAAACCGCATTCATGTAAGAATAAAGACGACTGCGAGACAAAAAACAGATGAGCAATTTTGCTGGTTTATAGTTCCCGAAATAATGATAGGTGTTCCAAAATATAATCAAGCTGCATGTATAGCTTATTTATTAGGTAAGTTAAAAGAAAATGGTTTTATGGTTCGTTATATTCATCCAAACACACTGATGATTTCATGGAAACATTTTGTACCATCCTACGTTAGAAATGAAATTAAAAAGAAAACTGGCATTATTGTTGATGAAAATGGAAATAAAATTGGAGAAAATGATAATAATACAATAATGAATGATGAACATTCAAAATCTTTGGAAGAAATGATGTTTAAGACAAAAGATGCTACAAGTAGCACAAACTCTAAAATACAATTACAGAAAAAATTTACACCTGTTGCATCATATAAACCTCAAGGAAATTTGGTTTACAACGATGAATTATTTAATAAATTAGAAGACAAATTCAATTGATAAAATTGAGATTATTTTTATTTCATTTTATAATAATATTATATATATAATACATCCGTATAAACATGAAAAACCAAGATAAAACAATTAAAACAATTAAAACAAAGACACAAAGAAAACACGGCAAAAATAAAACCAAGAAATGTGTAAAAAAATTTACATTTCACAGTTTTGAAAAAGAATATGAAGAGAAACAAATGGAAAAATTGCGCGAAAAAAGAAAAAAAAGACACAAAAAATATGGAGTAGATCGTTTAAATATTTTAATGCCAAAAACTGATGTTGAAAAAGAGCTAATAGAGTTATTTAAAAAACCTTTCTCGCCTTCAAAGGTTACACCCAGAAGTGATTATTATACCTATATTAATTACATTTGGCTCACAAAAACAAGCAAAACGTCTCTCATTGCTTCAAAAGAGCAAAAATATTATGTTCAAATAGATGATTTTCGCATAACACAAGACAAAGTGTATAGACAATTAATTGAAATAATAGAAAATTATATAAAAACGCATAATGATAAAAAATCAAAATTAATAAGCAATGTTTACAAATCATTGTTAAATTTAAATGAAACTAGCACAAAAAAGCATATTAATAAAGTAATAGAAAAATATGATGAATTTATTAAAAATGATGATTTATGGAAATATATGGCTCATATTAATCACAACGAAATTGTTTGCTGGGGATGTCCCGTTTATTGGAAAGTTATGGCAGATGAAAAGAATTCAAAAATATTTAGAAATTTTATTTCTTTGCCAAAACTATCGTTATATGACGCAGAACTATATTTAGATGACAACACTGGTAAAAGTAAGGATTATATTTCTTATAGAAATGAAGTTCAAAAAAAATACATTGAATATGTTAATGAAATATTTGAAGGTTGCTTGGGTAAAAACCATGGACTAAGCGGGAAGGATGTATTTGAAGTGGAGAGAGATATTTTAACAGCAATGGGGTGTGAATCAATTAAAAATGACTCTCCTGACTTTTATAATGTAGTTAAATCAAAAGAAGCATTTGAAAAATATGGATTTAATTGGATTAAATTTTCGGAATATTTGGGATATAAAAAAACTCCTGATTTTTTTATCTGCGACAGTTTGAATTATTTGCAGTGTATTTGTTCATTACTAAATAAAAATTGGAAAACTCAAAAATGGAAGAGTTTTTGGTTATATATTTTCTTTCGCCAAATTATTCGTTTTGATAAAAAATTGGTTTATATTCATTATAATTTCAATGGAAAATATTTACATGGAATACCAGGGCATTTTCCGTGGGATTTATATCCGATTTTTGGAATGTCTTTAACATTCAATACATTTTTAACAAATGAATATGTTGAAAAATACAAGGATGATGAAGTTATTAATTACGTAACTAGTATGGGAAATGATTTAATAACGGTTTTTAAAAGAATTATTAAAAGAAATAATTGGTTAACTGAAAAAACAAAAAAATATGCATTATTAAAATTAGACCATTTAAATTTTGGCGTAGCATTGCCAAAACATATGAGGGAAGACCCTTTACTAGATTATAATGACAATGATGCATGGGGTAATTTAATAAAAATCACAAATTGGCGTACATATAAGTATGTTTCGTTGGAAGGTGATGATGTTATTGATATTCCAATTATAAGTTGGAATGAATTTAAATTAATTGGGCAACAAGCATACATTGTAAATGCAATGTATACGTCAACTCAAAATTCTATTTACATTCCATTAGGTTATTTACAGAAACCATTTGTAGATTTAGATGAAAGAGGTATAGAATATAATTTAGCACACATTGGTTTTACATTAGCACATGAAATGTCTCACTCGTTAGATGATATGGGAAGCAAATATGATTATAACGGAAATTTACATGATTGGTGGACTCCTGAAGATAAACGTAAATTTAAGAAAATACAAGAAGACATTATTAAGCAATATGAAGTTTTTGCTTCATATGATAAAATTAAATTTGACGCAGCGCCAAGTGTAGGGGAAGATTTAGCAGATATATCAGGTTTAGCTATATGTGAGGAATATTTAAGAGATTTTCAAGATATGCATGAAGATATTGTACCTATTCGTTCGTTGTCATTTCAAGCATTTTATGCGTATTTTGCAATGCAACAAAGACAGCAAATTTACAGGCAAGCTATTGTAGCACAATTAAAAACAAATCCACATCCTCCGGATAAATATAGAGTGAATGTTCCAATTTCTCGTTTGAAATTATTTAGGAGTTTATATAATATTCAAAAAGGGGATAAAATGTATTGGCCATCCACAAATACTGTTTGGTAAATAAATTCTGGATATTAAGGAAATTTTAAAATCAATTATCATATTTTTATCATATTTTTATCATATTTTTATCATATTTTTAGCATTATTTTTAGCATTATTTTTAGCATTATTTTTAGCATTATTTTTAGCATTATTTTTAGCATATTTTTAGCATATTTTTAGCATATTTTTCTATTAATAATTTTTTTTTGTGAGTTATATATATAAATGGCAAAAACCCATCGTCGTCACCACCGCAAGAGCGGTAAATCTCGTTCTGCTTCTCGCATGGCTTCTCGTTCTGCTTCTCGCATGGTCTCTCGTTCTGCTGCCCGCGCTGCATCTGCTGCCCGCGCCGCTTCTGCTGCTGCTTCTCGCGCCGCATCCGCCGCCAGAGGACGCTCTGCTTCTCGCTCTGCCGCCGCTGCTCGCAGTGCCTCTGCCGCCGCCGGTCGTGCTGCTGCTGCTTCTCGCATGGCGTCCGCCGCCGTTTCCCGCGCTTAATTATTTAGCATAATAGCGCAACAGTATTTTAACATTTTTAGCATTTTAATTTAATATTATTTATTATTTCATATAATAAATAATATTTAGTTTTACATTGGGTTTTCACCTGTAAAAGGTGTTATCAATTTTTCTTTTTCTTTTTCAAGTTGGTCTATATGTTTTTGTATAGTATCAAAAATTTGACCTTCAACAATGGCTTCATAAATTTTGACACCTTCAGCAAAATCTTCCTCGCACTTCAAATATAACTCAACAATTAGGGTTCTGGTTTGTTCCACTATTTCTTGAAGTCCTTCTTCATTTAAGTCTGGATTTATGCGAATTACGTCTTTTTTTGTTACCGGATCTAAAACATATACAAATATTTTATTTATTATGCCCAATAATTCACTTTGTTTATTATTAACAGACTGTATCATGGTTTTTAAATTATAAGCATACTTAATAAATAACTCATCTTTATAGATACCTTTTACGCTTTCACTTTTGCCAGTTTTACAAATTTCTTTTTGACTATAATCTCTCAACTTAATATCGCCAAACTTTTTTATATCCGCTGGCATATCGTGATTATCTGTAAACGCTGAATAAAATTTTTTTAAATCCTCTTGAAATTGTTTTTCAGTTTTTGGTGTCATTCCAAGAAATTTACCTGTTTTATAATTGTAATCTCCATCAAAATACAAATCAATGAGCTCATTTATTCCAGGCTCTTCATTTAAATAATTTGTTTCGCCATTCTTATCCAAATTTAGAGAACAAACTTCTGGATGAATTGTTATTTGCTCATTACCATTTTCACCAGATTGCTCTTCTACGATTTCTTCAACCTTGTCTTCTCTATCTCCACGTTCATCTTCAGTTCTATCTCCACCACCATTTACATCTTCGTGTATATGATTTTCTTCATCTACACTAGTTTTTTTTAGTTTTGGAGTACTCGTTTCATCATCTATAATTCTGTTTCCTTTTAATGCATCAATTCTCTCACTACATAAATTAATTTTAGAAACTGTAAAATCCACATCACTCGGAATTGTGTCTTTTTTCATTAATGGCTTTTTAATAACGTTTCCAAATGTATCTTTATATATATATTCAGGATTAATTGTCGTAACTATTGCCGCAAAAACATGAGCAATTTTGATGTAAAATTTTGCAATTTCATTACAATATATTTTTTTTGTTTCAGAATCAGGAATATTAAGGGATTCAATATCTGATTTTTTGAAGTAAACAAGTTTTTGAGAACCAGACTCAACACGTTCTGCTAACTGGGTCACTTCTAAATCATTGAAATATTTATTGATTATATCTGAAGTTAAAACGACTAATTCTTCGCAATATTTTTTTTTGTATAATTGTCTTAAACTTTGAAAGTTCATTGTTAAAATGTAATAAGTTGCAATAAAATCCAAAGAATCGGTCAGTTTAATAATATCTTCTTTAGCATTTGAATCATCACCTGAACCACCTAATTGAAAATTTGAATATGAGGATATGATATTTCCCATATATTACACCGACAAAATATAAAATGTAAAATAAATGTATAAATTTATAAATAAAATTGATTCTATTTAAAAATATATTTCCATTAAGAAAGAAGAGATATGAGTAAAGACCAAACTAAAAAAAGAAAAGACAATCAAATAAAAAATAAAGCAGAATTGTGGAATATATTTGATGAACAAATTATTAATGATTCAAGGCCAGTTGCTCCATTAGAATGTATATATAGAGCATGCGGTGACAGAGAAAAATGTGAAAGATGTGAATATAATTTAGCATTTTCAGATGAAGGATTTTTGACATGTACAAACACAAAATGTGGTATTATTTACAAGGATATGATTGACCAATCTGCCGAATGGAGATATTATGGTGCCGATGATAATAATGGTAATGACCCTACAAGATGTGGAATGCCAATTAATCCATTATTGCAAGAATCCTCTTTTGGTTGTAAAGTGTTATGTTGTGGTTCTACCTCATACGAAATGCGTAAAATAAGACGGTACACCGAGTGGCAATCAATGCCTTATAAGGAAAAATCACAGTATGATGAATTTCAAAGAATTACAATCATGTCGCAAAATGCCGGAATGCCAAAAATGATAATTGACGATGCAATCCGTTATCACAAGAAAATTTCAGAATATGAGCTTACTTTCAGGGGTGATAATCGCGACGGTATTTTGGCCGCATCTATTTATATATCATGTAGGATTAATAACTATCCTAGAACGGCAAAAGAAATTGCAACAATATTTCATTTAGATGTAACAAGTGCGACAAAGGGATGTAAAAATGCGCAACTTATTATCAATAATTTGGAAAAAGATATGGAAAACAGTGAAAAGACTTCATTTTGCAAGACAAAACCGGAAGCATTTATTGAGAGATATTGTTCAAAACTGAACATTAACTCAGAGCTTACAAAGGTGAGCCAATTCATTTCCATGAAAATAGAAAAACTTGGATTAATGCCAGAAAATACACCACATTCTATTGCAGCCGGTGTTGTATATTTCATCGCCCAAATTTGCAAATTAAATATTAGCAAACGAGATGTTAAAAATGTGAGTGAAATTAGTGAAGTGACAATTAACAAATGTTTCAAAAAGATAGAGAAATTAAAAGACGAATTAGTTCCCGCAGTTATTTTAAAGAAGTATTCGTCACATAATTAAATATACTGCAAAATGCATAATTCAAAATACATAATAAATTTAATTTTATTTTTAGAAAAGTGATACACTTATTATAAACGCATATTCTGGAAAGAACGAGAATATGTGTTTTCTTCATAGTGTAATATAAATAATATTACAGATAAAGATAAAGAAAATATAAAATAGTTTATAAAATAACTTTTGCTGTTTTATTACTACGTATTTTATTTAATATAAAAGATTTATAATGAAAAAAATTTTTAGGAACTATTTTTTTAACATAATAATGTGCTAAAATCAATTTATTATCAGTCGGATTAACAGTAAGAGCAACTCCATCCGGACCTTCTATTTCTTGATAAATTTTCATTTTTAAATTATATTTTCTATATTTAAGCATATTATATAAATTTCTACATAACAAAAGATAATCTTTTTCTAAGGCATTAACATCAATATTATAAGCATCTTTTAAAGCGTCGTAAATAATAGGATTTTCTGGAGTTGCTCCAATAAATCCTTGAAATATACACCCGGAACAATACGAAGAATTTACTGTAAAAAAATCATAATTTTTAGCACAATAAATCATTTTAGTTTGTAACATAGCATCACTGTCTAAAAAAACTCCGCCTTTTATATACAAATAATAGTATCTAAATAAATCGGCTTTATGGGCTCCTCCCCTTATATTTTTAAATTTGTCAACTATTAAGGGAAACTCTTCTAATGGATTATTGAGAAAAAAATCTATAATATCAGAATCTGTATAATGTTCATACTCCCAATGTGGAGCATTACATTTAATCATATTTATTAAATATTGCGGTGGTTTTTCACGAGATGTTTGGAATATAATTTTTGGTATTTTACAACATGTAGACATTTTTATTATAGTAATATATTATATTATATATATTATATTATATATATTATAGATTATGGAAAACAACAGCAACATTTTAGAATTTCTAAAAGTCTATAATTATGGAAATAAATTGCGGTTGGGTAATTTTAATGACGGGGGTTATGTAATTGCGCACGTTTTTGATGGATATGATTGTTATATTTCTGCAGGAGTCTCAAACGAAGAATCTTTTTCAAGAGATTTTATTAATTTATATAACATGAATAGAAGTAACAGTTATGCATTTGATGGAACTATATTAAGCTATCCAAAACAATATACTAGGAAAATTAATTTTATAAGAAAAAATATTGCACCATATTCAAGCAAAAAAACAGCAAATTTATCAAATCTAATATCAATGTATAATAATATATTCTTAAAAATGGATATTGAAGGCGCCGAATATCCCTGGTTGTTGTCTTTGTCTAACGAACAATTGCAAAAGTTTAAACAAATTACAATGGAATTTCATGGAATTAACGACGATTCTTGGGGAACAAACTATAATGATAAAATTCAATGTTTCAAAAAATTATCTGAAACTCATTATCTTATTCACATTCACGCAAATAATTATGATTCAGTGACAACGCTAGATGGAAAACCTATTCCAAATGTTGTTGAATTAACTTATGTTAATAAATCTTTTGTTAATGAAGATTTGCCTCCAAACAAAATGCCCATGCCGTGTAAATTGGATAGACCAAACAATTCATTAAAACCAGATATTAACTTATGCTTTGAACCATTTGTTAATTACACCGACCAAAAAGAAAAATGAGACAAATTTTTTATAAAAAAATAAAAAATTTGTTATTCTCCTTCTCAATAGTGTAAAAGCACCCTAAAGGGCATTAGACTATTTCACAATTACATTTCTGTAATGGTTAGTCTATTTTATTGGAACTTGTATTCTCTTCTATACTTTTCAGGTCTTTCTCCTGTTTTCATATATGATTTGAATACTTTTTGGATATTCTTACATCCATTCTTATCACGATTGATACACCCCTTCCTATTATTTTCCATTTTATATGTTAGGATAGAATGTATCTTTCGTTCTTTTTGTTTTGGATCTTTCTTGAATTTCAAATATAGATTTTCACATACTTCTTCGGTTTTATATGATAAACAAGATGTTCTAAATTCATCTATATTATAAATCTTGAATGTTTCTTGTAATTTTCTTTTGAGGGTTAAATTGGGTGTAGAAATAAAGTGTCTCATTTGTTTTCCTATACTCCAATCACCTATGATAATTATATGGTCTTTGCTGTATTTCTTTACTATTTTATTTACCATATTATCTTCTGTTCGTTTCTTGTTGATATAACTATACCATTTGTATTGACGAAATTTAATTTGTTGATATAACGGAACTAATATTTCATTTGCTTTTATTTTTTCAGTAATATATTCTTTTCATGGTTAATATCTATTATCCAAGGATAGAGATTAAAACTATGTCTAGAATAATAAAGATAATTGGAATAAAAATCTCCAAAATTTATATAAGTATAATAATAAAAAAATAAAATAAAATTCAAAATTATTTTATTTAGTAATAATATAAATATGAATAATGAGAATCCGACAAATATTCAGCCATTTGATGAAATTGTAAAAAAGACAATTACTTCTTTTAAAGTAAATATTTTTAATGTGCAAATGTTTATTTCTGCAAATTTAGGCATAACTTTTTTTGATATTAATAATAATTTAGTAAAAGCAGAAAATATAACCATCTCTGGTGCGGATTATACAAATTGGGGAAATAATGATGACTATATTATAAATTATGTTGCTACTCATTATGGATTTGTTATTATCCCACCACCTCAACAAGAATAAGCAAAAGAACCTCAGTCATAATAAAACCGGTTATGCATAAAATAGTATTTACATTTAATATTAAAAATAAAAATAATTTTATTATTAAATGACGAGTGTAGCACCTAAACGTGTTTTTATTGTACCGTATAGAGACCGCATTCAACAAAAGTTCTTCTTCTGCAAGCAAATGGATTTTATTCTTGAAGGCCAAGATGATTATGAGATTTTATTTATCCACCAATGCGATTCCAGAAATTTCAACAGAGGGGCTATGAAAAATATTGGCTTTTTAGCAATTAAGGAAAAATACCCAGAAAATTACAAGGATATTTCTTTTATATTCAATGATGTTGATACTTTACCATTTCACAAATTGTTTGATTATGAAACAGTTGAAGGTGTAGTAAAACACTATTATGGGTTTGAATCAGCTTTAGGGGGTATTGTTGTTGTTAACGGTTCCGATTTTGAGCTTATCAATGGTTACCCGAATTACTGGGGATGGGGTATGGAAGATGCTTGTTTACAAAAACGCTGCTTAGCATATGGTATTCAAATTGACCGCACTCAGTTTTATCCTATTGGAAGCCCTGAAATTCTTCAATTGTTTGATGGTGTTTCCCGTCTTGTATCTAGAAGAGATCCACAACGAATGAAAACTGACAATGGTCAAGATGGATTAAGAAGTATTCATAAATTAGTTTTTAGCGTTGACAATGAATCTTTGAATCCTGATGACAATAAATATGTAGTAGAAAGTAATAGAAATTTTATAGTAAATGTCACATCTTTTATGACAATGGTTCGTTTTGAATCTGACGTATACCATGAATATGATTTAAGGGAACCGACACAAAAGGTTATTTTTCCAGATAAAGAAACTACAACCCGAACTAATATCCCTACAGAAGAATGGAAAAATATTCCATATCATGCAATGCATGAAGAGATAACCAAACTAGAAGACATTCAACAACAACAAATTAAACAACAAATTCAACAACAACAGGTGAAACAATATTTAAGGCAACAGGCGTTGGCGAAATTCAATGTTTATTCTCCAGAATACGCCCGTTTAGCAGGAATTAAACCACGTGCTACAACTAGCGCAAATTTTGGATTAGGTGGAATTCGTCGGTAAAATTATCAATTACTTTTTCTCTCTTGAACTTATGAATAATATTCAAATTGTACAGAGTCTTAAGAATATTTCATTTGAAAGTACTACTAAAGACTGGTGTGAAATCCAAAACAAATCTCCACAAGAAATTGAAAATTTAAATGGAAGAAGTCGTCTTGGTTGCAATTTAATAGATTATTATTTTTTTGAACAACGCATAGAAACTATAGGAAATAAGGGTATAAATTTCTTCAACTTTGTTGATGATATAGAGAATTACAAGAAAAAGAAATATATTCAAACCTTACTTACATATTGTGAAAAACATAATCGCTATAAAGACAGCATTATTAAGAAATATTATTACTGTTATGGGCTATGTTTCGGTCGTATCAATGCATTTAAAATAACAAACGCATTACAAATTTATAATAAATATCCAACTACAAATACAATCATGGATCCATTTTGTGGATTCGGTGGAAGACTTGTTGCGGCTATGATGAAGAATATAAATTACATAGGCATTGACTTGAACAAGGATTTAGAGGAAGGGTATCAAAGACTTTTACATGATTTTAGAGAGAAATCTACATCAAAAATACAATTATTATTTAAAGATTCAAATATAATAGACTATAGCAATTACAAATATGATATGGTTTTTACTTCACCTCCTTATGAAAATATAGAGATTTATAAACACATGGAGAAAAAAAGTATTGAAGAATGGAATAAATTTTATAAAGAGATATTTCAAAAGTTGTGGGATAGCCTTGAACCATGTGGAGCATATATTATTAATATAAATGAAAATATATATATAAAAATTTTAGAACCCTTGTTTGGTCCTGCATTAGAAAATATTTTATTAAAAAAATCAAGCAAGAATAATTATAAAGAATATATTTATATTTGGAAGAAAACAAGTTAAATAATTATTGGTGTTATTATTTATTTATGGTAAATAATAATACAAACGCTTTATGTTCAGTAACAGACATTAAACATATTGTTTATATTAACCTTGAACATAGAGTAGATAGAAAAGTTCATGTGGAAAAACAACTAGCTTCTATAGGTATTAAAAACCCGACGCGTTTTAATGCAATTAAATTACTAAATGGTGCAATTGGATGTAGTATGAGTCATTTAAAATGTTTGCAGATTGCTAAAGAACAATGTTGGCCACATTTATTATTATGTGAAGATGATATTGAATTCCTAAATCCAGATTTATTTATTAAACAAATAAATGGTTTTTTGGAAAATCATCATGACGAATCATCATGGGATGTTTTATTAATCGCAGGAAATAATACACCACCACATGGATTAGAAGATGATTATTCTGTTCGTGTTTTCAAATGTCAAACAACCACTGGTTATTTAGTAAAACAAAATTACTATGATACATTAATTAATAATATAAAAGAAGGCATCCAGAAGTTAAT
>Ga0136642_1001169_pt1 | contig 11594 bp, 11 predicted proteins | sample LowCatLa1302831Y_FD_115313 | JGI IMG/M metagenome (GOLD analysis project Ga0136642, IMG submission 115313) | Freshwater microbial communities from Lower Cathedral Lake, Yosemite National Park, California, USA - 13028-31Y | ecosystem: Environmental > Aquatic > Freshwater > Lake ... | reverse complement strand
CGTCACCATTGGCGTACGTGCCGAGGACCTCCGCATTGGCGATACCGGCTTTGCGTGCGAGGTAGTCATCGTGGAGGATCTGGGATCTGAAGTTCACGTCGTATGTCAAAGCGCAGAGTCGGACCGCATAGTCATCCGACAACTCTCTGTAACCAAGCGACCTACCGTGGGCCAGACGGTCCACGTAACAATCGATGGTGCGACCCACTTGTTTGACGCCATGACCGGCGAACGTTGCGAGGGGTAGTGGCTAAGCGCACTTCGTCATTGCCGACTGCGGGAGTCGGCGTCTTTCGAACAAAGCGCGATCGCCGCATCGGCCTGGCGCTCACCTTGCCCAGCTTGGCCCTGTTTCTGCTCTTTACCTACTACCCCTTCTTCAAGAACTTCCAACTTGCCCTCTACCGTGCGGCACCATTCCCAACGTTGCCCAACAAATTCGTCGGGCCTAGTCAGTTCTTCAGCATCTTCTCCGATGCCCAGTTTTGGGACAGCGTTCGCTCAACGGTCATATTCGTAGGACTCGTGGTGCCGATTGGAGTCTTCTTGGGTCTGCTCATGGCCGTCGCCGCCCACCAGCGACTCAAGGGTATTCGTGTCTACCGCACGATTTTTTCAAGCACCGTGGTTTCGAGTGCCGCAGTTGCCGCGGTCGTCTTTTCGACAATTCTCAGTCCGGTTTCTGGTTACCTGCCCTCAATCGGTATTCACGCCCCCGACATCACGAGTAGCTCGACCTGGGCAATGCCCATGGTGGCGATTGTGTCGGCGTGGCAATTTGTGGGCTTGGCGTTCATCATTTTAACGGCTGGACTACAGAGCCTGCCTGACGACCTCTTGGAGGCCAGTCGCGTTGATGGTGCTTCGAGCTGGACGAGATTCTGGCGCATCATCCTGCCTCTACTGTCGCCCACTGTGTTCTTCACACTGATTGTTGGCGTCATCTACGGACTACAGAGTTTTGGTCAAATCGACATCATGATTGGTACGCAAAACTCCACCTTTACCCACACCAACGTGTTGATTTACGCGATCTACCGCTTCATCCACGTTTCAGCAAATCCCGGTATGGCCGCCAGCTACTCAATTGCCCTCTTCTTCATCACCTTGGCGGTCACTTTGATCCAGTTCCGCATCCTCGAGAAGCGAGTCCACTATGGCCAGTAAGCAACGTCGCCTCGCCGGCCGTACGGGCTCCTACGCCCTCTTAACGCTGTTGGCCTTCATCGTGGGCTTTCCCCTGTACATCATCTTCGCGGGCTCCCTGATGTCTCTGAAGGAGATCACTTCGGTACCGCCCAGCCTCTTTCCAATGCACCCCATCTGGAGCACATTCCGTGATGCCTTCGTCGGGGGCAACCTAGGCCAGTATCTCACCGTGTCATTTTTTCAATCGGGCATCATCGTGGTCGGTCAGGTGTTGACCTCAATTTTGGCCGCATTCGCCTTTGCTTACATTCAATTTCCCTGGAAGCGAACAATTTTTGTCGCGATGCTGGCCACGTCCATGATTCCATTCGAGGTGACCGTGACCGCCAACCTCCAAACGGTTGCCGCGCTGGGCTGGAGCGAAACGATGCAGGGCCTCGTCGTTCCCTTCCTGGCCACGGGGTTTGGGATCTTCTTACTGCGTCAAGCATTCCTTCAAATTCCAAAGGAGATGCACGAAGCGGCCGTCATTGATGGCTACTCCTCGTGGAAGTTTATGTGGCGCGTGGCTGTGCCACTCGCCCGGCCTTCAATAGCAGCTCTGGCGGTCTTCAGCTTTCTAGGAGCGTGGAATCAGTATCTCTGGCCTCTTCTGGAAACTGGTTCCAATAAAAACATCCAAACAATACAGATGGGAATACGAGGCGTTGGCGGTCAAGTCTCCACCGCCAACGTATCTCTCGCCGCTGCGGCTATCGCCGTAGCTCCACTCTTAATTCTCCTCGTGTTCTTTCAAAAGCATCTCGTGCGCAGCCTCACCGCGGGAGCCGTGAAATAATCTTCGGCGTCGCTTTGACATCACACTGCGTTTAACTGAAGCAGTTACCCTGCAGGTATGACACTAAACCCCCTAATCAAAATCTTGGCGAGCAGCGCTCTCGCCTTGACATCAATGGCGTCGGTGACGCTGGTACACGCGTCCAACGCGCAGGCCGCAAGCACAACATGTGATGCGTCGTTACTGGCCAAGGCGACAGGCAAAGTCAACATCACTTTTGAAGAGTCAATGACTGGTGGTGCTGTTGGAGGCACCGGCAACAAGGGCAAAATCGGGGCCTTGATTGCGTCCTACAACGCGAGCCAAAATAAAGTTCACGTCACAGACGTGAATGACACCGGTGGCTACGCCGACACGTGGACCAAGTACGTGTCATCAATCGGCGGCTCGGGCTCAACTCCGAACGTTGTGATGCTCGCCCAGGAGGACACTCAGGCCGCTGCCGACACCCAATCAATTGTGCCAATTTCGACATGCTTGAAGGCCGATACGAAGGCTTCCTTCAAGACTTTCGTGACCAAGGCAACCTCGGCGTACACCATCGGATCGACCCAGGTCGGCATGCCGTTCTCTGTCTCAACACCTGTCATGTACTACAACAAGCAGGCCCTTACGAAGTCTGGCATCAAGACTCCGCCAACCACGATGGCGGAGTTGATTGCTGACCAGAAGCTTCTGCAGCAACACGGCTACAAGTACGGCGTGGCCATCAAGAAGGATCCTTGGATCACGACGACTTGGATGGGTCTCGCCGACCTTCCAGTTCTGAACAACGGCAACGGTCACACCAGTCGTGCGACCGCGGCGACTTTCAACAACGCGACGTCACAGGCCTACTGGACTGCCATGCAAACCGTCATAAAGAACGGTGGATTGGCTAGTTCGGCCACCGGCAATATCTCAACGGCCTACGCCAATATCTTCGCCATCTCAACAGACGATGCCGGAATCACCTTTGACACCACGGCGGCCTTGGGCAGCATTCAAGATGCCCTACCACTTTTCCCGAACGTTACCTTGGGCGTGGCACCGCTGCCAACGCTGACTGGAAAATCAGTGGGTTCAACTCCTCCCGGTGGTAACGGACTCTTCATTCCGAAGGCCAACTCCAACCTGGAGACGGCTGCGGCGTGGGACTTTATTAAGTACCTCACTTCGGCCGCCTCAATCGCCAAGTGGAGCACTGGAACGGGCTACATTCCGATCCGCACCGACTCTGCCGCCGCCTGGAAGCAGGCTTTGAGTGCGACGCAGTTCGGCTGGTACAACGTTGCCTACACCGCTTTCTCCACGGGGAAGTCTGACAGTGCCACCGCCGGTTCTGTTGTTGGTGCCTACGCGGACATTCAGGGCGATATCGTAACGGCGCTAAACGGCCTTACTCAGAGCCCCTGGCCGTCGGCGAGTTCACTTCTTACTACTGCACAGAACGCGGCGACCACACACATTCTGAGCTACAACGGCCGCCTTTAGCATTTCCTTGCATCATCGAAACCCCCCGGGCCTTAGGCCCGGGGGGTTTCATTTTTTTCTCACCCTGCGGGACTAGGTCAGTGGAAAAAAGTTCACGGGAAAGTTAGGGCTCATGGCTACTATTTGCCAATAAACCCTCTTGAGCTGTCGACAAAAGTCATCGACGCGGGCGTTGCTTCCGAGCCCGACTCAGCCTCCATCCATGGCGACCGCGCTCAGATCTACTGGCTGCGTCGCCAGCAGGAGAAATCGTTAATGAGCAAGGGAATCTTCAGCGCCGCCTCTCGAGAGAGTCAGGCGATCGCCGGCACCACGATTGAGCGCAAGTAACTACTGGGTTGAAATGGGGCGAAAGCCTTCGGCCAGGTGACCTTCGGGGAGCCCGGCCGCTTTGCCAATTGTTTCACCCCACGTGCGGAGCATTTCAGCGAGGTCTTCACGATGACCAACCTGGCTGTCGTGACAACGCAACGCCGCCACCTTCTTTTCAAACACGGCCGTGGTGTCGACCACCATTGTGGGCTGACTACTCATGACCCAGACCACGGGAACGGTGTGGGGTTCGTGGCCGGCTTCGAGAAGCTCCACGTGAGAGTGGGGATTGCGCGAGTCGGGATAGACGGCCCGCATCGTTGCTTCACCAGACGCGAGGTGGTCGGGGTGTGAGGCGTAGATCCGCTCCCAGTTACGTTCGGGGCTCTGACAGATGACGAGGTCTGGCTTCGTGATCCGGATGACGCGGGAAATCTCTTTGCGCAATTCCAAGGTCGGCTCCACTTCACCGTCGGGCCAGCCGAGAAAGTGCAGGTCGGTAACGCCGAGCACGGCGGCAGCGGCCGTCTGCTCGTTCTCACGAATGACGGCGCGTTCAGCCTTGGTGTGGGTGGAGGCGTCGCCACCGGCGTCGCCTGAGGTGACGAGGCAGTAGGAGACGTGCATACCGAGCCCAGTCAATGTGGCGATGGTACCGGCGGCTCCAAAGTCAATGTCATCGGGGTGGGCTACTACGGCGAGGGCGCGCTTGATCGTGCCGTCGTACTCAAAGACTGGAACGGCTTCGGTCATAGAACTGACTCACTCATGTCGGGCTCCCATTCGGCCAGATTCTGAAGGTGGGGGTTGTTGGAGAAGACTTCGACCACGGGCTTCTTCATGGCCAGGCGACGCATGACGACACCGGCTTCAACAATCTGGTTCCAGAGCAGGAGCGATACGACGACTCCGGTCGCTCCAGCGCGAGCGGTACGGCCCGAGCGGTGAAGGTAGGCCTTGTGGTCTTCTGGAGGGTCGAAGTGCATGACGCAGTCCACGCCGTCGATGTGAATACCACGAGCCGCCACGTCGGTGGCCACGAGCACGTGGAGCTTGTCGGCCGTGAAATCTGCCAGGGCCTTTTCACGCTGACTCTGACGAAGGTCACCGTGAATGGCGGCGGCGTCAATGCCCTCCTTCTGGAGTTGCTCGACGAGACGGTCGGCGCCGCGCTTGGTGCGGGCGAAGATAATCGACTTATTAAACGCTCGACAGATCGAAGCCGTCACCTTGATGCGGTCCATCTGGTGCACGTTCAAGAAGTGGTGGACCATGTTCGAAACGGTCTGTGACTCTGAGACCACCTCGTGAAATACGGGGTCCTTGAGGTAGCGCTTGACCAGACGGTCAACGGCACCGTCGAGGGTGGCCGAGAAGAGCAGCGTCTGGTGGGGACGAGTGTCGATGCGACGAAGCACCCACTCCACTTGGGGCATGAAGCCCATGTCGGCCATGCGGTCGGCTTCGTCCAACACGAGGACGTCGAGCTGCGAAACATCGACTTCACCGCGGTCACCCAGGTCAATCAAACGACCGGGCGTGGCGATGATAACGTCGGCGCCCTTGCGGACGTCTTTGATCTGACGTTCGATATCGGCGCCGCCGTAGACCGAAACCAGGCGTAGTCCAATTGCCTCACCGAGGGGCTTGAGAACATCGAAGACCTGAACGGCCAGTTCGCGCGTTGGCAAGAGGACGAGTCCCTTAGGCGTCGCGGGTCCGTCACCCTTAGGTGCTCCCCCGCTCTCAGCGATCCTCTGGAGCATCGGTAGACCGAAGCCCAGCGTCTTACCGGAGCCCGTCTTAGCCTTGCCGCAGACGTCACGACCAGCGAGTGCATCGTTGATGGTCATCGCCTGGATCGGGAAGGCCGCCGTAATACCTTGGGCGGCCAGAGTGGAAACGAGGCCTTCGTGAACGCCAAGGGTGGCGAAGGTCTGTTCGGTAGCGTAAATGTCCGTCTTTTCAGACGGCTCATTGGAAATAGTCACAACAACACAGTTCTCTCGGTCGGACCCTGGACCGCTGTAGAGAAGTGGAGCGTGGGCCCAAGCACGTGCAGTCTGCACAATGCTTCGTATTCATCGTACCCCGTAGTCAATAAATTGAAACTATCCCTAAGGAGATCACATGGCCAAACTCGAAGTCGGTAAGAAAGCCCCCGCTTTTACCTTGATTAACCAAGACGGCGCCAAGGTTTCCCTCAAAGACTTTGCCGGCCAGCGAGTCGTTCTCTACTTCTACCCCGCTGATGACACACCGGGCTGTACCACCGAGGCCTGTCAGTTCAACGATGAGCTCAAGGCCTTTGCCAAACTCGACACGGTCGTGCTGGGCGTCTCACCGAACAATGAGGCGAGTCACATCAAGTTTCGTGAGAAGTACGGCTTGAAGTTCAATCTGCTTTGTGATCCCGACAAGAAGACGATGGAGAAGTACGGCGCCTACGGCGAAAAGATTCTCTACGGCAAAAAGGTAATCGGCGTTATTCGCTCAACCTTCATCATTGGACCAACCGGCACGATTGAGCGAACCTGGTACTCAGTAAAGACCAACGGTCACGCCGCCAAGGTCCTCGAGGCTCTCCCGGGCTAAGCACTACTGGCGGTGCTGGCGCACCTTTTGAATGCGGTGGCGCAGACCAATGACGAACAGCACCACGAGGATCGCGATCACGGGGAGTTGGAACTTATGGAAGACGTTGGAAACGTGTTCCCAGTTCTGACCCGCGGCGCGACCAAGCAGCGTTAATACCGTCACCCAGATGGCGCAGCCAATGGTGGTGAGTACTGCGAACTGAGCACGGTTCATTCGCGCCACACCGGCCGGCACGGAGATTACGGTGCGAACGACGGGAATGACTCGTCCGACGAGGACTGAAACCGAACCGTACTTGGCGAACCAGCGCTCGGCGGTGTCAAGGTCGGCGTGCGTCAACAAAATCCACTTGCCAAAGCGGTCCACAATGGTGCGCCCAAAACGAAGTCCGAGAATTTCGTAGGCGAAGATTGAACCGGCCAATGAACCAATGACGCCAACGGCGATCACGGAGTACACGTTCCAGGGATGATGGTGGTTGAGAGAAAAGCTGGCCGCCGTCATGGCGCCGGCAAAACCGAAGGTTCCTTCCGATGGAATGGGAGCACACGTGCTTTCCACGAAGGCGAGGAAGAAGAGGGCGTACAGGCCGTATTGGACAATGAAATCGTTCACCCCCGCATCTTTACTGATTTTTCGGCCCAATTCAGGGAGCGGAGATAAGAATCGGGCAAACTAGGCAACGGGGGTTCACGTGAGTAGTTTTCCAACGTTTGAAGAATTGAGTGCCGACTTCATCGCTGACGTCTTAGGGTCGCCACGCGGCCTGACGTTGCGCACGACCCCCATCGGCGCCGGCCAAGTGGCGAGATGCCTGCGCGTAGAACTCCTCGACGGCGACGAACTCGTCGCTTCGGCCATCGCTAAAGGTCCCTCGGACGACGAAGTCAGTAGATCCACTGCCGCAGCCCAACGGCTCTACCTCCGCGAGACCTCCTTCTATGAGCAGCTAGCCCCAGGAATCGGAACACCAACGCCCACGTGCCACTTTGTCGCTCGCAACGAGCACGATGACTTTCTTCTCATCCTGGAAGACATGACGCCATCGGCCGCGGTTGACCAGTTCGGTGGACTCACTCACGAGCAGGCGACGTTGGGGTTGAGCGCTCTCGCCGAGCTCCACGCGCCAACCCGTTCCATGACGGACCTGCACGAGGCTGACTGGCTGGACGGAACTTCTGCGGCACTGGCTCCCCTCTACCAAGCGGTCCTCCCGGGTCTCTTTCAAGCCTTCCTAGAGCGTTATGACGCAGTGTTGAGCGACGAGATCCGCGACGTCGTCACCCAGCTCGGCGACCGCCTCTCTAATTTCTCTGGTTACAAGTCCCCGTACGCCTGCGTTGTCCACGGTGACTTTCGAACCGACAATCTTTTGTTCGACGGTCAAGGGGGCTCTGTGCCCATTGCCGTTGTTGACTGGCAGACCGTGGCTGTCAGCAGTCCCCTGCTCGACGTGGCCTACTTCATCACCACGAGCCTTGACGATGAGAGCTGTCGCCGTGATGAACATGAGTTGCTTGATTTCTACCTTGGTGAGATGAGTCGTTTGGGCGCGCCCATTAATCGTGTTGATGCGCAACGGGAGTTCGCCCGCTTCACGCTGCAGCCGGTCGTGATGCTGGTCTCCGCGGCCGTGATTGTTGAGCGAACCGAGCGGGGCGACCGTATGTTCTTAGAGATGATTAGACGCGCCTGCGTGGCCTGCACCCGCTGGGGCGCCTTTAGTGAACTGGATCGCCATGCTGCTGCCTGAAGACGATTACCCGGTCCACCAGACCGTGGCCCCCTTGGCGGTGACGATGAATGGCCACCCCAACGCCTACGACCGCTTCTTCTTCAACGGCGTCCACGAGGACTACTACTTCGCCCTGGCCCTGGGCCTCTACCCCAATCGCGGCGTTATTGACGCAGCCTTCTCGGTCCTACAAAACGGACGCCAGCACAGCGTCTTTACCTCCGACGCCCTCGCCGGTCGTGTGACTCAGGTCGGGCCCATAACCATTGAGATTGTGGAACCCATGCGAGTGAATCGCATTTTGGTTAACGCACCCGAGCAGGGACTGCGGGCCGAGCTGCTCTACACCCAGGCCACCGCCACGATTGAAGAGCCACGTCAGACGATGCACGACGGCCCGCGAATCTTCATGGACGTCACTCGGGCCACCCAACTGGGCAACTGGACGGGATGGATTGAATCACCCGAGGGACGCATCGTCCTCGACGGCACCACGAGTGGGACCAAAGATCGCTCTTGGGGTATTCGACCCGTTGGTGAACCACTCCCTGGGGCACCGAGCGCCCGCGTGCCGCAACTCTGTTTCTTCTGGGCCCCACTCCTCACCCCGGGTGGTGGGCGCCACGTCATGAGCTTTCAGGATGCCGAAGGTCGCCATCTGCACCACTCGGGCGGCATATTGCCGCTCGTTGGCGGTGGCGTGGCAGTGACCACCGAGGGCGACCTCTCCTTCACATGGCGCCCTGGCACGCGATGGATGGACCGGGGCTCCATGACCAGTGGTGCGCAGACCTTCGACCTCGAACCGATTGCGCGATTCCACATGCGCGGCGTTGGCTACGGCCACCCCACCTACGGCCACGGGAGGTGGCACGGTGGTCCGATTACTGCCGGCGAGTCCCTGACCCTTTCCGAACTCAATCCCCTCGACTACCCGAACATTCATGTTCAGCACGTTGTTCGCGTCAATGGAACCGAGAGTGGGCTCGGCGTGGTGGAGCAACTCGTTATTGGACCCTACGCCCCGGCCGGGTTAACCGGTCTACTCGACGGCGTTTCCTGAAACGACCCGATGAAGTCAACTGGACGGCATCATTTCAAATAGTCAAGAACCAGTGTCGTTGGGTTCAATCTCGATAGTGCGAGGAAGATTGGATTTTGACTCTGAACTTCGATACCGCTCAGTTGCTAGTGCTGATGAACCGAGCACCAATAGGTCGTGCGACCACCGATGGTCGCAAGAAGCATCTCTCCACCATCACGAGGGCAGACGCCGCCGGGAAAGCGACCTTCCATGTGGTCACCGGTGTGGCTGCCACCACGTCGCTGCAACGTCTTCATTGTTTGGGTCCAGGCCTTAAACAGGTCGTCGCGTTCCACGAGTGTCAACGTGGCCGTTGCTCGTCGGGGATCGATGCCGGCCCGAAACATCATTTCGTCACCCAGCAAGTTGCCTACCCCAGCCACCACTTTTTGATCAAGCAGGCGTGCCTTGAGGGCCGGCCCATCGCCACGCTTGATGTGCAGCACTTGGTCGAACTCTTTGCGCTTGATGCGTAGAGCGTCGGGGCCAAGTTCACTGAGATCAGGGTCAACTTCAACGCGCCCCAGGCGACGGGGGTCGTGAAGGACGAGTTTGCGACCATCTTCGAATTCGATGCCGGCACGAATCCACGACGAACGGTACTTATGGGGGCCGTAGAAGAGTCCGTCTATGCCGGCGTCGCTATCGAGCAGGAGCACGCCCGTCATGCCAAAACGCATACCCAGTCGCATGCCGTCAGTCTCGAGCAGCATGAGTTTGCCCCGTCGATCAGTACCAGTGATGGTGAGGCCCTTTATTGAACGTGACCAAAACGAGGTACTCGGCAGCTTCTTGGCGGCATACTGGTCTGAGAATCCTCGACTGATGCGCGCACCCACGACGCGCTCGGCGAGCGTGCGGTAGGACTCAACTTCCAGAATCTCAGGCATCGCTACGCAGGGTACCGGCACTGTGTGAATCCAAAAACGCGATGGCGAATGGCTAGAGTGAATTGATGAGCGCAGAAAAGCCAAACTGGGATGAACTCTTTACCGAAGTCGTAACTTCGGGGCTGTGCACTGGTTGCTCGGCCTGCATCGTGAGCTGTCCCCACGATGTTCTGGACTACAACGACCAAAACGGTGTCTACCGCCCCTTTCACATCGAGGCCGATGGCACGACCGATCACTGCACGCACCTCACCTGCACCTCTTGCACGCGAGCCTGCCCTCGATTCCGCGGCTGGGAGGGCGAAATCGACATGCAACGGTACGGTCGCATTCGCACCGACGAAGAAGTCTTCGGTATTGGCGACGTCTTTCTGGCCCGGTCCACTGACGAGGGTCTCCACACCGCCGGCCAAGACGGTGGCTTTGTGTCGACGCTTCTTTCGTACGTTCTCGAAAACGACATCATCGATGCGGCCCTCGTCAGCGGGCTCGAGGGTGACGGCTCGACCTGGAAGGCCGAGCCGCGCGTCGTTACCACTCGTGAAGAAGTAATCGCCACGGCCGGGTCGCGTTACACCTACTGCGCCAATCTCCTGGCCTACCCCAAGGCCGTCGAAGCCGGTGCCGAGCGCATCGCCCTGGTCGGTATGGGCTGCATGGCATCGGCCCCCGGGGTAATGCAGTCGCGCAAGGCCGGCAAAATCGCCCGGCGTTTGGCCCTCACGATTGGCCTGCTCTGCTCTAAGACCTTTGACGATGCCATCTTTGAAGAGCTCTTCGCCGCCAAGTACAACATTCAACGCCAAGACATCGCCAAGATGAACATCAAGGGTGTCTTTCAAATCTGGATGAAGGATGGCTCGTACCAAGAAGTGCCCCTCAAGGAGGCCCACGCCTACACCCGCTCGGGCTGTGAGCAGTGCCCCGACTTCGCCGCTGAGCACGCCGATCTCTCTACCGGAGGCATCGGCGCGTTTGCCGACTGGACCTTGGTCATTGTCCGTACCGACCAGGGTCGTGAACTTATTGCCGCACTCATTGCACAGGGTCTCATAGAAACCAAGCCGGGCGATGAAGATCCCGGCGCCATCGCCCTTCTTCACAAATTGGCGCGACTCAGCCGCAAGCGTTGGCCCGAAACGGCCGATGCCGGACCACGGCGAATTCCCGTTACCGCTGGATAGGTCCCCCGAGCCTCGTAGATTGACGAAGTGCCTTCCACCCCCGCAATGACCACCGTCCTACTCGTTCGCCACGGCGTGACCTCAACGACGGGCAAAGTCCTCCCGGGCCGTGCTCCAGGTCTTCACCTCTCCGAAAAGGGTCACGAGCAGGCCGCTTCCGTTGCGGAGCGCATCGCCGCGCTCCCAAAACAGCCGTTAGCCATCTACGCCTCACCCCTCGAGCGCACTCGTGAAACGGCCGCACCTATCGGACGAGCACTCCACCAGAAGGTTCTCGTTGAAAAGGGCCTCCTCGAGTGTGACTTCGGCGACTGGACCGGCAAGAGCCTCG
>Ga0136642_1001168_pt1 | contig 11604 bp, 11 predicted proteins | sample LowCatLa1302831Y_FD_115313 | JGI IMG/M metagenome (GOLD analysis project Ga0136642, IMG submission 115313) | Freshwater microbial communities from Lower Cathedral Lake, Yosemite National Park, California, USA - 13028-31Y | ecosystem: Environmental > Aquatic > Freshwater > Lake ... | reverse complement strand
GGCTGCACAGCTACCTCGATGACGTGCCACCAGTCGAGTTCGAGACGGTCTACTATGACCAAACCGCCGACAAAGCGTTGGTGGGAATCAAATAGTCTGAGCCTCTAACAGACCCAGTGCGGACAATACCCTTATGCCGCTTGGGTTATTTGATATTCCAAATGTGCCATTTTGATACCGAAGGCCATCAGGTACAAAGAACCGGAGAAACACCGGTCGTTGAAAGGGATTGATGGTGTTCCAACTCGCTGGAAGGTCCGACATGAGTCGACGTGCCTTTTCGGTAGTTGCGGCGAAATCAACGTGGTCGACGTGCAAGATTGAGAGTTCTTCTTTGAGCTCGATGCGCTGATCCTCGATGGCCTTCAAGTGCTTTGTGAAGAGTGGTTGGCCCGACTGGGCGGTAGAGGACCCGGCCCAAGGCTAAGACCCCTGAGGCAAACCTTCCCTACGGGGCAAGCAGCTTCAGTTGCGAAGCGGCGATCGCAGGTATTTTCACTGGGAGACCCGGAGTTGCCCCACTCGCTGCCTTGATCGCCTCCGGAGCGCGCTCGCTCAATTCGCTAATGATCAGCTGGGCTGACTCCTCTCGCATCCCCCATGAGATGGCCTCCCTGATCAGCCTGTGGCGGGTGACCTTCGACGTCTTGCGGACATCATCTACGTACATGGAGAGTTCGCCGTCGACGTAATACAACGTCGACACAACGTCATATACGGGGGTTAGCTCAATAGATCCGTCACGGTGAAGCAAGAGCGAGAAGTTCTTGCCATGTGCGTCGCTGTTTCCAACAAGCACATTGACGTACGTTGCTTGCAGGAGCCTGCTGAGGGAGTCGGGTCGAGCAAACTGTCGCAGGACGGCCGCGATCTGCTTGAGCGATGGGCCACCCTCCTTCTGGTACTTAGTCTTCGGGGAGAGTGAGAGAGCCTGGCAAAAGTCCTCTTGATGGACGCGTTCGACGTCGCCCGCGCCAGTGACGACTCGGTCATATCGCTCATCGACAATGAGCTTTCTCCCGCCGTACTCCGTGGTTTCGATTGATGCCGCCCGAAGCCCGAGGTTACGCGCAACTCGCATGCAGAACGCCTCATTTTCGACGGTCTCCGGGAAGTCTCGAATTTCGGGCTTGAGAATGTGTGTCGACGGCGTTCCATCGACTGGCTCACCCCAACGACCGTCGGGCATGCGTGTGAGAAGGAGTTTCTCCTGAACACCGGCTAGGGAGATCCTCACCCGATCTGTGACGCCAAGTGGAGCGCGCCTTAGGTTCGCGACCCGCTCGATGATCTCGCCATCGGTAAGAGGCCGTGCCGTCAGTGTCGTAGCTTGCCGCGGTGCAGAGTCTTCGGCCGGTTGGACAACAATCGCACCTGCGCAATCGAGACCCAGGGCGCGAATCAACCCAAAAGTGTCATTGGCATTGAGGTCGAGCTGTTCTGCAACGGCCCGCCGCTGATCTCCCTCCGGAAGCAGTCCGTCGATGAAACATCGAGTCTTCGCATTGGGGTAGGGAACGTCAGTAAGGGGAAGAGCAATCGAAAGTAGCGGCGTGCCGAGCTCGTAGTTCGCCAGTGCTTCAGGTGTGTACCGAAGTCGAAGGCGATTGTTTGCCTCCCGTGAGACTGTGGCGACCCGGTCGCCGTACAGCCAGATGGCCAGCTGGTCGGCCATTACCAATCCTCATGATCCAAGGTCATTCGGACGCCCAGTTCCCGAAGAACGGTGAGCGTGCGCTTGAGTTGCTCGGTTTCAAGCCCGTTTTCAAGGGCGGTGACGTAGTTGCGGGGCATGCCGGAACGGGCGGCCAGCTCTTTCTGGGAGATGCCCAACGCATTGCGATAGTGGCGAATCGCCGCCCCCAGTGTCGAAGCGCTGTAGACCCGGAATGGCTGTCTCTTGTCCCTTGCGTCATTTGCACTCATATCCGTGCAGTATAGCAAAAGTGCCACTTGCACTGATATTTGAGCATCTATTTCTTTTGCCTAATTACACGGATATCCGTGCATCCTCGCGATAGGAAAGAAGGGCTCAAGACCGACTGCCTCCGAGCAACCGCACCAGCGCCTCATAGGCATCGGCCTATTCCGGAAGCGATCAAATTATGCGATGCCAGCGTTCCAATCGGTTCGAGTACGAACCCGAGTGGCGTGCTATCTGCGCAGAATACATCCAGCCAAGCTGTTTCGCAGTAGAAGCGCCCCCCAAACGAGGTTCAGCGCACATGGTCGACAAAATCGGGTTCAGGTCAAGAGACCTTGACTCGTAGTGTTTCAACGTGACGGCACGCTCGATTCAGTCGCAGTTCAATACCGGCGGCCATCCACGATAAAGGGGACGACGGGCAGACAATCGGCGGAGGTGCAGCAACGCTCACCGAGGTGGGGGTAATTCCTCCGATGACTTGGTCACCTGGTGCGCAAAGCAAACCCGTGGGTCCAATCAGGACACGCGCTGTAACTTCCGGCGGAACCGCCACCATTGTGTGGCGAATTCCGTGGTGTAGTTTGTCGCAGTGCAAGATTTTCTTTTAACTCCCTCTTGGCGGTGACTGACACGCCCCGGTGGCGCAAAGCCGTCACTCTGGCGGCGGCGGCGTTTGACGATGGTGGGGTCACCAACCTTGCCACGACGGCCTATGACCTCGGTTACGCCCAAACCGCCAACTACGTCCAGGGCCTTCGCGAAAGTCGCCTCGCCCGCCAGGCCACCTCTGACTTAGTGGCCTACTACGGCTATACCGCCGTGAACAATCTCGGCGACGACGCGTGCCTCACCGGTGCCCGCGAGCTCTTCCCTTCGCGCACCGTGCTCGACTGGCGTCGGATCAGTGACCACGCCCCGGCGGCGCTGCGAGGAACGCCGCGCGCCCGCGCCGTACAGCTCGGTGGCGGCACCCTTATCGGCTCACTGGGCTTCGCCGATGGCTTTCGCCGAGCGGCACGCGAACTGGGCGCTCCCACGTTTGCACTCGGCACTGGTGTCGAGTCGGTAATTGCCGAGCAGTGGGGCATGACGAGTGATGAAGCGGTCGCGCAGTGGCGCGAGATTCTCCACGATATGACGTACCTCGCCGTTCGTGGCCCCCAGTCCGCCGCCACGTTGCGTGAGCTCTACGGAATCGATGCACCAGTGTGTGGCGACATCGCCCTCGGGATCTCGACCCCCCCGCCTACCCCTCGAGAAAAACATCTAGGCATGTGTTTGGCGGCCCCAGCCGATGGCGTTTGGGAATCGAGCGTGAAAAAGATGTTCGAGGCTAACCTCGACCTCGCTCGCTCATTGCTGCGCGATGGGTGGACTCTCCAGTTGTTCATTTTTTGGCCGATGCACGATCGCGCCATCACTCGAAAGCTCGTACACGCTCTAGGAGACGGTGACCGCGTCCGCGTCACCGCGCCCTCAACGCCCGCCGACTTCTTCCGCGTCGCACGAACCTGCTCGGTCTTTGTCGGAACGCGACTCCATAGTGCCGTCTTCGCCAGCATGCTGGACATCCCTACCGTGGCGCTGGCCTATCGGCCGAAGGCCGATGACTTTATGGCTTCAATCGGACGAACCGACTGGTCACTGCGGGCCGATGGCATTTCGGGTGAGCGTCTTCGCGACGCCGTCGAGCGACTCAGCGCGGAGCGTGAGCAACACGCGGGCCAGATTCACGAGGCTGTTGGCAACCTGCAATTAGCCCTTCGCACACATGTGGCGGCCGCTGACGCCGCCCTGCAGTCATCCCATCGCGCACCGTAATTTCCCTTCGTGAGTGCGGGGCATAGGTCGCACGTCGCGCACCAAAGGACCGAATGGAGCGGCAGCACTTCGTCTGTGTTGGGCATCACTTCTTGAGGGTTCGTCTCGCACCTCGGCCTCCTTTCTTCCGCGGTAGGTCCATGCTGCACGTTGTCTACCCAGCAGCGCATGGCGTAGTGAGACGAGGATTGAACGCACAACAGTGCTGGTCGACTCACCAAGTGGGGCTGCTGTAACTCCGTCTAACGCTGGGTCGGGTCAACCACCGCCGAAGGTGCGAAGCACTTCTTGGTCCTTGTCACCTGACCCGGGCAGGGCCAAGGGGTCCCGAGCGTTGATGAGCACCATCAAGTTGCCACCGGGGTCGTGATCGTGACGCTCGTTAGCGTTAATGCGGCGAGAGACAGCAGTCGTCCGACTACGACTGAGCTCGCCCCAGGATTACCCGCCCCGTTCGCGATTACGTTGCCCGCAAGTGCAGAGCCAGCGCCCCCTGCGAATGCACCGGTCGAGACCCAGTAGACATTGTTCGCTTGCGCACCGTTGATGAGCTGAATGAGCGAGCCGGCACCGATGCCAATCGCGCCCGTGACTTGGAAGACAAACAGTGCGTTGGGGTCACCATGTGCATCTAACGTCAGTATTCCACTGGCGGCCATGTTGAGAGCACCTGCATCAAAGTACACCCCAGGGGCAATGGTGAGTCCGTTGATGTCTCCCGAGATCACGGCATTGCTTGGCAGAGCCATCATCTTGGTATAGGTCGACAAGAGTTCGGCGAGTAGTACCGTCGCACTCGTTGATTGCGCCCCCGATGGATTCTCAATCGCGTTGATCCCGCTCGTGCCATCCATGGTTGACGACGTTTGCGTGATTGCCGGGGCGAGCGTCGAATATGTCGCAATCGGTCCCAATATTGCTTTTGTCGTCAGTTGATCAACAGCTCGTGTGATGGAGAAATTACTCCCCACCGTCGCTGCACCCTGGCCACTGCCAGTGTCAGCGAATAACCCGAAAGCAACTCCTGACGTGAGGATGAACGTGGCCAGCACTAGTACGCCTGCGAGAGACGCCCGAATCCAATTCGTCTTCATTGGCAGACCTACTGCTCGTAGTGGTTTTTGGTCAGGCCACTTGTCCATCGCTTCGCGTGGCAAAGCGATGGACAAGTGGCGAGCGCTTCTCGTCGGACTCGACCTCAAAAATGTGGCTTGACCACTCTCGGCAATGGCCGAGCTTTCGTCGTCGCGCCTAGTTGGACGTAAACGCCAAATCGATAGTCCTGTTCTTGCAGGCGTCTTGAATCACGCCTGCGGAGGATAGCGAAATTGAGAGGGTGCTCGGCGCGTCAGGCGAGCCGTTGGCGACATTGCCAATGGTCACACTCGCGTTGCCACCAACAATGAGGTCGGCACCGGCGGGACTCCAATTCGTAACGCCGAACCAACTCGCAAGACAACCCGCGATCGGAACACCAAGCGTCGTAGCGTCGCTAGTTGTTGCTTGCACCGCCGGAGTTGGGTTCGCCCCGTTGTACGTCGCAACTGCGCCGAGAGAGGCCGTTGCGGTGCTCACTGTGACTGAGTGAACACCTTCGTCCCCTTGTGATGGGTTCGCGATGGTAACTGCCAGGTCTTGAGCTGGTCCACCAGGCAAAAGAGCCACGTCGTGAAATGATGCGTCACCAGAGGTGCTCCCGGGCGTAATCTGGGTGATGACCAGTGGCGTACTCGTCCCGGCGGTAACACTGCCGGTGCCAGAACCAGTCGTCGTAAAGTAGGCGTACGCAATACCGCCTCCCATGATGATGAGGGCAATAGTTGAGGAGACGAAAATACGTTTCCGTCCGTTGATGTTTTTCATTATGTTTTCTTTCGTGTATGAGATGCTCGGAAAATGCAGAGTTGTATCAGTACAACTGCCGCCGCGTTTCTCACGGAGATGGGTTTGTAAGTGATTTGGCCATGATTGGCCGAAAAAATTGACCCTCTGATCGACCTTGTCGTCAGTACCGACTCACCCGTGGGGGAATCATTTACGCAAAATGCGCAAGAGCCTAACGTAAACAAAAACTCCTAGATTTTTGCTTAACGTTGACAACCTACCACGAGATACACCGTCCCTACCCATTCGGTCCAGTGCTCGTGATTTGGCACTAGCTCTGCCACTCGCGGCTGGCCCTCCAGTGCTCCATTCTTGATTCTCGTAACGACTGATGGTCGCCAAAGAATCCGTTTTGGCACCGGAGGTCACGAATAGGAATCGGCCACGCTTTCCTAGATACTTCTGCGCGTGGTTCTCTCAGACCACCCTGGCTTGTTCTGAGCCACAACATGCAGTCTCGACTTTGATGCGTGTGCGATCTCCGAGGGGCCCCTGATCATGTCGGTAGCGTTCTATCACCTAATCTAAGCAACGTGTCCGACGCTGATAAACAGATAGCAAGAAATACGACCGTCCTTACATCGCACGCCAATGTAAGTGCGGTCTATCCCGAGGGGTTGGCCTATCGCCTCAAGAGAATTTTCCTCGGTCGTCCGTTCGTTTCAGAACAGCTCGCCGGCGAACGTATAAATAAACCGATCGCCCTCGGCGTCTTAGCTCCGGACTGTATTTCCTCATCCGCCTACGGTGCCGAACAGATTCTCACCCAGTTGACCCCCTACCTCGGACTCGCTGCGTTCTCACTTCTCGTTCCGATTATGTTCGTAATCCTCGGCGTGCTGCTTCTCGTAACACTCTCATACCTCGACGTCATTGGCTTTTACAACATCACCGGTGGCTCCTACATCGTGGTGCGTGACAACTTTGGTCCGAGGACGGCATCGGTCACGGCCGTCGCTCTTCTCATTGACTACGTCGTCACCGTTGCTGTCCAGTGCAGTGCCGGTACCGCGGCGCTCACGAGTGCCGTACCGCAACTCCTCAGTTACCAAGTACCCATTACCGTCGGCGTCATCGTGCTCCTCATCTACGGAAACCTTCGCGGCATCAAGGAAGCCGGCGCCTATTTCGCCTTCCCGACGTACTTCTTCATCTCCATGATGACCATGACCATTGTCGTGGGGGCCTACAAGTACTTCTCCGGCACCCTCCACCACATCGCCCAGCCGGCGGTCAGTCTTTTGGTCGATCACCGACTCGGCACCGGCGGTCACGGCTTCTTGATGGGCGTCGCCTTCTTGACCCTGCTGCGCGCCTACGCCAACGGTGGCTCGTCACTCACTGGCCTCGAGGCCATTTCCGACGGCGTGTCGAGTTTCCGTAAGCCGGAGGCGCGTAACGCGCGCATCGTGATGGTGGCCATGGCCTGCACGTTGGCCTTCCTCCTCATCGGCACGACGATGCTGGCGCGTTGGACCCACGCCCTGCCCTACGCCGTTGGGTCACCCACTGTAGTGAGTCAAGAAGTTTTGGCCGTCTTCGGAGGCCACGGCTTTGGTCACGTCATTTACTACCTCGTGCAGCTCGCTACCATGCTGATTCTCTACACCGGTGGTAATACGAGTTTCAATGGCTTCCCGTATCTCACGAACTTTGTTGCAAACGACCGCTTTCTCCCCCGGCAATTAACCAAGCGCGGTCACCGTCTGGCCTTTTCCAACGGCATCATCGTGCTGGGATCGCTCTCGCTGGTGCTGGTGCTGCTGTTCAAAGCACAGGTCAATAGCCTCATCGCGCTCTACGCCATTGGTGTCTTCACCGCCTTCACGATGGCCGGCGCCGGCATGGCCAAGCGACACTGGACGCGTCGCGAAGGCCGTTGGCGTCTGGGCTTCAGCGCCAACCTGCTGTCTTGCATCGTCACTCTCCTCATTGCCCTTATTTTCGCCGTGGTGAAGTTCGCCGAGGGAGCGTGGGTTGTGGTGGTTTCCGGACCGATAATGGTTTTCGGTCTCCAGCACATGAACAAGCAGTACACCAAAGAGCACGGGGCTTTCGTGGCGTCGAAGAAACAAGCCGCCACGTCACAGTTCCGTCTCCACCGGCTGGTGATCTTTGTCGACAATTATGACCAGGCCACAGAACGGGCACTGCAGTACTGCCAGACCCTCAATGCTTTCTCTATTCGGGCCATCCACTTTGACATTGACCCGCAGATCACGAAGCAGCTCGAAGCCGACTGGGGTGACAAAAACTCAGCGTCATTCGGTATTCCCCTCGAGATTGCCGAATGCAACGACCGTCGCGTTGACCGTGCAGCCCTCGAGCTAGTCGCCGACATCGTCCGCGACCCCGACGTGTTCTGCATGGTGATTATCCCCCGACGCGGCTTTTCCTCACGCATTCAGCGACTCCTCCACGATCGCACGGGTGACGCCATTGCCGATGCGGTGATGCACGTCCCGCGCTGCGCTGCGACAATCATCCCGTATCGCATGGGATCCACGAGTCTCGACGAGGTCTCGAACGAAGCACAACTAATGAGTGACGAGGTCAAGCGAGGTGGTGTACGTGAGAATGCCCACCTTCTCGCCGACGTGAAGTTGGCCGAGCGCGCAGAAACTGCCGCTCCAATTGGCGACCTAATCGAACGTCAGGTGGCCGACATTGCGGGAAGAGTGCGATCCACGACAACCGTTAATAATCAAGGCAGTAACGAACTTCGTTGCGTCATTGCTGACGACACTGGGTCGGTTACGTTGGTCTTTCAAGGTCGCGGACACGTCCCCGGGGTCGAACGCGGGACTCGCCTGCTCGTCCACGGCACCGTCACTTCTCAGCAGCGCGAGGCCGTCATCTTGAATCCGCAGTACGAAATTGTTGCCAGTCCCCACGAGGAGTAACGGCGGTCGTTCCAACGATGGACTAGTTTGCGACGTTACCCTGCAGCGTCCAGAACACGATGGCGTTCGCGTGACCGTGACCCATGGCGTGTTCGGACTTGAGAAGTCCGACGAGCGCCATGTGCTTGAGGTCACCGTAGGCCAGGATGATGTCTTGCCACTCTCGAATGCTCTTGCCGTACTTTTTCTCAATCGAGGGGAAGTACGAGGCTGGTCCCTGCTTTGGCCACTCTTGCGACATTGTTTCCTTCACTTTCTCCACCGCAGAATTAGAGACGAACTTACTCCGACACTGTCGAGCGAAGGATCTTGGTCAATGGACGCCCCTTCGCGATTTCATCAACCAGTTTGTCAAGGTAGCGAATCTGTTTCATGAGTGGATCGTCGATGAGCTCGATCCGAACACCACAGATAGTGCCAGTAATAAGGGAAGCGGCCAGATTAAGGTGCGCAGCGGCGAAGAACCCTTCGAGCGACGTTCCCGCCGCAAGGTGATGGTCGAGAGTTAGCGAATCAAAGCCGGTGAGCCAACACACAACGTAACGAACTTCCGCCTCAGTTCGCCCCTTGCGCACGACCTTGGCAACATAGGCGGGATAGACCGACGCGAACGGCATGGCGAAGAGTTTCTCCCTACATCCAAGTGTAGAGAGGTCTCGGGGCTGCCTCCTTTCGCGACCCCTATGATGGCGCGGTGACCTACGACACCTCCTCTCCGGCCGCCACACTCGGACACCCCCGTCGGTGGTGGATTCTCGCCATCATGATGATGGCCGAAGTCATGGACCTCCTCGACGGCACCATCGTCAACGTCGCTGGACCTTCGCTCAAGCGCGACCTTGGGGCGTCGGCCTCCTCGCTGCAGTGGGTCATCGGCGGCTACACCCTCGCCCTCGGCACGGGTCTCATCTTGGGTGGACGACTCGGCGACCGGTACGGCCGCCGCAACACCTTCTTGCTCGGTATGTTCGGCTTCACCGTGGCGTCGGTACTCTGTGCCGCCTCCCAAACTACGAACCAGCTCATCGTCTTCCGACTAATACTCGGTGTTGCCGGTGCCATGCTGCTACCCCAGGGACTCGGCCTTATTCGGGAATCATTTCCACCCCAGGAGCTCGGTCAGGCCTTCGCCGTTTCCGGCCCAATTTACGGCTTGGGCGGCATCCTAGGACCAATCGTCGGCGGCTTCATTATTCAGGCCAACTTTTTTGGCTGGTCGTGGCGGAACGTCTTTCTCGTCAACGTACCGATCGGCATCATTGGCGTCGTCTCCGGATGGTTCATCCTGCCTCGTCGCACTGGCGACAAGGCCATTACCATTGACTTCCTCGGGACGCTCATCATTGCCGTCTCGTCGGTACTGTTGATCCTGCCCCTCATTCAAGGGAGAGTTGACAACTGGGCCCCGTGGACGTGGCTTTCCCTCGCCGGCTCGCCCATTGGCTTTTACCTCTTCAAACGGCGAGACGCTGCCGTCGAGCGAGGGCAGAAGACACCCTTGGTTAAGGCGTCGTTGCTGCAGAATCGTCAGTACCTCGTGGGCACCGGCCTCATCGCCCTCTTCTTCGCGGGCTTTACCGGCGTCTATCTGATTATCACGCTGTTCCTACAGATCAGCGAGCATTTCAGCTCCAGCCAAGCAGCTATCGCTAACATCCCAATCGCCGTTGGTACCGCAGTTGGCGGCACCCTCTCGGGGGCCTTTTTGAATGAGAAGCTCGGTCGCCTCACCCTCCACCTTGGCGCCTCCTTCCAATTTGTCGGCGCTGCTTGGTTGTGGTTGTCACTCGGGAATGTCGCCAACTTTTCTGTCTGGCACCTCGTGCCCGGCATGGCGATTTCGGGCATCGGTACCGGCCTTATTGTTGCGGCACTCTTTCAAACAATTCTGACGACCATCAGTAATGATGAAATCGGCTCCGGTTCCGGACTACTCACCGCGGTACAGGCGATTGGTGCGTCCGCCGGCGTGGCCGTGTTCGGCACCTTGTTCTTCGGTCACACGACCAATGGCCAATTTGCGGGCGGCTTTCGTCACGCCTTGGTGGCTCAACTCATGTTGATTCTTCTCTTCTCAGCGGCCGCCTTCAACCTCGATGCGCGGCCCCAGCAGGCTGAGTCCTGGAACTAGCCGCAGCGAGGTCGCTCCTCGATGACTTACAAGGCCGCGAAGATGTTCAGATCAATCTTGGTCATGGCCCTCATTGCGCCCATGGCGGCCGCAGCCCGCTGTGGATCCGGGTCACCGAGATAGTTACCCATCTCCACTGGCGTGACCTGCCACGCAACACCAAAGCGATCTGTCAACCATCCACAGCGCCCTTCTCGACCACCCTCAGTAAGTCCATTCCAGTAGTGATCGACTTCTTCTTGTCCGTGGCACACGACGCGAAAAGAAACGCTGTCGGAGGCGGGCTGTGCGACGCCACAGTTAATGGCGGTGAAGTTCGTACCGTCGAGGCTGAAGTCGACCGCGAGTGCCGTCCCCGCCGGGAGCGGAGCACCCTCGCCGTAGTAGTTGACCGAAGCGATTGACGACTTCGGAAACAGCGAAACGTAATACTCCGCTGCTTCGAGAGCCTCAGTAGCAAAGAGAAAGTTGGGGGTAATGGCGGGCACGAGTTTCCTTCGATCAAGCGCATGGAACGCGCCCTACGAAGGTACTCGGTGTGGCGAAGTGTCGTCGCGTAACTTCGTGACATCAAAGAACAACGGCCCCGCACCACACCAGCGAACTGGTGGGCGCGGGGCCGCTGCTCAAACTACGTCCGAGGACGTGCGCCTTAGGGAATCAGAATGAAGTCCACGCGGTCAGTGGCGAGCACGACCTTGGGGTTTGGCGTATTGCTGGTGTAAGTGTCCGCACCGACTGCAAGCAGCATGTCGGTGTAGAGGTTCGAAATCTCGTTCTTATTAACGCCACCGGTCGTGGTGGTGTCAGCGGGCCGAGTACCAGCCTGCAGCACCGTGTTGGTGTTGTGCAGCGTGAAGGTAACAACACCATTGGCGTCGGTCTTGCCCGTCAAGAAACCCTGTGGCGTCGCGCTGCCGGTACCGGGGTACGAGTTC
>Ga0136642_1001167_pt1 | contig 11619 bp, 11 predicted proteins | sample LowCatLa1302831Y_FD_115313 | JGI IMG/M metagenome (GOLD analysis project Ga0136642, IMG submission 115313) | Freshwater microbial communities from Lower Cathedral Lake, Yosemite National Park, California, USA - 13028-31Y | ecosystem: Environmental > Aquatic > Freshwater > Lake ... | reverse complement strand
TGTGATGTTCTGAAATGTCTTCAAACAAATCGACACATCCTTCGGGGTCTTCTTTCCCATATGCCGACAATAGTCACAGTTCGTCATGACGATGTACTGTGTCCATGGTCCCGTTCGCAGCACAAGAGCATAGAAGGTGGACAACTGCTTCCACGTGACCACATTTTTCTTGTGGCTCACGTGCTTCTTATACTTACATTGGATGGCGTAATACTTGCCGTCACTCTCCGCCACGATATCGATTCCGACATCTGGGCGTTTGAGGCTTAGTTTCGTCAGTAGCTCCTCGGGCACATCCTTGAGCAGCCAGACGTTCTTCAGTTTGCGAACATGTTTCAAATACTTGACGCAGAACTCCTCGAATACATCACCGCGGATCTTCTTGTTATCACGAGTCCGCATCTCGGTGAAGGTGTGTGCGGGTTCATCATACCATTTCTGACATTCGGTCAGGAAGAGGTCGAAGAGGCTCATGCCGTCAGGGCGCTCGCGAAGGAAGAGAGCGTGGAGATCCATTATGAAGTAGTTTTGGGTGCCGCGAAACTACGTACATCATTTTCATTTGAAGTTCGTTTTCCAACCGATGCCCCATCTGGTGTCGTAGCAGCAAACCCCTCACTCGGATGCGAACGTGAGATACCCATCGCCATCACGACAAACCCAGCCGTCAACAAAAGCGCGTGGATAAGATCACGAGTGCCCATGTAACAGACCGCAAAGATTGCCACACGTCGGAGGAAGATGTTCCGCTGATACTCTTCCTCCTTCTGGCTGAACTCGTCGATGATATACCGCGAACCCACATTCATGAGCATCATACAGATGCCAAGGAACAGGAGTTGTGCTTGGATTTTGGGAAACTGCATTACTTAGTGGTGAGAGATTTGCGTTGTTCATTGCTTCCTGTCACCACCCATCGTATCTTCCTTCTTCGGCTTCGGCGGCGGCGGCGTGACCATGGCACCATTGCTATCTTTCTCGGCATACTCATACGCCGGGCATGCCTTCACCAGCGCAACTGCCAGAAGGAGCGCAACCAGCTCGTTGTGCTGCTTCCAGAGGTAGGCGACGAAGCCGAACGCAAGTGCCCTGCCTACCGGCGAGCCCACAACAACGCCGAGCAGCTTGGGGGCAAACGAGAGGAGTCCAACAAGCGCGGCAACAACAGCGAGTTCGGCAGTTCCGGTGAGCTTCATTTGTAGTATCCGGAGCATATTTTTCTAACGAGGGAGAATAATGGCATTGGTCTGCACCGACCTTTCGGACGCACATGGATCTCCCTTTAAGACTGTGAGCACAGCCATGGCTGCTCCCTCAGCTCCTCCTGGTAGTTCTAAGAAGGGCGTGCAGTCAGTTGTGGAAAATATGGAGGCAACCCTCCCCCTCGACCAGAACCCTGCGACTCGGACGTTCACGCCTACGCCTCAGCCGGATGCAGTTGCAGTTCAATCGCAGATGGCAAACCAACCCGACAAGCTGAATCGTATTCTGAGCCTTGTGGAGCAGAATAAGACTGGGTATGAACCCTCGTCGTCGAAGGACATGTTTCTCTACGTGCTGACGGGCGTGATGTTTCTGTTTACATTTGATACATTTGTCACGCTGGGAAGGGGGATGCGTGGGTAAGCGCATTTACCCGAAGGGTAAACGGGGTACTTAGGAACGGGGCTTGTCCCGATGCGGGGATGAGTTTACCGCTGATACATCGGGTTGTAATCCGCACTATCCAAGCGCGTCTCGAATGCAGACACGTCTTCAAACACATTGTCAATATACTCGATCTCGAACGTGAATGTATTCTCGGCGGGACCGAATGTAATCGGTGCGTTAACAGGGTTCGTGGTTGTAACAGAACTCAATGGAAGATGGCGGCGAAGCGTGATATGCATCCGATCCAGAGTTCCGATAGGCGGATTGTAGTAGGTGATGTTCGGCGCATACGACATGTCGTTGTACGACAAGATCTGCGAGATCAGTGACGTGCCTGCTCCATTCTGGATACTGACGGGTCCGTTGTTGACGTTCGTGGTTTCGAATGTACCAACTGTGATAGGTGATGACGCCGTGAGCGGGATACCGGGTGACGACTGGACAATCTGTGCGGACGCATTTGCACCAGACGAGCCGGTTAATCCCGAAATCACGAGGTACTGACCCGTTACGAAGCTCGTCGCCACCGGTGTGGTGTAACCATACGAAAGGTTATTCACCAGAATGTTCGTCGCAGCCGTAATGTTGGGAGTTGTCGCAGTGAACACGGTCGATGTGGACAAAATCAGCGACGTTCCGCTGGGAACAGATGTAATGGTTCCAGTGAATGTTGACGGCGTAGTTCCAAACCCATTGACAGTAATGCTCTCACCTAGAGCGAGAGAGTGTGCACCCGTGAACGCAATCGTCGCGTTAAATCCAGATAGAGAGGTTCCGGTGCCGGTTATCAGCGGGTTCCTGTTCGCTGTGGAATATGCATATGTTCCGCTTCCGCTTGATGTTCCCGAGGACGTCGCGTTAAACACCGTGAACTGCGTAGTCGAGGATGCTATGATCTGGAAGGTTCCATTGTATCCTGCCGCAGTGAGATTGGCGACTGTCACATAGTTGCCGACTGGAGGTGCGACACTGACGCTGTTGACTTGGGGTGAACTGGTCATCGTATACGTCACAGTCGTTCCCGTCGCATCTCCAGCATTGGCGACAGAAATGTTCCCGGGAACTGACGGATTTGTCTGGTAGAACGTGCGATTTCCAACGCTTACAATCGTCGAGAACGTGTAGGCTGCACCTGTCGACACCGCTGGGCGATCGTTGATGATCTTCGCAAAGTAGCTGTCCACGTATCCAGACCGGTCTGCACCGGATGCACACTCGTCACAGCGATTCAGACCCTCGATGCCCATCAGAGTATACATGTCTGTAGGCTGCATGCCCAACAGCACCGCGTTCATCAGGCGAATACGTGTCACCTTCTGGAACGGACGCGGAAAGTAAACAACAAAATCGCCCGGATCAGAGGAATTAGCGCCGCCGTTCACCTTGACAAACTTGGCTGGATCGCGGTCGCGAGAGTCTACCGTCACCACACGATAGCACTTCCGTAGAACCGGCTTAGGGCGACTTTGTGTCGCCAGCACTCCGTTCCGATCGTAGTTCATTACTCCTACGAGGGATAGTTTTACTGCGTTTAAACAAAACGATGGGAGATTCTGGAGCTACTGATATTGGACAGAACGTTACGTGGACCGTGGTTCTCGAAGATTACTTCGCCCAGACCGGCGAGAAGGCAAACGGCTTAGCGATTATGCACAAGCGTGCGGAGAGCATTTTTACTCGCCGCAAGACCTACATTGATTTACCTGTTATTGTCGGCTCGGGTGCAGTTGCTTTTCTGAATGCTGGCTCATCGAGCCTGTTCTCAGACCACCAGCTCGCAGCTACTGCGTTAGGCGTGGGTTCGTTGGTCATCGGTATTCTGAACACAATCGGAACATACTTTGGGTGGGCGAAGCGGGCGGAAGGACATCGCATGTCTGGGATCCACTATGCGAAGCTCTATCGTTTCATTAACGTGGAACTGCGCCTTCCCCGTGAGCAGCGCATGACTCCCGGTGACTTCCTAAAGTATGTGAAGGATCAGTATGATCGGTTAGCTGAACTGAGCCCAATGATTCCGAGCTCGATCACGAATAGCTTTGCCAAGCAAATGGAAAAGTATAAGGACATCTCGAAGCCGGAGGAAACCAACGGACTGAATAAGATTAACATCTTCGTGGATACGGCTCACGAGCTCGAGCAGGCGGTGAGCCCGCTACCCCCGCCGCCCAGAGTTGTGCTTCCTACTATAAAGCCATCTTCGTAACCCGATATTGTCGCTTGCGGTATAATGAGTTCCGCATGCCAAACTGACGCTTGAACTGCGGGTCAACGATATCCACAATCAGCGGATGAACGGCACGGCTTGCCTTTTCCACACGTAGAATCCGCCCAACAATCTGATCAATGTCTGGACGAGGTGTAGCCATAATTAACGTGTTTAAGGTAGGAACATCGAATCCCTCTTTACACATGGAATACGTAGCAATCAGAATCGCTTTGGTCTGGCAGTATTCGGCACGGACTTCAGCTTTCACCGCTGTTCCCAAAATACACGCTGTTTCGCGCAGATCGTCGGGTAAACCGGCAAGGATGTCTTGGCAGTGCTGAACTCGATCCGATAGCACCAGAATCTGTCGACCTCCTTCCGAGATATCCTCCAGAATCCGACACAACCACCGAGTGCGGTCTTCGCAAGCAGTCAGCTTGTTGACCATAATCGGCACCGATACCATGCCCTGTGAGGACATGACAATCTCATTGAATTCGCGGTCGTCATTCTGATACTCGTAGACCTCTACAGAGACTGCCGTGTCGACTGAGTCGCCTGTATCTGATTTATACAATAACGGACCAAGGAACCAGTGAATAGCAAACATGAGCCGATCCTTTCTATCGGGCGTCGCGGACAGACCGAGCATATATCGCGACGTAACTTTGGGTAGCGCTTGCACAAACACCTCAGAAGCAATGTGGTGACACTCGTCAACGATAACCAAGCCAATGGAGGCGAAGACGTCAACATTTAACTCCTTCATCGAAAGGGTTTGGAGCATAACAATCACAACGTCCTTATCCTCGACATCACATACATCTGCTTGCACTCGTCCAATTCGTGCATTTGGAAGAAATGACTTCACCCGGTCAACCCACTGGTCTCGAAGGAACGTGTTGTGGACAACCACGAGAGTAGGGACGCGAAGACGAGAGGCGATGTAAAGCGCACAGACTGTCTTGCCGCCTCCTGTGTGGAGCGAGATGATTCCGTCATGGGGTTCGGGAAGCAGGAAGGAATTGACGACGGGCAACTGGACTGGACGAAGCGCTCCAGTAAACTCCCAGTTCCGTTCGGCAGTCTTTGCGACATCGCGCGTGGTTGGAACGACTCCGTATCGCTCGATCCCAAAGTGCTTGGGGAGATAGAGCCACTTGCTATCTTCGTGGTAGACCTTATACTTTGGCTGTGCCATGGGGTTGACAAACGAGAAGGGTCTGACAGTAAGAACCTTCTTGAGTGCAAGTTCACGTGAGTCCTTTGGAATTTGATATCCATGGATGGTCAACATGCCCTATTATTTATGTAGGTGGAGTCGGTTCGTTTTACTCGACCGTCGTGTTGAACGACGACCACACAATGTCCTGGATCGACGAACACACAATGCTATCCTCCAGATCCTCCACAGCGTAGATAACCGAAGGGAAGATCGCCGAGCAGACCTGGAGATTCTTGAAGGGATCAACATCCATGATCAGAGAGCGCACCAGGGAGTTGACATAGTCAACCGCACCTGCCCGCGACACAACGAAGCTGCGCTCAAGCGTCTTGCCAAGCGAAGTGCCAACCGGTGCATACTTGGTGGTCACGCGAACAAAGTCGGGAAGATCCTCCACATTGTCAAACTGGAAGAGATCGTCGCTGGTAACAGCATCGCTGCGAGTGAGGAACAGAGTCAGAAGGCGCATTGATATACTTCAAACCTCCTATCTAAATCGGTCCGTCTGTATCGGGTGCGTCCATATCCTGTTCACGATCACGATTGCCCTGGGCTAAGTGATCGCCATAATCACCCTCATCTACATTCCGATCATCGTCATCGGGTGCATCGCGCGGTGCGCCCACACCTGCATCGCCATCTACAATTGGAAGATCCGCTTCCATGATTGGCTCGATTTCTCTCTCCAGCTGGGCTGCGAAGGTATCGCGATCCTTCTTGGTAATGATATACGGAGCCATGCCGCGATCCAGGAGATCCTTGGTGATCTGGCGCTGGCTATCCGTCATCTCGCGCATACGATCCGTAAACAAGTGACGCTCCTTGGCTTTGAGGGTGTTGGTCTCCGTCTTTGCGTCCTTCAGAGATGCGAGCATGGCAAACAATGCAATATCCTTCTCACGCAACTCCTCATATGCTCTGCGCATCACCGGATCTTTTACGATAGCCGCAATCATCTCGCGCACAATACCATCCGCCACATCACGCAGAAGGTCGGGCGACTGCGTAATATCAATTGTCTGGATGTCAAACCCAAGCTGGAAGGCATTTGATAACCGCTGGGCAATCAAGAGATTTGTTCTCCACGAATCGCCACCTGTTTTGGGAACAGCAGCAATCTTCAGTCTGCGGCGAATATCATCGGGGGCAGCCTTCACCAACTGAATGGGAGTTACAACAATCCGGCGCATCGATGTAGTCGTTGGGCGAGGACGAACACGATCAAGCGGGACAGACGGCTGACGAATGGTGGGTGTCTGCGAATCTGCCCATATCGTTCGAGGTCCACCGCAGACCGGAAAGGATGTGATAACGCCCAGCTTCTCGGGAGGAAGCATCACTGGGATCAGTCCAACAACCGGTGGAGGCGGAGGATTCACATCGGCTTCTGTCTTTGCTCGTGTCAGAGCTGCAGTGAACTTGGGTAGCATCTTCTTCATGATTGAAATGACACCCTTACGAACCGAAGAGCTGTCGCTGAGAACTGCGCGCATAACCGCAACCGATGGACCCTTGAAGGAGGTTGGATAGGCTTCGAATGTTTTGCGAAGAACGATCAGCAGGCTATCAATCACAGTAGGTGCTTTGTCCACATCTGTGTCGCGAGGGAATCCGTCCATCTTAAGGGGCAGGGATCCAAAGGACCTGCGAGGCACTAAGCGGGGCAGATGGGTTTGAATAAGAAGAGCTGCAGAGGCAATACCAATCATACCGCGGGCTTTACCGTCCTTGTCCTTCGCTTTGATTGCTCCCGAGATTGATCTGGCTTCTTGGAGAACTGGAAGCACCTGATCTTGACTGGGTAACAGCTGTAGAAGAGATATGAGCAAAAAGAGAGTGCCATCCGAGGGGTCTTCCAGATCGAAATATTCCTGCATAGCGGCTAGACTTGTGGTGTAGTTGGCTGTGGCTGATCCGTGGAAGGTCTTTGTCTCCAACGCATCTGCGTGCTTCAGAAGGCGACCCTCTTCCGAGAAGTCTTCCTGGTGAACCAGCACATCATTGTTCACCTGCTCACCACAGACTTTGCATACCCGGAATCCATCATCTCGAGCTGTCCACTTGTCGTAGAATGCAAGGCGATCCTTGATCATGTCCCCAGACAGAATAGACAGCGTGTGTCCACAGACAACGAACCGACCTTCTTGATCCACAATTTGCTGTCCCGTTTGGTGCTCGCCGCGGATCAGCACTTGGATATCCTTCAGCTTGTCTTCGGGAAATCGCTCTTCGTCTTCAAGGACAGCAACAATCTGCGCCCGGATCTGCGACTGAGCCCGCACAGCCTGTTTGGCATACACAACCTCCTTCTCAATAACTGGAGGTGCTTGATAGACAGCAAGTGCTCGAGTATATTCATTGATGATATCCTTAGGCGTGCTTTCCTTCCACTGGATACGATTGCGGTATCCAACCTGATGGCGCTCTTGTTCAATGATCTCCAGGGGAATGCACTTGCGGTTATAGAGATTCTTGGGCAGCTCCCACTGGCGAATGACTCCATTGACTGCAAACTCCTGGAAGGTCAATCCAGTTAATCCACACTGCGATTCATCCACATCGGGAAAGCGAAGATCTCCAAGCTCAGCCACGGGCAGCATATCCGTAGTGCCGGCATCTCCAGCAAGAGACTGATACATCTTGATGACCAGGTGTCCGCCATCGACTTGTGACATCAACCATTTGCCATCTGAGATACTGGGAAAGCGCTGGCTCTTGTAGGAGGTAACCACATTGGGTGGTGTGCGCGTGGGCTCTTTGGGAGCTTCCAATGGAAGTCCAATCTCAATCGGCGGTGGCGGAACATCCACAACCTCCTTCTTCGGGAATCTCTGCTTCCACAACTCCCAGGGAATGGCTTCCAACTTGATATCGTAGACCTTCAGAAACTTCTTGCCTTCGACATACGGATCTTGGGTGACCGGAACACCATGCATCATCACCGCATCCAGTGTAGGCACAACCTCAGACAGAGGCGCTGTCGACGGGATAAACTTGGCATCATTCGAACTTAGGAAGTCATGCTCAGGAAGCGGGTCAGGAATCGGAAGCGTGCGTGCCTTCAGCCAGTAACCAATAAACGTCGCAGGATCTGCTGTGCCCTGAACCGGAACGGATACAATGTCAATTCGTCCATCTTCATGCCGCCGTGTCTTGTTCATCTTGAACTCTGGAAGAGCTCGCATCTGCGTCATCTTTCCTTCATTGTCCGTGAACTCGGTTGCTTCCGTCAATGGAAATGGAATTCCCTGATCGGCTGTATAGGGAGAGGGCAATGATGTTATCATGCGCGGATATCCGTTGGGTTGTCCAATCGCATCGGGGGCAAACAGCGGTTTCCATTCGGTATCAAAATCATATGTAGTGTAACCCTTTTCATTTGTGACAGGCTGAATCCATGAAAAAGAACGAAGGGTAACCGGCTCAATAACGGAATAGCCGTCAGACACCGGAGATACATAGGTGTCGTATAAGTCGCGAATGCGATCAACTTCTGTTCCCAGCTTTTTCAACTGCGCACGTGTGGCTCGCCCCTTCGGCATCATGTGATCGAACGCATCGTTGACTTGTTCGTTTAATGTATAGAATCTCACCTTCTCTCCACGCTGAACCTCTTCGTCAAATTCAATCACGTCACCGATAAACTCGACATCCCCCGCCTCAAACGTGAGGAATTCGCTCTCCATTATACAGTCCTCAGAACTGTTTCACACAGTGCCACCGCCTCATTCAGGAGCCTCTCTAGCACATCCTCAGGCTTCACCTTGGTGCGGAACTGAAGGATCAGCTTGGCTGTGAGTGGGTGGTCGATCCGGTAGGATACAAAGTCCACTGTGCCCGCGGCTTCGTAGAGCAGAGCTTGAGCCAGCGCTCCGAGTGTGTGTCCCTCTGTTGTTGTCTCGATGGTATATGCGCCCGTGTCATCCTTCATAATCGGCAGCTTCACAAACTCTGTGAACTTCTTCTTTAGGATCTCGGCTGCTGTCTTCATCAGATCCTTTGCAGGAAGAACGCCGATGGTCTCAAGTGTAAAGTCAAAGTGATTGGGTCGCTCCTTCTCATCGCGGGCATACGATCGTTGGATCAAATGATTATCAAAGATTCGCACATCCTGACCCTCGTTGCCCAGAATGAAGGAGTCGCGATCCAGCTTTGCGCGATCCTTGTCGATGTGGTTCATGAAAGTGCTGACACAAACCTGCGATGCACCCGTCTGTGCGACTCCAAGTCCACACTCAACATGGATCGCCTCATTGGGTCGCAGGTTCATGAAGAACAATGGCGTATTCAAATCCCGATCACGCAGAATCACACCGTTGCGAGGACCTGCGACCACGAAATCATCAGACGTAACCTCCCGGGCTTCGGGACTTGACATGTAACGAAGAGTCAGCTTGGTATCACGGATCACATCTCCTTCAGACGCTGCAACTGCAATTGGCAACATCTCGAGTCTGTGCTTCAGCATCTCGTGGATCATCTGTGATGTATTCTCCTTGATGACAACATCTCTGACCACAACCGTGGGAATCTCCGCAAGAAGAATTCGACGAAGGGCATTCACAAACGGAATGGGCACCTTCACAAACTCGCAGTTCAGACGGTAGCCGTTGAGTGTGTAGCGGACGTTCTCCATGCTTATCTTATGCTTTCGTTCTTTTGTATCCGTTTTTTTAACTCATGCTGACAATGAGCTCACGTCCCATCCTTTTCTACAGCACTCGTTGTGCGCATAGCAAGCAGATTGTTGATACGCTGACGGCTCTTAATAAGCAAAATCTCTTCACGCTGGTCGCTATCGATGGAAAGACTCGTGCAGAGCTGCCTCCTTTTCTGAAGAGCGTGCCGACTCTTTACCACCCCGAGACCAAGGATCTCTACGTGGGACAGGATATCTTCGGCTACATCTCCAAGCCCGTCGCCGCTCGTCGCGAGGTGCCCAACAACACACCGGCTGCGGGATCGGCTGGCGGAGTATCTGCAACTGCTGCTAAGGGCGACCTTGAGTCGTGGTCCTTCGGCACAGCTGGTGGGTTCTCTGATTCTTACTCTAGCTGGGATGGTAGCCAGGCTACCGGCGACCAGCTTCACTACACATTCCTTGGTCCGGAGACAGCCGCCGCTGGACCCCCTGAGCCGCAGACAAAGCAGAGTTATGATGGTGCAAAGGATGGTCGCAATGAGGATGTTGCGAGTCGCCTCAAGCGGATCCAGCAGGCGCGGGATAATGAGTTCAAAGGAGTTACACGCCAATAAACAATACAACTAACCATGTCAACCGTATCCAAAGGAAAGCTTCTGTCTTTATTTTTTGATCAGTGGGAGGCTTTCCTTGATGAACTCATTCGGGTGTTTCCAGCCGATACAGACTTCCCTCGCCTCAAGTCGTATCTTCGAATCGGGAGGACCGTGAATCCGAAGCGAGTGATCGCTGCAGTTCAGAATCATATGTTCCCACATGAGAAGCTTGTCCGGGCTAAGAAAGCCGACTACTTCCTCAAATATCCCTTCAGCGAGTATCAAGACAAGGAGGACATCTCCTATGTGCTCCAGAAGATGAAGATGTTGTGGTTAGAACTCTCACCGGTGAATCAGAACATCATGTTCGAGTATATCATTCTAATCCTTGATCTCCTCCACCGCCACCTTGAGATCCCGTAGTTCAGCCACACCAGCCTCCACATTCCCAAAGTTCCTAAACAGAATCTGATTTACCTCTGCAGGTGACCACTTATAATTCAGCGACTCGTCGTCTACGATGGTGTCTGAATCATAAAAAGACCGCACCATCTCCTGCACCACCGCAAGATTGCACTTCTTGAAGTTGACGATCATATCGATACGACCGGGGCGAATCAGAGCACGATCAATACGCTCAGGAAAGTTCGTGGTGATGGCTAGAATACGACCATTGGCTTCGAGAGTGCCGTCCAGTAGATTCAGAATGAACGCCAGATCGATGACATCCTTCTCCTCCTTCTCGCGGCTGAGAAAGGGATCGTCCTCCTTCGGCTTGGTTGCTGCGGGCGTGGGCTTCTTCCACTCGCGGCGGAGCACTGTATCTCCCATCGCATCAATGTCCTCGATCACATATAACCGCTCCGACACTGGAATCGTATACTTCTCCGTCTGAACACCGTTCCAGACATGAACCTCGTCGTTAAAGAACAAGTGATGAAGCTGAGCTTTCGTCTTGATCTCTGACAGCTGGACGTTGATAATGTGGCGTTTACCCTCATTCGCAATCGCCTTAATGGTCGAGGTCTTGCCCACACCTGGAGGACCATGAAACATGAACCCGAGAGTATACGGAATACCCTTTGCGTCATACCAGTCGCGACGAGTCAGGAAGAAGTTCACACGCTCCTTCACATGATCACGTTCCTCAAAGAATACGTTCTTGAATGTCCTATTCGTAGTAAACTTGGACTTGGTGTAGACCAGGTGAGAAGCCGGTAGAGGATTCTGTGTGCCCTTCGCCTTGGTCTGAATCATCTGGTCAAAGAAGTAGCGGTGAGTGCCCAGCTTGTTCACC
>Ga0136642_1001166_pt1 | contig 11625 bp, 13 predicted proteins | sample LowCatLa1302831Y_FD_115313 | JGI IMG/M metagenome (GOLD analysis project Ga0136642, IMG submission 115313) | Freshwater microbial communities from Lower Cathedral Lake, Yosemite National Park, California, USA - 13028-31Y | ecosystem: Environmental > Aquatic > Freshwater > Lake ... | reverse complement strand
GTGGTGGCCACCTCTCGTTGGTTCTGCAACACCACGGCGTCACGGTGGGGATCGAGGTGATTGAAGGCCGTCATGGCGTCGACGATGTACGGCGCCAAGATCCACGTCAGCAGTGTGGCCCCCGCGAGAACAATCAACGTCAAGGTGACGACGCTCGAGATTGACCGCCACGCCTTGCGCTCGCCGTCGAGCGTGATGCGCTGGACGAAGACCGATAGGAACGTGGCGCCGATGACACCACCAATGACGAGGTCGTAGAGCGAGTTGGGAATGGTGTTGGCGAGATTAAATCCGTCAGCGAGGGGGGTGAAGCCCAAGACGTAGGCGAGCACCAGGGTGCGCAACAGACCACTCACTCGCGAGATCATCGTGCCCGAGGCGAGGGTTACGACGCGACGTTGGAGAATGCTCATCGGGCGTGTCGACCCGAACTCTTACGGCGAGTGGTTCGCCACCACCACCAGGCAATCACGAGTAGTGATCCAATCGACAGGGCGTACCCCACCACTGATGCCGAGGTGGAGCGAACTTGAATCGTGCCGGAGGCAATGACGACCTTGCCATCGGTCGTTGTGAGCTTGATGGTCATCAGCGAAGAAGTACCACGGGTCATCTTGGCGCTGATAGGCGTAGAGGCCGTCTGGGTCAAGATGCCAACAGGAATGACCTGACCTTCGGGAAAGTCAATCCGATCGGCGCTGATTTGTAAGAGACCAGTAATGCCGTAGTCGGCCGAGCTGTAGAGAGTGACGGGAATGGTGCCCGAGGCTGAGGCCAAGATCACCGTGCTCTGATCGATGCGGAACTTCGAAAGTTCACCCCGGAGTACTTGTTGGGCATTGACAACGCCATTGGCGTGCGAGCGCGGGCCTACTTCGGCTTGGAGACGGGCTAACTGAATGCGTAGAAATGGAGCCGGCGTGCTGAAGGTGGAGATCAAGCTGTCGGTATCGCGCTTGAGATTACCGAGTGCCGAAATCTCGCTGGCCCGCCACGGTGCTACGGGGGCGTTATTTAAAGTACGCAGCGCCGGCGAGCGGTTCTGACCAATCAGTCCGACGGTGGCCGAGGCATCGATAGAGCGTTGCGTGATCAGTGGCGAGGCTCGCAATGCCGCGTTGAGTTCGGTAGTAAAGGTTGGAGAAGCCTGATCGAGGTTGGTGGTAATGACTTCGGTACGCGGACTGCGAGCGTTGGGGGCTTGGTAGTAGAGCATCGAGAGCGTGCCCATGGTGAGAGCCGCTAACCGACCCGGCTCAATGTCGTGGCGATTGGCGAGGGCCGAAAGAGGGGAGTCGACGGCGAGTGCTCGGGCACTCGCCGGCACCCCGGTGAGATGAAAGGGCGTACCCCAGCCGAGCGTGCGAGAGGGCGCCGATTGGAGTGCCTCCTCGCCAATCACGATCAGGTGACGACCTTGGTGGTCAACGGCCGTGGCTGACGCCGAACCGACGACACCGGGGAGAAAGACGGCGTCGGTCATGCGGCTTTCCGCGGTCACTTCGCCCAGTAACTGTTCTACGACGATGAAGTGTTGAGGAACGTCGATCCCCAGTCCACGGGCCCGCAGTGATCCGTAGTCCATGCCACGTGGCCCCATGGCCATCACGCGGTGCTGGGGCGAAACGAGAAAACTCCGCAACGCGCCGATGTACTGCTGGGCCGTGGGATTGTCACTGGTGAGTGTGTGGTCGAGTTCGTCGGCCGACAGTGCAATCGTGGTCGGCTCCTGGTTGAGCGCGAGTGCGCTCAAGGTCTGGCTGGACGCACTCCACGAATCTCCCGTCGTGGCTTGACTCTTGAGAGTCCACGCGACGTGGAGGGGATGGGCAATGGCCCCATTACTAATGGTGACCAGGGACCACATCGATAACTGGTTGCCGCGCGCGGTCACTGAGTACTGGAGGGGGAATACTCCGTTGCAGCGTGATCCGCACTTGCTCTGTAGCGCGGGACGTACCGAGCCGCACGAGGTGTACGAGTCGAGCCACTCCCCAATGGCGACGTCGAAGGTGGCCGTCTGGGCGTTGATGCAGTTCAGAACAAACGAACCGGTGGAGTCGAGCGGGGCCGTACCGGGACCCTGCCCAGAGATGATGGACTCGACCGCACTCCGCGTGCGCAATGCGGGATAGAGGGTGATGCGGGCAGTGACCGTGGCGCTCGACGCACCGGTTTGAAGTGTGACACGCATGTGACCGTTGCCGAGAGTTCCAACGATCACGGTAGCGTCTTGGTGGGTTAGACGAGGCTGAAGGGTCTCGGCTTGCGCCGGTGATGTAAGCCCACCCCAGGACGCCACTCCAAGAAGCAAGGCACTCGAGACTCGCCAAACGCGAGGGAAGCGCAACTGCATGCAGAATGAATTTAGTAGCGCACGCCCCCTGTCGCCGAGTCCTACTACCCTCAATCCCGTGAGTGCGCTTACTGGGCTACACCAGTTATCGGTCGAATACGGCCCCCTGGCCCAGGCGTTTTCGGACGAAGGCTTCTCCCTCTACGCCGTTGGGGGCTGTGTCCGTGACGCCATTCTCACGGGAAACCACGAATCCGACGACGTCGATTTCACGACGAACGCCCGCCCGGACGACATTTTGCGGCTCATCACCTCCTTTTGCACCACGACGTGGGAGATGGGCCGGGCCTTTGGCACCATTGGGGGCCAACTGAAGAGCAACCGCAAAAAGATTGAAGTCACGACCTTCCGCTCCGAGGAGTACGTCGACCACAGCCGTAAGCCCGAGGTCGTCTTTGGTGACTCGCTCGAAATTGATCTCTCCCGGCGGGACTTCACGATTAACGCCATGGCCTTTGATTTGCTGAAGCCGGAACTGATTCAACCGGCCGACGGGTTGAGTGACCTCAACGCCAAGCGACTACGCACCCCGATTGATGCGGCCGTCTTGTTCAGCGACGATCCCCTGCGCATGCTCCGGGCCGCGCGGTTCGCCTCGCGTTTTGAGTTCGAGATCGACCAGGAGATCGAAGCGGCCGCCGCGTCAATGGCCGAACGGATCTCCATCGTCTCGCCCGAGCGGATTCGCGTCGAGTTGGACCTCTTGATGCTGACCGCGCGCCCCTCGATTGGTCTGGACTTCATTGTGCGCACCGGACTGGCCGCCCACTTTCTCCCCGAACTACCCGGACTGGCCCTCGAGCAAGATCCCATCCACCAACACAAAGACGTGTTGACCCACACCTACGCCGTAGTGGAGAAGGTCCGCACCCATAAGGCGCCTACCGAAGAGTTCCCCGAAGGTGCTTCCAATCTCGTCACCCGTCTCGCCGCGCTCTTTCACGACATCGGCAAACCCAAGACGCGGGCCTTTACCGATAACGGCGTGAGCTTCCACGGTCACGACCATGTCGGGGCTCGGATGACGAAGAAGCGCATGGTGGCGTTGAAGTACAGCCAACAGATGATTGACGACGTGGCCCTGCTCGTTGAACTACACCTGCGCTTCCACACCTACGCCATGGGGTGGAGCGACGCCGCCGTTCGCCGCTACGTACGTGACGCCGGTCACTTGCTCGAAGAACTCAACGAACTAACGCGGTGTGACTGCACGACGCGTAATAAACGTAAGGCCCAGATTCTCGATCAACGCATGAACGATCTTGAAGATCGCATTGTGGAGTTGCGCGCGCAGGAAGATCTCGACTCCCAACGCCCGGCCCTCAGTGGCGATCAGGTGATGGGGATTTTAAATATCACCCCGTCACGGGCCGTGGGTGAAGCACTGAACTTTCTCCTGGCCATTCGCCACGAAGAGGGTGAGATTAGTGAAGAAGAGGCCACTTCGCGCCTGTTGGCTTGGTGGCAAGAGCGCTCGTAACAGCGAACGTCCCGGCCGCCTGAGGCGACCGGGACGTTCACACGTACGTTCTAAAACTTCGGCAACGAACTGCCTAGATCTGACTTAGGGCCAGATGGGGTTGTCGGCGCCATCGTCCGCGAAGGCTTCCACCATGTTGTGCGCAACATCGTCGTGGTACTGCACGGGTGGGCTCTTCATGAAGTAGGCCGAAGGTCCGAGGATGGGGCCACCGATGCCACGGTCGAGGGCGACCTTGGCGCAACGGACGGCGTCGATGATGACACCGGCCGAGTTGGGGGAGTCCCACACCTCGAGCTTGAGCTCGAGGTTGAGGGGAACATCGCCGAAGTTGCGACCCTCCATGCGGATGTAGCACCACTTGCGGTCCTTCAACCACGGCACGTGGTCACTGGGGCCGATGTGGATGTCGTCAGCGCTCATGTGGCTGATTTCGAGCTGGCTGGTAACGGCCTGGGTCTTGGAGATCTTCTTGCTCTCGAGACGGTCGCGGTCCAACATGTTCTTGAAGTCCATGTTTCCACCCACGTTGAGCTGGTAGGTGTGGTCAATGGCGAGACCGCGGTCTTCGAAGAGACGGCTGAGCACGCGGTGCACGATGGTGGCCCCGACTTGGCTCTTGATGTCGTCACCAATGATGGGCACACCGGCGGCGCGGAACTTTTCGGCCCACTCGGGGTCGGAGGCGATGAAGACGGGGATGGCGTTAACGAACGCGACACCGGCGTCGATAGCGGCCTGGGCGTAGAAGCGCTGCGCCTCTTCGGAACCGACGGGGAGGTAGGAGACGAGAACGTCGGCCTTGCTGTCACGCAGAACCTGAACGACGTCACAGGCCTCGGCCGGCGACTCGTCGATGGAGGCGCGGTAGTACTTGTTCAAACCGTCCATGGTGGGTCCACGCTGCACGGTGACACCGAGGTTGGCCACTTCGGCGAACTTGATGGTGTTGTTCTGCCCACCTTCGATGGCCTTGGTGAGGTCACTGCCAACCTTGGTGGCGTCAACGTCAAAGGCGGCGACGAATTCAAGGTCGCTGACGTGGTAGCCGCCGAGCTCGACGTGCATCAGTCCGGGGACGTGGTCCCCGACCTTGGCGTCGCGGTAGTACGTAACACCTTGAACTAGTGAACTAGCGCAGTTTCCTACGCCGGCGATTGCGACACGAATGTTTCCCATGGCGCTCCTTTCCTACTTCGCTTCGTGAGCGATGGTTTGGTTATTTTGGGGTACTGCAGTGCTGCGCTCGGTGGTTAGACAGTCGTCTATCCACGCGAGGTCGAGCTCAACAGCCTTGGCCGCGTGTTCCATAACGGAACGGGCGTAACTGTCGAGTTCGGCGTTGGCCGCGTTGGCGCGAATTTCGCGCAAACGGGCAACGAGGTTGGCGCGACGGTGCTCTAGCAACATCACGCGGGCGTGGGGGGTTAGGAAACGAAAGAGGGCCATGCGGAGCGAAAAGCTGCGCGCGTCATCGAGGGTGGCGGGGTCACTCAACCGCTCGGCGAACTGCTGGCGACCGATTTCGGTCATTCGGTAGGACTTGCGGCCGCGGCGGCCAAGACCGGTGGCTGATCGGGCACCCCGCAGGGCGGCCCGCTCACCGGAGAGGGAACCGGTGGAGAATGAACCGAGGCGGGGTTCATTCGTGACGACCTCTTCGATGAGACCCTCGCGCTCGAGGCGTCCAATAGCGGGGTAAATGGAGCCGAAGGAGGCGTTGCCACCAATTCCGAGGCGATCCTTGAGGTGGGTGCGGATTTCATAACCGTGGTGTTCACGGTCCATAAGGAGTCCAAGGATGGCGAGCTCTAACACATTCTTCACTATATCAGTTCGATATATCGAAACGCGCATTTACGTCGGTAGTCAGAAATGGAGAAAAACGGTAGTCTCGCTCCTAATGGCACGCCGCCCAATCGTTGATCTCGCCCACGGGGCCATTATTGAGTACCGGGTGCAACGCAACGCTCTGGTTCGCCAAGTCCACGAAGGCCAAAAGATGGTGGAAGACCTCTGCGACGCCCACTTCAATCTCATTCGGGCGGCCAAGGGTGTGGGCCGGTTAATGGGCGAACTCTGCCCCGTCTGCTCCAAGGAAGAGTTGCGCCAGGTCGTCTACGTCTTTGGCGACAAACTCTCGGCCAGTGGCGTTTGCCCAATTTCTAAGGCCGATCTGCGTCGGTTGGAGCGCCGGGAACTCCCCGTCACGTGTTACGCCGTTGAAGTCTGTGTCGGGTGCAAGTTCAACCATCTCCTTCGAAAGTGGCACGCTGGCGGTCAGGTCGAGCAACGACCTAAAGTTGCCAAGTGATATCCGCCCCACAGCTACGCACCCGTAAACGCCGTGATGGTAAGGACGCCATTGTCATGGTGACGGCCTACGACGAACCGGGTGGTCGTTTGGCTAGTGCGGCCGGAGTCGACATGATTTTGGTCGGCGATTCCGTAGGAAACACCGTCATGGGCCAGGAAAACACCCTGCAGGTCACAATCCAAGACATGGTTCACCACATCCGGGCTGTGGCGACGGCCAAGCCCGACGCCCACATCGTGGGCGATATGCCCTGGTTGAGCTACCACGTGGAGGCGGCCGACTCCGTTCGTAACGCCGCGGCTCTGATCCGCGCCGGCGCCCACAGCATCAAGCTCGAAGGTGGTCGCAACCGTGAAGCGACGGTTCGGGCCATCATTAACGCTGAAATTCCCGTCATGGGCCACATCGGTCTCACCCCCCAGAGCGTCTTGGCCATGGGTGGCTTCAAGGTGCAGGGCAAGACCAAGTCGGCCGCCGACATTCTCCTAGACGATGCGTTGGCTCTCCAGGCGGCCGGTGTCTTTGCGCTCGTTATCGAAGGGGTCCCCGAAGAGGTGGGCTCTATGGTCACCGCGGCCCTCGAGATTCCTACCATTGGGATCGGAGCTGGGGCCGGTACCGACGGCCAAGTGCTCGTCTGGCACGACCTATTGGGGCTCGGCAACCGCCCGCCGGCGAAGTTTGTGCGCCAGTATGTGGACCTGAATGCCGTAATTATCGGTGCTTTAGGCCAATTCGTGAGTGATGTTCGTGGGGGCACTTTCCCCGCGGCGAACGAGATGTACCCCACCCCCGCCACCTTTAACGAGGGCTAGGAACTCGAGTCTCGCAAGTGGAGTAAACTCCTCTCTCCACTTCGGTGGAACTAAAAGTAGTAACAACCCTGCTCCGATCCGCGGAGCCCGGGCAACCGGTCCAGAGGGAAAGGAAATGGCTATGCGGCCTTATGAAACCATGATTGTGTTCGACACCAGTGTCGACGCACAAAACATCCAAGTCAGCCTCGACAGGGCACTTGACACCATCCGAAACAATGGGGGAACTCCCGGCGCCATCGACCGTTGGGGAAAGCGTGCGCTCGCGTACGAGATCAACAAGAAGAAAGAGGGCTACTACGTCGTGGTCGAGTTCAGCGGAGCCGCTGAGACCGTCACCGAGTTGGACCGTATTTTGGGTCTGAGCGACGAAGTGCTTCGTTTCAAGATTGTTCGTCTCCCCGCCCGTCGCGCGCCAGCAACTACCGCGGCTCGTCCGTAAGTTGCTGTTGAGCGAACAGGAGTAGAGATGCCAGACAATTCGATCACCGTCGTTGGGAACATCACCCGCGACCCCGAGCTGAAGTTCTTGAACAGTGGCCAGGCGAGCGTCCGATTCGGAATCGCCGTCAACCGTCGCTGGCAGAACCGTCAGACCCAAGAGTGGGAAGAGCGCGTGTCGTACTTTGACGTCACCACCTACGGCTCACTCGCCGAGAACGTCGCCAACTCGCTACCGAAGGGAACCCGCGTCCTCGTGACCGGTCGTCTCGAGCAGCGCAGCTGGGAGACCCCTGAGGGTGACAAGCGATCCATCGTTGAAATCAACGCCGATGAAATCGCCGCGTCCCTTCGCTACGCCACTGCGGCCGTAACGAAGAACCCTCAGCGCGAAGGCGGAACGGCTCCGAGCCGTCCCTCCACCGCCCCTCGTACCACCACCAATGAACCAAGTACCTACGGCTTTGATGAGGAGCCCTTCTAATGCCACGCAAGAACACACCAACAATTCCCAAGTCACGCCAACCGAAGCCCGACCCGCGTCGCAATCAAAAGAAGAAGACCTGCTCCTTCTGCGCCCACGGTACGACCTTCATTGACTACAAGGACATCAAGTCCCTGGGCAAGTACCTGTCGGACCGCGGCAAGATCCGGGGCCGTCGCGTCTCGGGTAACTGCCAGCAGCACCAGCGTGACATCACCGAAGCCATCAAGACCGCTCGCGAGTTGGCCCTGTTGCCCTACACCCAGCGCACCGTGACCGAGCGTCGTTCGCGCGGTGGCGGCCGTGACCGTGACGACCGTGGCGATCGCGGAGACCGTGGAGACCGTGGTCCCCGTGACCGTGACGACCGTGGTCCTCGCGCTCCTCGCGCTGAGTCGGATGCGTCAGCCACAGCAAGCGAATCCACCGGAGTCGTGTCTGACGCGACTGAGGCGTTGACGGAAGTTGGAGCGGAATAATGAAGGTTCTTCTCCGTAGGGATATCAAGGGCGTTGGCCGTCGAGGCGACGTCGTTGAAGTCAAGAGTGGTTTCGCTCGTAACTACCTGGTGCCTTCGGGCTCGGGCCTTGCCGCAACGGACACCATGGAACTCCAGGCCGCTTCGATGCGTCGTAGCCGTGACCTTCGTGACGCCCAGAGTCGCGTCGCCGCTGAGACCCAAAAGGGTGTCATCGAGGCCGCTTCACTCACCATCGCTGCTCGCGCTGGTACCAACGGTCGTCTCTTTGGTTCAGTCAACGAAGCCGACATCGTGAACGCGATTCGCACCGCCACCAACATCTCGTTGGAGCGCGGTCAGATTCGGATGGCCGAGCACGCCAAGGAAGTCGGTTCCGCCACGGCTTCCGCCGAGCTGTTCGATGGCGTTGCAGCCACCGTTCGCTTCGAGGTAGTTGCTAAGTAGTTCGAAGTTTTCAGAAAACGCCGGGGCGATCTCGCCCCGGCGTTTCTCTGTCAGAGGGTTCCGGAAGACTCGTTTTCCACAGGAAATCCCACTTGCACTGCACAGGCTTGATGGGGAACGCTAGGTACAGATATGACGCAGATCCCAAACGAACCATCGTCGCAACGAAGCGCTGCGTCACGCATTCCTCCCCACTCCTCGGAGGCTGAAGAGGCCGTCTTGGGCGCCATGATGTTGTCGCACGACGCCATCGTGAATGCGCAGACCAAGGTCGGACCAGAAGATTTCTACCGCCCCGTCTTCGGACAGATTTTCCGCGCCATGATCGAACTCGACCAGCGCGGCGAACCAGTCGACCCCATCACGCTGCTCGAACAACTCCGCGTCTCGGGTGGCAACGCCGGTGACGCCGTGATGTTGGCCGATCTCTCCGCGAACGCCGTCAACATTGGTAACGCTGAGTACTACGCCTCCATCGTTCGCCAAAAAGCCAAGCAGCGCACGTTGATTCAGTTGGCGAGTGGCATCGTCGACGACGCCTACGGCACCACTGATGATGTCGAGGGTCTCTTCGACCGGGCCGAGCAGAGCATCATGAACGTGGCCGACCGGGGCAACGAAGACACCGTGCAGCCACTGTCTGAATTGCTACAGCTCGAACTCGATCGCCTCGAAGAGCGCGACGGCTCATCGGGCTACAACGGCATCACGACGGGATTCACCAAACTCGACGATCTGCTTCGCGGGATCTCGCCCACGTCGCTCAGCATCATTGGGGCCCGACCTTCAGTTGGTAAGACGGCCTTCGCTCTTGGTGTCTTGACGCACGTCGGGGCCGTACTCCAACGCCCGGCCCTCTTCTTCTCCTTGGAAATGAGCCGCCTGGAAGTGGCCGAACGTATCTTGTCGTCCCAAGCTCGCGTCGACGGCAGCCGATTGAAGACTGGCCAGTTGAGCAACGTTGACTGGGAGAACGTCACCAAGGCCCTCGCAGCCCTAGACGACTCGAAGATCTTCGTTGACGACAACCCCATGTTGACCGTCATGGACGTGCGCGCCCGCGCCCGTCGCGTCAAGCAGCGCGAGGGTGACCTTGGCATCGTGATCGTCGACTACCTCCAGTTGATGAGCTCGCGCTCTCGCGCCGAGAACCGCCAAGTCGAGGTTTCTGAGATGAGTCGTGGACTCAAGCTCTTGGCCCGTGAGTTGGCCTGCCCCGTCGTGGCGCTGTCGCAGCTCTCTCGTTCCGTCGAGCAGGACAAGAAGCGCAAGCCCATGATGTCGGACCTTCGCGAGTCCGGTGCTATTGAGCAGGACGCCGACATCATCATGTTCTTACACCGGTCCGGGGCCGTTGACGGCGCCGAACAAGAGTCGGCCTACGAAGATGCTGGCAAGGTCGAAGTCATCGTGGCCAAGCACCGAAACGGCCCGACCGGCAACCTCGAGTTGGCCTGGATTAAGAACTACGCCAAGTTCGACAACATCGCCGTCTTCGAGAACTAGTTTCTGTCGGTGATCACACTGCCTCGCCGGCTTGGTTCCGAATACCTCGGTAGTGCCCTGCTAGCCATGATTGTGGTGGGCTCCGGTATTGCGGCCCAGCAACTCTCACCAACTGATGTCGGCCTCCAGTTGTTGGAGAACGCGCTCGTGACCGGCGTCGGCCTCTTCTTCTTGATTGAAGTACTCGGCCCGCTGGGTGGCGCGGAGTTCAACCCCATCGTGTCACTGGCCAAGGTCGCCCTGATGGGCCGCTCGCTGGGGGACGCCCTCCGGTACATCCCCTTTCAAGTCGCCGGTTGCATTAGTGGAGCCATTCTGGCGAACGCGATGTTTGCCCTGCCCGTCGTGACCTTCTCGACTCACCAACGCGTGTCGGGTCCGCACTTCCTGTCGGAAGTTATCGCCACGGCCGGTCTCGTCATCACCATCTTCTTGTTGGTCGCCCTCGAAAAGGGCCAGTGGATTGCCGGTGCCGTGGCCGCCTACATCACCGGCGCCTATTTCTTTACCTCGTCGACGAGCTTCGCCAACCCCGCCATCACGGTGGGTCGGATGTTTTCGAACTCCTTCGCCGGCATCGCCCCGAGCTCGGTGCTCTTCTTTATCGCGGCCCAGGTAGTTGGTGGCGTCGTGGGTGTTCTCATCGTGAGGGGCCTCGCCCCTCGAAAGGAAGTGGCATGAAGCCCGCCGTTCTCTTTCTCTGTGTTCACAACGCTGGCCGTTCCCAGATGGCCGCCGCACTCCTGGCTCGTGAGGCCGGCGATCGCATTGCGGTCTACTCGGCGGGCTCAGCCCCGGGTGAAACGCTGAACCCCGCCGTGGTGGCCGCTCTCCAGGAGTGGGACATCGACATCACCGGGAACCGCCCGCAGAAGTTCACCGACGAGATGGTGCAGGAGGCTTCAGTCATCATCACCATGGGTTGTGGCGATGTCTGCCCCGTCTACCCCGGTAAGAAGTACATGGACTGGGCCTTGCAAGATCCGGCCGGTCAGCCCATCGAAACCGTTCGAGAAATTCGCGACGACATTTTGTTGCGGGTCCAAGGACTCGTCGCCGATCTACTGAAGTAGCGGTCCGTTCCGTTCGCGGAGTACGAACAAACAAATACCGGGGCCTTGCGGCCCCGGTATTTGTTTGTTCAGTTAGATCACTTGGGCTGCATGCGAATGCCGGCGTCGAGGCGAATCGACTCAGCGTTCATGTAGCTGTTGGCCAGCAATTCGGCGGCCAACGTTGCGAACTCGGCCTGGTAGCCCAGACGCTTCGGGAACAAGACGCCTGAACCCAGGCGGGCCTTG
>Ga0136642_1001165_pt1 | contig 11626 bp, 13 predicted proteins | sample LowCatLa1302831Y_FD_115313 | JGI IMG/M metagenome (GOLD analysis project Ga0136642, IMG submission 115313) | Freshwater microbial communities from Lower Cathedral Lake, Yosemite National Park, California, USA - 13028-31Y | ecosystem: Environmental > Aquatic > Freshwater > Lake ... | reverse complement strand
CCCAGAGATCTTCAATGCTGCCGCCGCCTCGCACCAGCAAAATCACAGCGACTACATTTTCTTTATTTGCTGCTTTGAGTGCGGAAATAATTCCAGTAGGAGCATCTGGTCCTTGTACTAGAGTTGGATAAATCACAATCGGAATGTGTGGCGCACGCCTTGCTAAGGTACTGAGCACATCTTTCAGAGCGGCAGCTTGTGGTGAAGTAATAATGCCGATTGCTCTAGGATGCGTTGGAATATCACGTTTACGCTCCTCATCAAATAAACCTTCTTTGGCTAACTTGGCTTTGAGTTTTAAGAAGGCTTCATACAAGCCACCCATGCCTGCACGCCGCAATGTTTGAATGGTCAGTTGAATATCACCCCTGGGAACATACATTCCCAAGTTGGCACTCACTTCAACCAAATCTCCGGATTGCGGCATAAAACCCACTTGGCCATTACGTCCTCGGAACATGACACAGCGAATCTGTCCCTCTTCGTCCTTTAATGAGAAATACCAATGCCCACTGCCATAAGCCTTGAAATTGGAAATCTCCCCGCTAACCCAAACGGTATCAAAACGGTCTTCCAAAGATGCAGCAATGGCGCGGTTGAGATCGCCAACAGTAAGAATTTCCCTTGATATTTCCGACATTTTTTCTCTTTACTCAAAGAGCCATCTGGCTTAGAAGGCAATAAATATCCACAGAACCATATTCGCTCTAGGTCTAGCATCTAAAAGTAAGTAATTACTGACCCAAATCGTCTCATAAATCCAACAGCCAAAAATAAGTCATTGATTTATATCACTAATTTTTTCACGTCATCATCGTGCTTTTAGGCCGATTCCTACCCGTTTTACCAGCAATCAAGGACTTAGAGAGCAGTTTCAAAAAAGTTTTGCACAGAGTTATCCACAGGCTAGCTTTCCGAAACAAGCTTCTTAATTCAGCTAAAGTACGAAGCTTATGTACTCAATCTTACTATCCGCTGGTTGGCCTATTTGGCCTTTATTAATTATTTCCATTATTGGCTTAGCGATCGTATTAGAGCGTAGCTGGTATCTACGCCAAATTCATATATTCCCAAAAAATTGCTTAGAGACCGCTTTTGGCCTTTGCAATCAATTACTTAAAGACAATAAACCTTCAGATAGCCAAATTAGCGCGCTAGCCCAGCTATCTCCTGCCACCCCCTTGCTTGCCTCTGTTTTAAAAGAAAAGCTCAATGGTAGTAGTTCGCAAGTAGCGCTAGAAGAGCTCCAGGCGGTGGCACAGATGACTTGGTTTAAGTTGGACCGCTACTTAGGCATTCTGGCAACCATCGCTACCATCGCCCCCTTATTAGGTTTATTTGGCACTGTGGTTGGCATGATCGAAATCTTTGGTAGTCAAGGGGCCATCAGTGGCGCTGGCAGTCCGCAACAATTAGCCCATGGCATTTCAGTGGCGCTTTACAACACTGCTTTTGGATTACTGATTGCGATTCCTGCACTCGCTGCGTGGCGAGGATTAAAAGCGCTTGCCAATCAACGTCAGCGTGAGTGCGAAGAGTTCACACGCCAGTTATTTAAAAAACTGTATCCAGTAGAGTCTTGATGAGCTGGTTAAGCCTGCACTCACCCTCTAAGAGAAGCTTTTCTCTCGGTACTACCCCTGTTTCCGCTGAACCAGAAATTAATCTCATTCCCTTTATTGATGTCTTATTAGTGGTACTGATCTTTTTGATGATCTCCACCACCTTTACACGCTACCAAGAATTGGCTATCACTTTGCCAAGCGCCAATGGTAGTGAGAGTCAAGCTGATAACAAACAAGTGCATATCGCTGTGAGTCGTGATGGCCGCTTTGCAATCAATGGCAAAGTCATGGAACGCACCCAGATTAGTGGCGCCTTGATAGAACTGAGCAGTCAGAGTGGCAGTAATAAAGATGGTGTGAGCAGCTTACAAGTCAATATTGATGCCGATGCGAGAGCGCCGCATCAAGCGGTCATGAGTGCTCTAGAAGCTGCGCGTGATGCCAATCTGTCCAATATTGTATTTAGTAGCCAAACCAAAAAATAAGCCTTTAGAAAAATACCTTCATCATGGCGCTATCTTTTTTTCATAAAGCTCCCCAATTTTGGGAAAGACGTGGGCCCACTGCCCTCCTGCTTTGGCCGCTGTCTTGGATTTATAGTTGGATCTTACGGATTCGCAAACTCATTGGGGATTTAGGTCTTAGCAATCCTCAACCTGCGCCAGTACCCATCATCATCGTAGGTAATATTCGGGTGGGTGGTACAGGCAAGACACCCATTGTGATTACCCTAGCGCAGCGCCTATCGGAACTCGGATGGAAGCCCGGCATTATCAGCAGAGGGTATGGATCTACTCAAACATTACCTACTCAAGTGCGCAGCGATTCTGATCCGCTGCAAGTCGGTGATGAGCCCGTCTTAATTGCTAAGCGAACACAGGATCAATTTCCGATTTGGGTTTTTCCGAAGCGCCAACAAAGTATCAAGGCATTGCTTGGCCACTCGCCTGATGTCAATGTGATTATTAGTGATGATGGCTTGCAACATGGCGGTCTATCGCGCTGACCTGCGCGCGAAGGAGGTCGTGATATTGAGTTTGTGGTACGTGATGGTCGTGGCGAAGGTAACGGCTTTCTCTTGCCAGCTGGACCACTGCGCGAATCAGCGGATCGTGGGCGTGATGCTACTTTATTTACCGAATCAGTAAATAACCAGAAAAGTGGTTTACTAGATGAATACTTCAAAGGTCGGCGCGCGTTCACCTTGCTAGGTACTTTAGGTACTCCATATCAACTCATTAATTCGGGTAACACCCAAACATTTGCACAGATTAGTGAGGAGTATTTACCAGTCCAAATTACGTCGATTGCTGCACTTGGTAATCCCCAGCGCTTTTTTACTGCCCTACAAAAACAGGGTATTGCAGGTAAACGGGTTGCGCTGCCAGATCATGCAAGCTACACCCCAGACTTTTTTAGTGGCATTAAAGCTCAATGCATTCTCATTACGGAGAAAGATGCTGTGAAATGCGCTGCCATTAGCGATGAGCGAATTTGGGTGGTGCCTATGAACCTCAATCTACCCGATAACTTGTTAGACTGGCTGCAATCTATTTTGCAAAGGCCTGATCCCCATCGCTACAACCTATAAAGCGCTAAACTGAGCAAAACCGAGTCGTGGCATTGAATTACTTTTATTACTTTAGAAAATCATGGATAAACGTTTACTTGAAATTTTAGTGTGTCCTTTGTGCAAAAGCCCTTTACATTTTGATGCCGCCAAACATGAACTCATTTGCAAGGCTGATCGTCTGGCTTATCCTATTCGCGATGATGTACCAGTCATGTTAGTTGATGAAGCACGCGCTCTGAGCACTGATGAAGTTCTCTAACTCATTGATTCAATCTCTTTTTAGATGAGCCCTAATCAAACTCCCGACTTCTTGGTAGTGATACCAGCAAGGCTGGGCTCTACTAGATTGCCACGCAAGCCATTAGCTGATATTGGCGGCAAGCCGATGGTAGTTCGAGTAGCAGAGCGCGCTAAGCAATCGCTTGCGCACAGCGTGGTAGTTGCAACTGACTCTGCTGAGATTGAGGTAGCTTGTCGTGAGCATCGCATTGATTGTTTATTAACAAGCGCTGATCACCCCACTGGCACGGATCGCTTAGCTGAAGTGGCACAGTTACTTAAACTACCTACCAATACTTTAGTTGTCAACGTACAAGGTGATGAGCCACTCATTCCGCCAGAACTCATTAATCAAGTAGCGCAAACTTTGGCCAACAATGGCCAATGTGCTATCGCTACTGTTGCGGTACCGATCAGTGATCAGGCAGAAATTAATAATTCTAATGTTGTCAAAGTAGTACTTAATCGCACTGGGGAAGCTTTGTATTTCTCAAGGGCGCCAATTCCCTTTGTGAGAGATACGCAGAGTGCTCAAAAAACACTGCATCTTCGCCATTTAGGTATTTATGCCTATCGGGCTGACTTTTTGCAGGCCTACACTAGGCTTGAGCCCGCACCCTCAGAACAAGCAGAAGCCCTTGAGCAACTGCGAGCCCTCTGGAATAGCTACCGCATTGCCGTGCATATTGCTTCAGAAGCGCCTCCTGCTGGTGTAGACACCCCAGAGGATCTAGAACGGGTCAGACGGCTACTCGGAGCTTAGTGAATCAACTAATAGCCCGCATCCATCTTCTGGGGGTTTCTCGGGGATAATCCTAGTCAACAGAGATAAAAGATCCCGACAAAACACGGGACAATGACAAATCTTGTAAGGGGAAAATAATGCGGTTAATCCTGCTCGGTGCACCAGGTGCTGGAAAAGGCACGCAAGCTCAGTTTATTTGCGAAAAATTTGCCATTCCACAAATTTCCACAGGCGATATGTTGCGCGCTGCTGTGAAAGCCGGAACAGAACTGGGTATTGCCGCTAAAAAAATAATGGATGCCGGCGGCTTGGTTTCTGACGACATCATTATTGGTTTAGTAAAAGATCGCTTGACTCAACCAGACTGTAGTAAAGGATACCTGTTTGATGGTTTCCCAAGAACCATTCCACAAGCACAAGCAATGAAAGATGCTGGTGTGCCCATTGATTACGTTTTAGAAATCGACGTGCCGTTTGATGCCATCATCGATCGGATGAGCGGTCGACGTGTACACCCTGCTTCAGGCCGCACTTATCACATTAAATTTAACCCCCCAAAAGTGGCTGGCAAAGATGATGTGACTGGTGATGATTTGATTCAGCGCGATGACGACAAAGAAGAAACTGTGCGTAAACGCTTGCAGGTCTATAACGACCAAACCCGTCCATTGGTGGAGTACTACTCTTCATGGGCAGCACAAGCAAACTCAAACGATAAAGTGAAAGCACCAGCCTATCGCAAGGTCAGCGGTACTGGTAACGTAGAAGACATCACCATTTCCATCTTTACTGTACTGAAGTAAATTGGCATCCAAAAAAGCACTCATCATTGGCGTTACAGGGCAAGATGGGACTTATCTAGCAAAACATCTTTTATCTAAGGGTTACCAAGTCGCAGGTTCATCGCGCGATGTGATGGCCTCATCTTTCAATAATCTCAATGCACTGGGCATTCGCCCTCAAGTCAAATTGATGTCTGTTTCGATTAATGACTTTAGAAGTGTCTTTAATGCAATACAGCAAATAGATCCAGATGAGATCTACAACCTTGCAGGCCAAACATCAGTTGGCCTCTCATTTGATCAGCCAGTAGAAGCCATCGAGAGTATTGCGATAGGCACACTCAATATTTTGGAAGTGATTCGTCTGCTCAATAAGCCAGTTCGTTTTTACAATGCCGGTTCAAGCGAGTGTTTTGGCGACACTGGGGATATGCCTGCTAATGAGCAAACTCCGTTTGCGCCACGCAGTCCCTATGCTGTTGCTAAATCTACGGCCAAATGGTTAATTAATAGCTATCGTGAGTCCTACGGTCTCTATGCTTGTACTGGCATCTTGTTTAACCATGAATCTCCTCTGCGCCCTGAGCGCTTTGTCACCCAAAAAATTATTGCTGGCGCAGCGAAGATTAAAGCTGGGAAACTAGATAAATTGCAGCTGGGTAATTTAGATATCTCTCGTGATTGGGGCTGGGCACCTGAATATGTTGAGGCTATGTGGTTGATGATGCAGCTTGATCAGCCAGATGACTTTGTGGTTGCAACTGGCAGAAAAGAATCTCTCAAATACTTCGTTACCAAATCTTTTGAATACTTTGATTTGGATTGGCAAAAATATGTAGAAATCGAACCTAGTTTCTTCCGCCCCAATGAAATCGTTTCTAGCGTAGGTAATCCTGAGAAAGCGATTAAAACTCTGGGTTGGAATAAGCCCACTGATATCGATGGTGTCATTAAGATGATGTGCGCTGAACAAACAAAGAAATATCAGTAGTAAACCAAAGCCTAGCGCTTCACTTGACTACTTCAGCTCTTTGAGAGCGCTCTCAAAAGACTCGATGTCTGCAAAGCTTCGATAGACTGAAGCAAACCGAATGTAAGCCACTTTGTCCAGACGCTTCAATTCGCGCATGACCAATTCACCAACACGCTCACTGGGAATCTCTTTCTCACCTAGGCTGAGAAGCTTTTCTTCAATCCGAGCAATGGATTCATCAACGGAGTCTGAAGACACGGGGCGATTTCGCAGCGCAAGCTTGATAGAGCCGACCAGCTTATCGTGGCTGTACTCAACCCGACTACCATTTTTCTTAACGATTGCTGGTAAGGCCAGTTCTACCCGCTCATAAGTCGTAAAGCGCTTATCGCATTTAGCGCAACGACGCCGACGCCGAATGGTATCGCCTTCATCGGATACTCGGGTATCGAGAACCTGGGTATCGTCGTTATGGCAAAAGGGGCAGCGCAATGAGGGCTCTTTTCTTTGGTGTTTTAGTGCTTAACCGTAAACCGGAAAACGCTTAGTGAGCTCCGCTACTTGCGCGCGTACTTTGCTAATATTTTCAACATCGTTTGGATTATCCAAAACATCTGCAATGAAATGGCCTACTTGCCTTGCTTCAGCCTCTTTAAAGCCGCGAGTGGTCATAGCAGGCGAACCTAAACGAATACCGCTAGTTACCATCGGTTTTTCTGGATCATTTGGAATACCATTTTTGTTGCAAGTAATGTGCGCTTCGCCCAAGACACGTTCAGCTTCTTTACCGGTCATCTTCTTGGCGCGCAAATCGACCAACATCACATGAGAATCTGTACCACCCGACACAATGCGCAGACCGCGCGAGATTAATGTCTCAGCCAATGCTCTGGCATTAGCGATCACTTGCTTTTGATAATCTATAAAGCTTGGTTCTTGCGCTTCTTTAAATGCCGTTGCTTTAGCAGCAATCACATGCATCAAAGGACCGCCCTGCAAGCCTGGGAAGACAGCAGAGTTAATTGCCTTCTCGTGCTCAGCCTTCATCAAGATAATGCCGCCACGAGGGCCGCGCAAGCTCTTATGAGTTGTAGAAGTCACGATGTCAGCATGAGGTACTGGATTTGGGTAAACGCCAGCTGCAATTAATCCTGCATAGTGCGCCATATCGACCAAGAAGATCGCACCCACTTCTTTGGCTAATTTACCAATGCGCTCAAAATCAATTTTTCTAGAATAGGCCGATGCACCCGCAATAATCATTTTTGGTTTGTGCTCACGAGCCAAATGCTCCATTTGCTCGTAATCAATTTCTTCATTTTTATCTAAACCATAAGCAATCGGGTTAAACCACTTACCGCTCATATTGAGTGCCATACCGTGAGTCAAATGTCCGCCTTCTGCAAGGCTCATCCCCATAAATGTGTCGCCTGGTTTTAAGAAAGCCAAGAACACCGCTTGGTTGGCAGAAGCGCCGCAATGGGGTTGTACGTTTGCTGCTTCAGCACCAAACAAGGCTTTAACGCGATCAATCGCCAACTGCTCAGCAACGTCCACAAATTCGCAACCGCCGTAATACCGTTTACCTGGATAGCCTTCAGCATACTTATTGGTCAATTGGGAGCCCTGAGCTGCCATGACTGCCGGTGAGGTGTAGTTTTCAGAGGCAATAAGCTCAATATGGTCTTCCTGACGCTTATTTTCCTTCTGGATGGCTTCCCACAGCTGGGGATCGGTTTTGGCTAATGTGTTCTGACGGTCAAACATGGTGATAATCCTGATGAAGTTGGATTGCTTAAGTAAAATCAACCTACATCATACAAAATCCACCATGACCACTACACAAGACCTCTCCTTTCTCTCCCTAGTCCTCAATGCCAGCCTATTAGTCCAGTTGGTAATGTTGTTATTACTAGGCATGTCCATCGCCTCTTGGACCATCATTTTCAAGAAAACTGCTGTTTTGCGGGGTGTCAGACAAGATACCGAGCGTTTTGAGCGTGACTTTTGGTCTGGTGGGGATCTGGCTACCCTTTTAGAGTCTGCGCAGCGCAATACCCGCAGCGATGCTGTTCTAGAACATATCTTTGAAGCTGGCATGCAAGAGTTCATGAAGGTTCATGAAATTGATGCTGCCCGTCGCGCCATGAAAGCAACTTATCAGCGTGAGATGGATATTCTGGAAGCTAATCTGCCTTTCTTAGCTTCTGTGGGCTCTGTATCACCGTACATTGGTTTATTTGGAACCGTCTGGGGAATCATGCACGCTTTCCGTGGTTTAGCGAATGTTCAGAATGCCACCTTGGCTGCTGTAGCTCCTGGCATTGCTGAAGCGCTCGTTGCTACTGCAATTGGTTTGTTTGCAGCGATTCCTGCTGTAGTTGCTTACAACCGCGCCGCAACTGATGTGGATCGTTTGGCGATTCGCTTTGAAACCTTTATTGAAGAATTTACGAATATCTTGCAGCGTCAAACTGCAGGACGCTGATTGGATCAATAAGCTATGGCTGGATCTTCTTTACGTAAATCAAAACGTCGGGCAATGTCCGACATTAACGTCGTTCCATACATCGATGTAATGTTGGTATTGCTGGTGATCTTTATGGTCACCGCTCCTATGGTGAACCCAGGGGTTGTAAACCTGCCGACGGTTGGTGGGGCTAAAGTTCAAGCCTTGCCACCAGTCTTTTTGACGATTGATGCCAATGAGAATGTCATCGTGCGTAAAGATGGTGAGCCAGTACAAACTCTGAATCCATTCGAACTGGGTGCATTTGCAAGATCACAGGCAGAAAAATCTGCTGATCAGCCCATCGTGCTCGCTGCAGATAAGTCCATTAAATATGAAACTGTGATGAGCGTGATGTCTAAACTCAAAGAGAATGGTGTCAAACGTGTTGGCTTGGCCGTCAAGAGTCAATAAAGCTTAGCCTAGATAATTTGCCCATGAATAGCGCGCAAACTTTTCAATCTAACCTCTCTCCATTCAAACGAGGACGTCTCACAAAAGAAGAGAGTACTAAACGCGCCTTTAGTTTTTCATTAATCGTGCACTTAGGTCTAGTGGCTTTTTTAGTCATTGGTATTAGTTGGAATAACACCACCCCTTCTGGAGTAGAGGTGGAACTGTGGGATGCTGTGCCGCAAGTACAAAGCACGCCCGAACCAGAGCTGAAGACAGTAATAAAAGAAGAGGCTGCTGATATTGCGGTCAAGAAAAAGCCTGTAGAAAAGGAGCCTCCTAAAAAAGAAGTGGTGAAGGAGACCCCGAAAACAGTCAAGCCTCCTCCGCCTAAGGAAAAAGAGCAGCCTAAAAAAGCAGAAGCCCCTAAAGTACTCTCTCCGGCAGAAATCAAAGCTAATGCTGCTGCTGAAAAGGTACGGGCCGATCAACTAGCCCGTTTACGTGCAGCTGCAGGGGCTGAGGGCGGCAGTGGTGACACGGTCGGCAGCGGCGTAGGCGGAGGTGGCAATGCACCCCCCGGCTGGACTGACAAGGTAATTAAAAAAGTAAAGCCACTCATTGTGTTTAATGCAGAATCTGTCAGTGGCAATCCTGCAGCAGTAATACAAGTAAGCTTGGCTCCCGATGGCGCTATCTTAAATACCAGCCTTGTAAGCTCTAGTGGTAACTCAAGCTGGGATCGCGCAGTATTGCTCGCACTTTCCAGGGCAGAAAGCTTGCCAAAAGATGACAATGGCAAAATTCCCCAACCTGAAGTAAAGCTGACCTTTAAACCCAAGGACTAATGCATGTTGCAGTTGATGAAAAGAATGATTTGGAAATTGCAATTACGCAGCATGACGGCTGCTACTCTGTTGATTGCCGTCACAGCACCAGCACACGCTCAAATGAATATCGAAATCACCGGCGTTGGTCAATCGCTATACCCCATCGCTGTGATGCGCTTTAAAGATGAAAATAAATTACCTACCAGTGTTACTGAAATCATTCGCCAAGATTTAGCACGTAGTGGTTATTTCAAAAATACTGAAAATGGTAATGCTGTTGAAAGCGATGATGGCACGCCAAACTACAAATCATGGTCTGCGCGGGGTGCTGATGCTTTAGTCATTGGCTCCGTTGTTCAAACTGGTAATGCTCAGTTTGAAATTTATTACAAACTATTTGATATTCGTAAATCCCAAAGTTTGGGTGGCTTAAAAATAGACTCCAGTACTGACAATCTGCGCGCTGCAGCCCACAAAATTGCTGACGACATCATCCTCAAGTTACTAGGGGAACGCGGTGTGTTCTCCACCCGCCTATCCTATGTGATTAAGGATGGCAAACGCTATCGCTTAGTCATTTCGGATGCGGATGGTCAGAATATTCGTAATGCATTGAATAGTAGCGAGCCCATTATTTCTCCATCGTGGTCGCCTGATGGCAAGAAGGTAGCTTATGTCTCTTTTGAAGATCGCAAGCCAGTGGTTTATGTTCATGAGCTTGCAACGGGTCGTCGCATTCCACTTTCGAACCAAAAAGGCAATAACAGCGCGCCAGCATGGTCACCCGACGGCAAGAAGTTAGCGATCTCGCTTTCTAAAGATGGCAATACTCAAATCTATGGCATTAATGCTGATGGTACAGGTTTGCATCGCTTGACTCGTGGTAACACCATTGATACTGAGCCGCAATATTCTGCCGATGGTCGTTCTATCTATTTCACCAGCGATCGTGGTGGCAATCCACAAATCTATCGCATGAGCGCTGAAGGTGAACAAGCTGAAGGCATAAAAAGAGTGACTTACAAACAAGGTTTTGTCACTTCACCGCGCATTTCTCCGGATGGAAAATATTTAGCTTACATTGCTAATATTGGTGGCGCCTATCGCCTCTACATTCTGAATTTGGCAACTGGTGATGCACAAGCATTGACTGATGGCACTAGTGATGAATCCCCTTCTTTTGCAGCCAATGGTCGCTATGTGCTGTACTCGACCAAAGTGAATGGTAAGCGCGTATTAGCCGCCGTCTCTGTTGATGGAAACTCAAAACAGGTTCTGAGTATTCCAGGTTCTGACGTTCGTCAGCCGTCTTGGGGTCCATTTATGGATTAAGGCTTACTCAGTCTTGATCCATAAATCCTTGCTGCGATCCACCTTTTAGGGCGAAATCGTTACTTTTCATAGTCTTAGGGGCATAATATTGTCTATAAGCTCAGATATTAACTGGGTTATTTGCTTAGTTCGTAAGAAAAGGAAAGATCATGAAGATTTCTATCGCACGTCGTGCCGCAACACTTACCCTCATTGGGGTAAGTGCCTTATTAATGGCAGCGTGTTCTAGCGTCAAGTTGGATGACGTAGATGCTGCTAGTGGAAGTGGTAGTGGTGGCGGTAGTGGCAAATTTGGCTCACAACCGTGGAATGACCCTAGTAGTCCATTGTTTGAAAAGAGTGTTTACTTCGGTTTCGATGAGTACACCGTTCAAACTAAATATCAAAAAATACTCTCTACCCATGCAAGCTATTTGAAGGCTAATCCAAAACAAAAGATCATCATCCAAGGCAATACTGATGAGCGTGGCACTGCTGAATACAACTTAGCGCTAGGCCAACGTCGTTCTGATGCGGTTCGTAAATCATTGAACTTGATGGGTGTATCGGATGATCAGATGGAAGCCGTCAGTTTTGGTAAAGAAAAACCGAAAGCAGAAGGCGACACTGAAGCAGCTTGGGCAGAGAATCGCCGCGCTGACATTG
>Ga0136642_1001164_pt1 | contig 11643 bp, 7 predicted proteins | sample LowCatLa1302831Y_FD_115313 | JGI IMG/M metagenome (GOLD analysis project Ga0136642, IMG submission 115313) | Freshwater microbial communities from Lower Cathedral Lake, Yosemite National Park, California, USA - 13028-31Y | ecosystem: Environmental > Aquatic > Freshwater > Lake ... | reverse complement strand
CGGCAATCGCCGCCCAACTTGCGCACAAAAAAACTGGCGGTTTTGTGTGCTTCGCCTCCGGCTTTGATGAAACCGGCACACCGGAGGGTATCGAGTTAACGCAGCAACTCATACTCAATGCCGGCACCGTTCCCTATACGGGACCGAATTGCTATGGACTCGTGAACTTTTTTGATCGCGTGGCGCTGTGGCCCGACCAAGTCGTGGGACCGCCATTGGAACGTGGGGTGGCGATCATCACCCAAAGCGGCACGCTCGGACTCACCCTCATGTTCAACCACCGCTCCTTACCGATCGGTTTTTTGATCACGGTGGGCAATCAAACGCGCATTACGGTCGCAGATCTGATTGACACGCTGAGTGATGATCCACGCGTCACGGCATTTGGTTTATACCTTGAGGGTGTCAAAGATGCGACGCGCTTTGCAGCGGCGATCGCCAAAGCCCGCGCCGCTGGTAAACCGGTGGCGCTCGTGAAAGCCGGCCGCACGGAAGCCTCCGCGCGCGCTGCCGCCACCCACACCGGCGCCATGACCGGAGCTGATGCGGTGTTTGATGCGTTTTGTCGCGATGCCGGTATCGCCCGATGCGAAACACTTGCCACCCTCGTTGAGACCTTGAAGATTTTTCATCTCGGCGGTCCCCTGCGAGGCAGACGCATCATGGTGATCGGCGCCTCGGGTGGCGACATGGCGATGACCTCTGATGTATCACGCAGTTTAAATCTCAACTTCGCGCCCGTGACTGCCGCCACCAAGCAAGCGCTTACCGAGATTTTGGGTGAGCGCGTCACCATCAGTAATCCCTTTGATTTTCACACCTACATCTGGTTTGACCAAGCTAAATTACGGCAGTTATTTACGACGCTCTTTCAAGCAAATTACGATGCGCTCGCTTTCATGCTCGATTGTCCGCCCGCGGATCGCGCCGACACTTCGGCTTTTGATATGCCCATCGATGAGTTCATTGCGGTGGCCAAAGACTATCCGACGCGTGCAGCGATGCTCGCCTCCCTGCCTGAGACCTTGTATGAGGGCGTACGTGGCCGCTGCTTGAGTGGCGGCGTAGTCCCAGCCCAAGGCCAGCGCGAGACGCTTGAGGCATTTGCACTTGCGGCTGATGTGGGCGAGTGCTGGCAGCGTGGCACCATGCCCGACTTGATCTTAGCACCACCTGTCAGCAGCACGGTCCATCAGTTAACTGAAGATGCGGCCAAACAGGCGCTGCATGCGCATGGATTGCCCATTCCACGTGCACGTGTAGTCGACATCGCTGATGCGGCTACAGCCGCAAGTGCCATTGGTTTTCCGGTGGTCATCAAGGCGATAAGCGCCAGCCTTGCCCACAAATCTGACATCGGCGGCGTGTGTCTAAATATAAAAACACCCGAGGAAGCTGAGGCCGCAGCACAGCGCTTACGTTTACTTGGCTCCACCATACTCGTTGAGCAGATGGTTACCGACTCGGTAGCCGAGGTGCTCGTGGGCATCACGGTGGATCCGCAGTTTGGACAAGTGCTGGTACTCGGCACCGGCGGCGTGCTCACGGAGCTTTTACACGACAGCACAAGCCTGTTGCCACCGTTTACCCCGGAGCGCATTAACGCGGCGTTAGCCGAGCTTAAAGTCGCGCGCCTGCTCACTGGCTTTCGTGGCAAACCGGCAGGCGACATCCCTGCCCTTGTTGAGGCAGTCCTTGCCATTACGCGCTACGCTCGCGCGGCATGCCACACTTTAGTTGAATTGGATGTAAACCCGGTCATCGTGAGGCCTAAAGGGCTCGGCGTGGTCGCGGTGGACGCCCTCATACGTTTAACTCACGGAGACTGACATGCTCGATGGAGTCCGACTCGAACAACGCGATGGCATTTTAGAGGTCACCCTTGACCGCCCGAAAGCCAATGCCATTGACCTTAAGATGAGCCGCCGACTCAACGATGTGTGGAGTGATTTTCAGCGTGACGGCACGCTGCGCGTCGCGATCCTCACCGGTGCGGGCGAGAAGTTCTTTTGTCCGGGCTGGGATTTAAAAGGCGCAGCCGAGGGTGAGCCTACGGATTCTGACTGGGGTGTGGGCGGCTTTGGTGGCCTTAACTATCCACGCAATTTGGACAAGCCCATCATTGCCGCGGTGAATGGCATCGCCTGTGGGGGTGGCTTTGAACTGGTGCTGGGCTGTGATCTGATTGTTATGGAAGAGCAAGCACGCTTTGCCTTACCTGAGATCAAAGTTGGCGTTGTCCCAGATGCCGCCGGCATTAAATTACGACGCCGCATTCCCTATCACATTGCGGTTGAGATGCTCATGCTGGGTCGTTGGATGGATTCTACCGAGGCTAAGCACTGGGGCTTGTGCAACTACGTTGTTCCTAAAGGACAGGCTGTGACTAAGGCGCGTGAAGTCGCCAAAATGCTTGCCGACGGTCCGCCACTACTATTCCCCGCCTTAAAGCAATTACTCAAGCACACCGAAATGGTGGCCGAAAACCCGGCGTTTGAAGTGCATGACGCGCTCGCCGCCGTCCAAAAAGTCGCGCGCTCTGAGGATTTATTGGAAGGCGCGCGTGCCTTTGCCGAAAAACGCGCGCCCGTCTGGAAAGGTCGCTGAGTGAGTATCCTCTTCACGCGTGCGATCTTACGAACGCCTGGGAAGAGCTATGCAATGGGCATCACGAGCGCAGGTCTTGGTACGCCGGATTTGCAGCTCGCACGACAACAGCACGCCGCGTACGCCGAGGCGCTCATTCGCTGTGGGCTACACGTCACCGTGTTGCCGCCAGACGAGGCGCATCCGGATGGCTGTTTTGTGGAAGACACCGCCGTATTGAGCGCCAAGGCAGCCATCGTGACGCGCCCAGGCGCCAGCAGTCGGCGCGATGAAACACGCCTACTCGCGCCGGTGCTTAAAGGATTTTTCGACGAAATACGCACCATTGAGGCGCCGGGCACTGTGGATGGCGGCGATATCTGTCAGTGCGAGGAGCATTTTTTGATCGGCATCTCCGCGCGCACCAACCCAGAAGGCGCCGAGCAGTTGAGTCGCTTTCTGCACGATCTTGGTTACACCAGCAGCTTGATTGATATCCGCGCCTGCAAAACGCTACTCCACCTTAAAACCGGCATCAGTTATTTAGGCAAAGGCCGCCTTGTGGTCTCGGGTGATCTACCCAAAGACACAGATCTAGGCGCGCTGATTCCAGTCCACGTGGAACCGCATGATGCCTATGCCGCCAACTGCGTGGCCATCAACGATCGTGTGTTAGTCGCCGCGGGCTATCCGCGCTTCACTGCAAAGCTCACATCACTCGGCTATGATCCGCTACCGCTTGCTATGACAGAGTTTCAGAAAATGGATGGTGGGCTTAGCTGCTTGAGCCTGCGCTTTTAAGACCCAAAGCACGCTCACGCCACGCCTGTGCGGCGGCTACATCTTGCATCGGCGTGTCCTGCTCGAGTAATTCCCCGAGCGCCTGCATCGCCGAGGCACTGCCTGCATCCGCCGCACGCACAAGCCACTCCCGTGCGCGCTCAACATCAGGTGGCGCATGGATGCCATCGCGATACAAGCAGCCAAGCGCAAAGGCTGCATCTGCTATGCCTCGCTCAGCGGCCCACTCATACAAGGAAACCGCGCGCGCTAAATCTTGCGGTACATGCGCGCCAGTCGCATAAGCAAAACCTAAGTGCAGAGCAGCCGGCGCATGCCCGCGCGCAACGAGTTGCTGGTATTTCGCGATCCCGTCGGCAGGCTCACCACCAATCCCGCGTAGATCAAGCATGCTTAAGTGCAAGAGCGCATCCGGATCGTCCGCCTCAGCGGCCCGCAGCCAATATTCGCGGGCGCGCTCAAGATTCACAGGCACGCCTAGGCCCTCGGCATGCATAAACCCCAATCGCTCAAAAGCGGCCACCACGTATTGATCGGCTGCCAGCTGAAACCACCCAAGCGCCTCACGCGCGTTGGCCTGCAGACCGATGCCTTCCAGCGCAAATACACCCATCAGATACTGCGCCTCTGCGTCACCGGCATCAGCCGCTGCACGGCACACAGTTGCCGCCGAGTACCGATCCACTTCGGGCAACTCCAGCAAGAGGCGCGCCAACGAGACGTTCGCCTTTGTCACCCCTTTAGCCGCTGCGCGGCGTAACCAGGTCTCGGCGCGCACGAAGTCCGCACGCCCACCCGCGCCGCTGCGATACACCTCACCGAGTCGATACATCGCATGGGGCTCACCTGCGCGTGCCGCCGCCGCAAGTAATTTTAATATCTGCGACCAATCGCGCGTCGCGGCCGGCGCTTCCAGAAGCACCAGCGCCAAGGGTAACCGCGCTGCCGCAAGATTTTGATTGACCGCCTGGCTAAGCAAGGGCACGGCCTGCTCTATCGCGCCAAAAACCCCGTATTGACCGGCATAGAGCAAGCCAAGCGCATATGAGCCCATGGGATCCGACACATCGGCGGCGGCCTTAAACCAACGCTCGGCTTCAGGTAATGACTGCTCAACGCCCTCGCCAGCCGCGTACTGATGCCCCAGACGCACCTTCGCTCCCACATCACCCGCTGCGGCAGCTTGTTGGTTCCAGTGTGCCGCCTGCACGGGATCCGCCGCCACGTGCACACCGTCAACGAACAACTGACTCAATAATGATGCATCGGTCGGCTGGGCCAGTCGCGCCACCGCCCCACCGGAGGCCACACCACTTGAGTGCAGGCCGGTCAGAAAAATCTCGCCCAAGCGCACTTGGGCCGCCAGTACGCCGCCACTGGCTGCAGCTTGATAAGCGCGCACCGCAGCTGGTGCGTTTTGTAAAACCCCTGTCCCGTGCTCGTAGCACTGCCCTAAGTGCCACGCCGCGTGCACATCGCCGGCGCCATGGAGTGCTTTTAATTGTTGCACCGCCTCGGCATAGCGACCGCTTTCAAGTGCTTGGGTGGCGTTTTGTAGCGTGAGGGCGTCAGTGCGACCAAAAAGCCCCAGCAGTTTGCGTCGCAGGCGGCCCCAACGCGACTCCATACGAGGTGCAGTCTCAGGGGTCCGCGATACCATCTTAGAACGGCTCTCGCATCGCCTCGGAACCGGTGCGAACCACACCCTCAACCAAGTACGACAAGATGCTGCGCTTACCCACCAAGATATCACCCTGCACCGTCATGCCCGGTATCAGCCGAAAATCTTTCGGTACATTACGTAGCTTCGCGTCGGTCACTGTGACCCGCACTGCAAAATACGGCGCCATGGGACCGCCGTTGTCGTCGATCGTGAACGAGCCTTCGCTGATGGTTTTGATGCGGCCTTTGGCCGTCCCGTGCTGCATGAACTGATACGCATCAAACTTAATGTCGACCGGATCGCCCGCTTTAATAAACCCAATGTCGTGCGCAGCCACTTTGACATCCGCCTCCAGAGCGGCATCGAGCGGCACGAGTGTAAAGAGTGGCTCACCTGCCCCACCGGGATTTGCGCCACTACCGGCAATGGAGCCACGCGAGGCTTTGCCTATTTTGAGAACAATGACGTCGGCAGGCGCATTTAAGGTCACGAGCTCATTTAAGCGACTGGCTTTTTGCAGGCTCTGCTGCGTGACCTCGGCCTCGTTACGCCGGATGACCAGCTCGCTGCCTGTGTCGGACGACCAGCGCTGCACAAACGCTTCACGCTGCGCTTTCACGGACTGCAGTGTTTGACGGGCAGAGGCTAACTGATGTTCCGCATCAGACTGCAGGCGACTGACCTCCGCCACCGTATCGGTGGTCTGCATCATCTGCTGCTGCGAGACATACCCTTTCTCCAAGAGCGGACCGTACAGTGTCTCTAGATCCGCTGCCAACTTACGCCGCTTGCTGTACTGCTGCAGATCCGTCTCAAACTGACTGATCTGTGCCTGTGCGCTTTGGAGCTTGGCATCAAAATCCATCAAGTTAGAGCGGTACTCTGCTTGACGCTTATTCCAAATCGAGCGTTGCAACACTTGGCTGGGCTCAGAGTCTTTCGCCACGTACGGCCTACCCGCAAGCTCAGCCTCCAATCGCTGCACAGCGGCCTCATCGCTGGCGAGCTTTAAGGTCAACTGATCGCGATCGGCTGCGGTAAATGTCGAGTCCAATGTGGCGAGCACCTCGCCCTTGTGAACGATGTCACCGGGCTTGACGCGGATATCGCCCACGATCCCATTATCAAACGGTGATATGTACAAAAATCCCGTCAGTGGCACGATGCGACCGACGCTGACCACCACCCGCTCAAGCTTAATCAGTGCAGCCATCGCGATCGACAACACAAAACCGAGCGCCATCACGTAAATCAAGATGCGCTGGTGACGTGGGCTGGTCTCGAGCACCACCGCCGCGGTCTCGGACTCAAATGCCCCCACGATCCCACCGACCACATCCTTAGTGCGCCGCGCCGGCATCAAGGAGCGCCCCTTTTTGACGGGCTCATTCATAGCGGCGCTTTCGCCGCAAGTAAGCGCGGCTCATCGGGACGGCCATCAGCATGTCGATTTTGCTGGTACCACATGATTCGATAGATTTCGCAGCGATCCAAGAGTTCCTCGTGGGTGCCAAAATCATGCACCTTGCCCCGCTCGAGCACTAAAATCGCATCAGCTTCCACCAACATGGACAAACGGTGCGAGATACACAAAATCGTGCGTCCGCGCGCCATGCGTCGCAGGTTGGCATTCACGATTGCTTCGCTTTCCACGTCAAGTGCGCTCGTCGCCTCATCGAGTATCAGCACTGGCGGGTCGATCAGAAGCGCCCGGGCGATTGCGAGGCGCTGCCGCTGACCGCCAGACAAATTGGTGGCGCCTTCCTCCAGCATGGTGTCGTAACCACGTGGCAGCCGCTCAATGAACTCCTCCGCTCCCGATAACTGCGCTGCCCGCACGACATCCATAAAACTCGCATCGGGCTTTGCCATCGCGATGTTCTCGCGGATCGTGCCGGAGAACAGGAAGTTTTCCTGCGGCACGACACCAATGTGGGTGCGCAGATGGGTCAGATCCATTTCACGCAAGTCCATCCCGTCGATCTTAATCATGCCCTCGTAACTAGAGTTCAGCCGCTGCAGCAACCGCGTCAGCGTAGTCTTGCCTGAGCCACTACGACCCATCACACCGAGCATCGTGCCTTGGGGCACCGTGAAGGAAACACCATCCAGCGCATAAGGCGCACCAGGCGCATACCGAAACTTCACATCCTGAAAGACGACCTCCCCGACTACCGGCATCTTGAGGCCATTGGTGCGTACTTCCTCGGGCGGGGTGTTCATGATGGAGGCGACCTGCGAGATCGCACCGCGCACCTCTTGCAGTTCCTGCTGGAGCCGGGCGATTTGCACGAGTGGTGCGGCAAGTCGAGTCGCTAGCACCGAAAACGCGATCAGCACGCCTGGATTAATGGTCGTGGGCGAGGCAAGTACCACGTAACAACCAGCCAACAAGGAGCCTGCATAAATGAAGCGCTCAAAAGGCAGCGTGAGTGCCTGCGGATAGATCGCGATCACGCCCATCGCATGCTGCTCGCGCGCTGAGTCTGCGACCCGGCGATCCCACTCCTTGCGGCGCACCCCCTCAAGTGAGAGGGATTTAATCGTCTTCATGCCATAAATGGTCTCAACAAGATAGGAGCCTTTTTTCTGCTCAGCAACAATCACTTTGCCAAAGGCCCGGCCAATGGGTCCCATGAAGGCGTACACAATCAAGAAGATGATGCCCGCCAAAGCAAACACCAAGATCGACAAATGCCAATCTAAAATAATGAGCGCCGGAATGAGCCCAATGAGCGGCACGGCGTCTAAAAAGGCCCCAAACAACTGTCCCGTCAAAAAATGCCGCACCTTCCAGATTTGCGTTAGGCGATTCATCGTCTTGCCGGTGGGCTCTGTCTCAAAATAATCCATCGGCAGCTTCAATAATTTATCCACCAGATAAATTTGCAGGCGCGCATCAATCCGGGTGGTGGCGACCTGCGTCAACAAACGCCGCAGATACATCAGGATCGCTTCAAAGATCAGCATGATGCCAATGGCTGCGGACAACACATTCAGCGTCGAATACGAGTGATTGACGAGCACTCGATCGATGACAATCATGGAGATGAATGCCGGCACCAAGGCAAACACCGTGCTGACCAGCGCACTAATGCCGATATCTAAAAAAAGCTTGTTCTCGCGTAACACCTGCGCGAGTAGCCAGCCAATACCAAAAGATTGAGATTCATCGGCAAGGCCGTGCTGGCGCTTGAGCAACAGCACTTCTCCTTCCCACACCTCAGCGAGCTGATCTTCTTCAATGAGCGCGATAGCCTCATCCGGCGCATCGGGCTCCCGCACCAAGGCGACGGTGCCCTTCATCGGATCGGAATGCACTGCCTCTAAGATCAACGCTTTGCCATCACGGGCGCGCAGAATGGCAGGCAACGTCTTCGCGAGCCGCGGTAGCTCAGCAAATGAGACTTGTACTCGCTGCGCCTTGAGCCCTAGCTCCTTGGCCATCGCGATTAAAGCATCGGAGCCAGGCTCACCCTCGCTCAGCACAAAGCGGCGACGCAACTGCTCCGAGGTGGTCTCGATCCCAAAGCGAGTCGCGAGGTTAGCAAGGGCCGCCACAGCGGTCAGCTGCGGAGTCACTGCTTCCTCGTCAAACTCCGCGAAGTCAGTCATTCAATCTTCCTTGAGCCTTTAATGCCAAGCTTCATGGTCTTATCGTAATCTTGGCTTAACATCGCACCGATCATGCGCTGTCATCCACAGAGCCGTGACGGGACTTAAGCGGATGCGCTCACACCGAAGCCTGGAATCGTCTTGATGACCCGCCGCACATGGTCGGCAGTAATGAGGCGCGTGCACTCAAACTGCCGCGGCGTGTTGGCGTGCCGTGGGCACCACAGAAAATCCGTGTGGTCAAAGCGCAACTTCGGATCGCTCCAGCAGCCATTGCAGGTGTGCCAGTTAATCACTCGATATGGATTGGTGAACTCGGTTGAGGGCAAGGAAAAGCCACTAATCAATACCACCTTGGTACCTGCCGCCCAGGCAAGCCACGACAGTCCGCTCGACAGGCCCACAAAAAAATCGGCGTGACGCATATAACGCGCCGCTTCGGCGAGCGTGATGCCCGTCATGTCTTCGGCCCCGTGCGGAATATGCGTCCATACGATACCAGTGCCGTGCACCGGTTTTTGGTCGACGCAAATGACCCGATAGCCATTTTGCTTCAAAAAGGCGATGACTTCGCGCCAGCCATTGGGGTTATTCCAGTACTTGGCACCCGAGGTCGCTTGCACCGCGATGCAGACATAGCGCTCGGCAATCGGCCGCGACTCATCCGGTAAACGAAGCTTCGGCGCCTCGTCAGATGGATCGACGCCAAGGATGTAGCCGGCCGTGCGATGCAAGCCCACGTGACGAAAATCAATCGGCTGCCGATCGCAGGCGATATCGTCAAAGAAGAGGCCCATGGAATAGGTGGCATACACCTGCTCGAGCAACTTTTGCTGCTGGGCCTCCACATGGGTGAGTAAATTTAAATTAGGGTATGCACCCTTCAGTAGCGGAATAATTAGTCCCGACAACGCGACCGACACCTTCGCTCCCGGGTGACGCCGCGCAAATTTATCGCAGTAGGAGAACCAAGCGAGCGTGTCGCCAAGCGTACCAATCGGAAACTGAATGAGCACGTGTTGGCCGGTCAGATCATGATCATGCGACATCACCAACCGTGGCGTGGTCGAGCCTTCATCAATCGACCAAATCTGCAACTGGAAGCGCAGGTACCAACGCTTACTTGAGTTGATCTGGGCGCCCTTATTATCGCTATGAAAGAGCTCATTACCCGAGTCGAGATCTTTCAGCATAATCCGCCAAGAGCCCGTCTCGCGTGGCGGCAGTCGCACGCGACAGCCGTCGTTAAAATCAAAGCGGATACCCTCTGGGCCCATTTGCGTCGGATCCGCCGCAGGTGGCGGATACGGATGCGCCGCACCACTTGCTGGTGGCGGCAGCGCACCAGTCCCTGAAACCGCAACCGCAGGGTGCGCGGCGGCGGACGAGCCAGCGGTCGCGGCGGACTGTGCACTCAGCCCAGCGGCGGAGCTTCCCAGCGTGTTGTCGATCACATTCACAGACATATATTGGCCTCTCGCGGCGTCAAATCGCAAAACTCCGCGTTAGCAGTTCCTTCATGAGGGCACCGTTGCCAGCACACCTTGGCAAAGGGCGAGCAGCAAGGCCCGACCCTTGACGAGCTAACAGCTCGCGGCGCACCGCGCCCGAGCACGCAAACGGTTTGCGACCTAACGCGTGAAAACCTTATAATAGCAGCCCTCTGTACCGCAGTAAAACGATGCAACCCCTGTATAGGCCTAGCAGTGAGCGCTGTGACGCTCTGATGACAGTTAGCCGACTTATGTACAATTAAGGCACGCTAAAACGCCGCTACGCACCGTTTATCGACCGTCCTTCTCTGCCTCAAGGTCTTCCATGAAACTTCGGCTCATCGGACAGCGCAACCAACTCGGCGGCGGGACACATTTTGGCGAACTGTGTGATGCGCTCAAAAAGATCGCTTTTTACTCAGGTCTAATCGAAGAACTTGACTGCTTCGACAAACCCGCCATGGAGGCGGCAGCCGCAACCAGCGGCGCTCAGGACGTCACGATTTGGTTCTGGAATAGCGAGTGGATCACGCGCTTTCAGGGGAACCACGTGGTTTGGGGTATTTTTGAGTCGGATCGACTGCCGCAGACGTACTGCGATTACCTAAGAGCGCATGGGAAGCGCGTCTGGGTACCGAGTCACTGGGGTCGCGACGTTCTTGTCAACAACGGCATTGCCTCGTTCCTGATCGATGTTGTTCCGGAGGGTGTTAACGGCGACCGCTACCATCCGCACCTGCGCCGGGCAGTGAACCGTACAGGCCAACCATTCCGGTTTTTGAGTGTCGGTAAGTTTGAAAAGCGCAAAGGTTACGAGGAGCTACTCGAAGGTTTCCGGCAGAGCTTTGCCAATACGAACGAGGTAGAACTGTTACTCAAGGCCGACTACTTCATCGATTTTGACGCAAAAAAAGCCGCTCTCACTGCCTTGGTCGATTCTTTGGGACTCAAAAACGTCCGCTTATTCTGGGGTCAGTGGTCGGCCGAGCAATTACTGGCCCTCTACAACTACGCTGATGCATTTGTCTTTGCCTCCCGCGCTGAAGGCTGGGGACTGCCGGCGCTAGAAGCCGCAGCCACGGGATTACCACTGGTCAGCACGTATTACAGCGGCCATACCGAGTTCTTGCGCCACTGCGAACGCTCACTCATTAAAATTGCGCACCGATTAGAGCCAATCAAGGATCCCGACTTCGCAAAATATTGGCCAAGTGCGGATGGCAATTTAGGGCAATGGGCCCAACCCTCTGCGACAAGTATCGCTGCGGGATTAACACTCATGCGGCAAAACCATGAGCTTTATCGCGTCGAGGCACAAGCCAATAGCCTGCGCCTGATTGAGAAGTTCAGTTGGTCGCAAAGCGCGCACTGCGCTTTAGAGTGCTTAAGCGCGCACGGACTACTACAAACCGGTTACGCGATTCACGCCACTTAACGCAGCCGTTACGGACCCGTACCTGCCTGCCCGCGGAGCACCCCATTCCT
>Ga0136642_1001163_pt1 | contig 11652 bp, 8 predicted proteins | sample LowCatLa1302831Y_FD_115313 | JGI IMG/M metagenome (GOLD analysis project Ga0136642, IMG submission 115313) | Freshwater microbial communities from Lower Cathedral Lake, Yosemite National Park, California, USA - 13028-31Y | ecosystem: Environmental > Aquatic > Freshwater > Lake ... | reverse complement strand
TCACAAGCAGGACTTGAGAGGCAGGGCCAGCAAGAGTTGGACGCCAATGCTGTTGTTGGGTTGTGGGACTCTGTTGTTGAGGAGTTGGCCGCTGACTCGCCGAGCTCTCGAGCATTTTTAGCAGCCACCCGCCCACTTGGAATCCTTCAACTTGGCGAAGGTGCTTCGTTTTTGGTTGAGGCTCCAAACGCATTCACAAAAGATTTTCTTGAATACCGCGTGAAGACATCAATTAATGAAATTCTCACAAAAAAGATGAATCAGAATGTTTCTATTGCTGTGCAAATAAATGAAAGTTTGGAACAACCAAATACTTTCTCTCAACCTGAGACTGTTGAGGTTGATCATTTTATTTCAGAGCCAACTCCAAAGGTTGGAACTGGTCGCGGAAATGAATCTCGCAACAATGAGCCTTCCCAATTAAACCCTCGTTATATTTTTGAGACTTTTGTTATCGGTGCTTCAAACCGTTTTGCTCACGCCGCTGCCGTGGCGGTGGCCGAGGCCCCAGCAAAAGCATATAACCCGCTATTTATTTATGGTGAGTCTGGGTTGGGTAAAACCCACTTATTGCACGCTATTGGGGCCTACGCTAAAGAACTATATGGCAATGTCCGCGTAAAATATGTGTCTTCTGAAGAGTTTACTAACGACTTTATTAACTCTATTCGTGATGACAAGGCTTCTGCTTTCCAGAAGCGATATCGAGATCTAGATATTTTGCTTGTTGACGACATTCAATTTTTAGAAAATAAAGAACGAACTCAAGAAGAGTTCTTCCATACGTTCAACACTTTATACAACGCGAACAAGCAGATTGTTATCTCAAGTGATCGCCCTCCTAAGCAATTAACAACATTGGAAGACCGCCTGCGTTCCCGTTTTGAGTGGGGTTTAATCACAGATATTCAGCCTCCTGAACTTGAAACACGTATTGCGATTCTTCGTAAAAAGGCGGCACAAGATAAGTTGAATGCCCCTGATGATGTTTTGGAATACATCGCTTCTAAAATCAGTTCCAACATTCGCGAACTTGAGGGCGCGCTCATCCGTGTTACTGCTTTCGCGTCTCTCAACCGCCAACCAGTTGATTTAGGTTTGGCTGAGATTGTTTTGAAGGATTTGATCCCTAATGAGGTTGGCCCACAAATTACCTCTTCCACAATCATGGCCCAAACAGCGAGTTATTTCAGTTTGAGTTTGGATGACTTGTGCGGAACCAGCCGTAGTCGGGTTTTGGTGAACGCCCGCCAAATCGCCATGTATTTGTGCCGGGAGCTGACGGAGTTGTCTTTGCCTAAAATCGGTGAGACCTTCGGGGGCCGCGATCACACAACAGTCATGCATGCCGACCGAAAGATCCGCCAGTTGATGGCCGAGCGCCGCTCGATTTACAACCAAGTAAATGAGCTCACGACCAGAATTAAGCAGCAGACAAAGAATTGATTACCGAGTACCTCCACCTTGGGGGTAACTTGTGGATAACTGTGGATAACACAGGTATTTATGAGGATAAGTAAAGGGAGTTTAAGGGTAAGTTAAAGAAAAAGGGTTGAGGTGGGGTGATTGTGGGTGTTTACCCACACACTTACCCACAGATGTAGAGAAGGGTAAAAAAGCCTCTGACCTGCATTTTTACCTTTATCCACAAAAAATGTTAGTAGTTACTACGAATATCTATATATAAGAGAATTACTTGTTAATAACGAGAACCACCAAAGAATTGCCAAGGAGATGAAAATGAAATTTGTTGTTGAGCGCGAAGAGTTAGTAGATGCTGTTAATTGGGTTGCCCGCAGTTTGTCCACCCGCCCAATCAAAACCGAGCTACTTGGAATCATGATCGATGTCGACACATCCATCACTCTAACGGGTTCAGATTTAGAAACCTCTACTAAAGCCATCCTTAAAGCTGACATCACATCTAAAGGGAAAGTTTTAGTTCCAGGAAGACTATTAGCTGAAATTGCTCGATCTCTTCCAAATAAACCAATTTCTTTTGTACTTGATGGCACACGTGTACTAGTCACCGCAGGTTCTGCAAAATTCACGCTTCCAACCCTGACAGTTTCAGAATACCCAACACTTCCCGAACTTCCAGAAACAGCCGGACTTGTAGCGAGTGATGTATTTGCTAGCGCCGTCAATCAAGTAGCAGTTGCAGCCGGGCGCGACGACTCATTGCCTACACTTACTGGTGTTCATATTGAAATCAACAAAAACCACATCACCCTTGCCGCAACCGATCGCTATCGCTTAGCTGTTCGTGAACTTTCATGGCAAGCAAAAAACACAGATATCGAATCAACAACACTTGTCCGCGCTCGTACATTAACCGACGCAGCAAAATCTCTAACAGCATCGGATCAAGTCACTATTGCTCTATCCCCAACAACATCACACGAGCGCCTTGTAGGTTTTGTTTCAGAATTAAAAACAATGACATCCCGAACACTCGATGGAACGTTCCCACCATTTAAACACCTACTCCCATCAGAATCCTCATCACATGCGGTTGTTGATGTTGTAACCCTTCTAGATTCTGTTCGCCGAGTCGCACTTGTTACCGACAAAACAGTTCCTCTACGTTTAAATTTTGATAACAATAAACTTCAACTCGAAGCCGGCGCAGGGGAAGATGCACAAGCAACAGAAGAGTTAGAGATTCAATACACGGGCGAAGCAATCAACATTGCTTTTAACCCACAATATCTAACTGATGGGTTACAAGCCCTCAACACTCCATTTGTACAGTTTGATTTCACCGGAGCTAGCAAACCCGCTGTTTTGTCTGGCAAACACGAAGCTAATGGCGCGAAGGATGAAAGCTACAAGTACCTATTGATGCCGATGCGTTATAGCTCTTAATGTGGATCAATCACCTCTCGCTAAAAAACTTCCGTTCATACGATGAGTTGGAGTTGCCGCTAGAGCCTGGAGTCATAATATTTTTAGGGCGGAATGGTGAGGGTAAAACAAACATCGTCGAATCACTTTTGTATTTAGCTTTTCTCTCATCACACCGCACCGCCAACGACCAACCGTTAGTAAAACTAGGAAATCAATCAGCGTATGTTCGCGCAAAAGCCCAAAACCCAGAACGCGAAGTATTGGTAGAGCTCGAAATTAATGCCGAAAAAGCAAACAGAGCTCGGATAAATCAAAATCCTGTTCGAAGTCAAAAAGAATTATTTGGGATTGTTCAAGCTGTTTATTTCTCTCCAGAAGATCTCGATCTTGTGCGCGGTGACCCATCTGGACGCCGCCGGTTTATTGACGAACTACTCACCCTACGAAGCCCCCGCTTGGCCGGAGTAATTAATGATTACGAGCGCGCGCTTAAACAACGTAACTCACTTTTAAAATCAAGAAGTAGTTATGCCTCCCTTACTTCATGGGATCAACAAGTTGCCGAATTTGGTGGCGAGGTAATTGCCGCTCGTATAAAAACCCTCCGCGATTTTGAACCTACTTTCACTAAGGTATATAAAGAAATCAGTAAAGAAAAAGCGGCATCAATTAACTACAAATGCAGTATTGAAAACGCAACCGAAAACGCAACCGATAATGCTGAAAAAATCTTGTTTAAAATGGCCGAAATTAAAAACCAAGAAATCGACCGCGGTTTAACATTGGTGGGCCCACACAGAGATGACCTCCTGTTAATCCTCGGAGATCATTTTGTTAAAGGGTATGCAAGCCACGGAGAATCATGGTCAATAGCTCTTTCATTAAAGTTGGCAACCTATCAACTACTACAAAATGAAGGATCAAAACCCATTTTGATTCTTGATGATGTTTTTTCCGAACTTGATGAAGAGCGCCGCGATCACATGATTGCATTAGCAAATTCAGCCGAGCAGACATTTATTACTGTTGCTGTGCAGACAGACTTACCCCCACACCTCTGCGGAACAACCTACCAAGTAAAAAGTGGTTCAGTTAAGTTATTAAGTGCGGTGAATAATGAAACATGATTTAGCGCGCGAGCTTTACAAAACATGGCGGAACAACTCAAAGCGTTCTAAAAATAATCCTACTGATGAAGTGCGCGAACGGGTAGAAGATCCACAAAAACTCAATACAGTTCTCAATGCTTTAATAACAGCGCGCGATTGGAAACAAGGAATTGCAGAAGGAACTCTCTTTACGGATTGGATAAAAGTTGTCGGTGATGAAGTTGCTCAACACGCAACTCCAATTACTTTGATCGATGGTCTTTTAACAATTCAAACATCATCAACTGCTTGGGCAACACAATTAACCGCAATGGCGCCATCACTTTTAAAACAGATATCTGGCTCAGCCCCAGGCGCCCTTGTTGAGTCTCTTTCAGTTATTGGACCCAATGCTCCAAGCTGGAAAAAAGGGCTACGAACCATTAAAAATCACAGAGGGCCAAGAGATACCTACGGATAAGCGCGTTTTGCTTGCCCAACACGGCTTCTAGCCCCGATTTTGGCTATTCCATATCCTCTTTAACCACTAGGATTTCCCTTATTAGCCGGCAATTTCGAGCCAGGCTTGATTTACAGCGATTTTTCTATTTACTGAGTAGGGGTAAAGGCTTGTGGTTGAGAAAACTTACGACGCTAGCGCAATCACGGTCCTAGAGGGCCTTGATGCCGTTCGTAAACGCCCAGGCATGTATATCGGCTCCACTGGTGAACGCGGCCTGCACCACCTCGTCTATGAGGTTGTAGACAACTCTGTTGACGAAGCTATGGCTGGATATGCGAATGAGATCAACGTAACTCTTCAGGCAGATGGCGGCGTTCGAGTCATCGATAACGGCCGAGGTATCCCCGTGGATATGCACCCGGTTGAAAAGAAACCCGCTCTTGAAATCGTACTTACAGTTTTGCACGCAGGTGGAAAGTTCGGAGACGGTGGATATTCAGTATCAGGCGGTCTACACGGGGTTGGCATCTCGGTCGTTAACGCCTTATCAATTCGTTTAGATGTTGAAGTTCAACGCGATGGATTTTTCTGGACGCAAGATTACAAACTTGGCGTCCCACAAAAACAAGTGACAAAAGGGTCCACCACAACCAAAACAGGCACAAGCGTTACTTTCTACCCATCAAGTGAAATATTTGAAACAACAGACTTCTCTTTTGAAACACTCTCGACACGATTCCGCGAAATGGCATTTCTTAACAAAGGCTTGATCCTTACATTAACTGATGAGCGCCAAGGACATGTCGATGAAACAGGAAACCCTGTAGCTGTCCGCTACCACTTTGAAGGTGGAATTGTTGATTTCGTTAAACACCTCAACACAACAAAAGGTGAATTCCACAAATCAATCATTGCCTTTGAGGCCGAAGATAAAAAACAGAAAATAGCTCTTGAAATTGCGATGCAATGGAATGATGGATTTAGCGAATCTGTTTACACTTTTGCAAACACCATTAACACCCAAGAAGGCGGAACCCACGAAGAAGGTTTCCGTACCGCACTGACTTCAATAGTTAATAAATTTGGTGAAGAGTGGGGATTCATCCGTAAGAAGGAGGATCGTTTAACAGGCGATGATGTACGCGAAGGGTTAACCGCGATTGTCTCCCTAAAAATTGGTGAGCCACAATTTGAAGGTCAAACAAAGACAAAACTTGGAAATACCGAAGCAAAATCTTTCACACAAAAAGCAATGAATGAAAATCTCACTGCCTGGTTTGAATCAAATCCAACTGAAGGCAAAGAAGTTGTCCGCAAATCTATTGATGCAGCAGCAGCTCGCGTAGCCGCTCGCAAAGCACGTGATTTGTCACGTAGCCGCAAAGGTTTACTCGAAGGCCGCGGAATGCCAGGAAAACTTGCCGACTGCCAATGGACAGATCCAGAAAAATGCGAGCTTTACATTGTTGAAGGTGATTCAGCTGGCGGCTCAACAAAAGGTGGTCGTGACAGTAGAAACCAAGCCGTTCTACCTATTCGCGGAAAAATCCTTAACGTCGAAAAAGCGCGCATTGATCGCGTTCTTCAAAACAACGAAGTCCAATCTTTAATTACGGCACTTGGAACTGGTATTCATGATGATTTTGATGTTGCAAAGTTGCGTTACCACAAAATTATTTTGATGGCCGATGCCGATGTCGACGGACAACACATCCGCACATTGCTACTCACTCTCCTCTTCCGTTTCATGCGCCCCCTTATTGAAGGCGGTTTTGTTTATTTCGCACAACCCCCTTTGTACAAATTAAAATGGGGCGGCAAAGAGCCAGTCGAATACGCATTCAGTGACCGAGAGCGCGATGGAATGATTAAAATTGGTTTAGAAGCAGGAAAGCGCCTTCCAAAAGATGACGGCATCCAACGTTTCAAAGGTTTAGGTGAAATGCCTGCTAAAGAATTGTGGGACACCACAATGGATCCAGAGCACCGTGTTCTCATCAGAGTAACTCTGGATGATGCGGTCGCAGCAGATGATCTATTTTCTGTTCTTATGGGCGAAGATGTTGAACTACGCCGTAATTTTATTCAACGCAATGCTAAAGACGTTAGGTTCTTAGATATCTAATGGATAAAAATATTCCTGTAGTTCAAACTACCGACGCTAACGGTCACGACAGAATTGAAACCGTTGACCTACAAGTGGAGATGGCGCGTTCATATCTTGATTACGCCATGTCAGTTATCGTCGGCAGGGCGCTCCCTGATATTCGCGACGGGTTAAAGCCAGTTCATCGCCGTGTTCTTTATGCAATGTATGACGCGGGATATCGCCCTGATAAGGGTTACTACAAATCTTCTCGTATCGTCGGTGACGTCATGGGTAATTACCACCCACACGGAGACGGCGCCATTTATGACGCAGTAGTCCGATTAGCTCAATTCTGGTCACTTCGTTATCCACTTATTGATGGAAATGGAAACTTTGGTAGCCCAGGTAATGATCCAGCCGCTGCCATGCGTTACACCGAAGCTCGCCTTGCTCCACTTGCAATGGAGATGATGCGCGATATTGATGAAGACACTGTGGATTTCATTCCTAACTATGACGGTCGCTCGCAAGAACCAACCGTGCTTCCTTCTCGTTTCCCAAATCTGCTTGTAAATGGATCTGCAGGAATCGCAGTGGGTATGGCTACAAATATCCCACCGCATAATCTTGGCGAAGTTGTTGCTGCAACTTGTTGGGCGCTAGAAAACCCAGATGCCACACCAGAGGAGACTCTTGCCAAGGCAATGAGTTTTGTAAAAGGCCCAGATTTCCCAACAAAAGCGCTGATTGTAGGACGGGAAGGTATTGAGGCGGCGTATCGCACAGGCCGCGGTTCAGTCATTATGCGCTCTGTCATTGAGATCGAAGAAATCAATAAGCGCACTTGTTTGGTGGTTACCGAACTTCCATACCAAGTAAACCCGGATAACCTCGCGCTGAAGATTGCCGACCTTGTGAAAGATGGAAAAATCAAGGGAATCGCTGATGTACGCGATGAAGGAAATGAACGTCTAGGACAACGCCTGGTCATTGTGTTGCGCAATGATGCAACTCCAAAAGTTGTCATTAATAATCTTTATAAACATACCCAACTTCAGGATTCATTTGGCGCCAATATGCTGGCTCTCGTCGACGGAGTCCCACGAACCCTTCGCCTAGATGAATTCATCCGTTATTACATTGATCATCAGGTCGAGGTCATTGTCCGCCGCACTAAATATCGTTTAGCAGCGCGCGAGCAACGGGCCCACATTCTCAACGGTTACCTCAAAGCACTCGATGCTTTGGACGCCGTAATCGCATTAATCCGCGCTTCCAAAACTCCAGAAGAAGCCCGTACTGGATTAATGAAGCTTCTTGATGTCGATGAAGTACAAGCAAATGCAATTTTAGACATGCAATTGCGTCGTATTGCAGCCTTGGAACGCCAAAAAATCAACGATGAATACAACGAGTTAATGGCTGAAATCAAAGAGCTCAACACGATTCTTTCAAGTGAAGCTAAACAGCGCGAAATCATTAAAGTTGAATTACAAGAACTAGCAGAAAAACATGGCAACGAGCGCCGTACACAAATAATTGTGGGCGACACAGATATGTCTATTGAAGATCTAATCCCTAACCAGGAAGTGGTTGTCACCATTACACGCGGCGGATACAGCAAGCGCACACTTGCAGATCTTTACCGTGCCCAACGCCGCGGCGGTAAAGGCGTGAAAGGCGCCGCCTTAAAGCAAGATGATTTTGTTGAACACTTCTTCACCGCATCCACCCACGATTGGTTGTTGTTCTTTACAAATAAAGGGCGTGTATATCGCGCAAAAGTTCACGAACTTCCAGACGCCGGGCGCGATGCGCGCGGGCAACATGTAGCGAATCTTTTGGAGTTCAAACCAGATGAATCAATCGCACAAGTTATTGCGATTAGCGACTATTCATCGCACCCATATATTGTCATTGCAACTCGATCAGGCATCGTGAAGAAGTCACCACTTCCTGAATACGATAGCCCGCGTTCTGGCGGCCTTATCGCAATTAATCTTAAAAATGATGATGAAGTTGTTTCAGCTTCACTTGTGAGTGAAAAAGATGAACTACTTTTGGTTTCACGAAAAGGAATGTCACTTCGCTTTGCAGCCAGTGAAGATTCAATTCGATCAATGGGACGTTCAACATCCGGTGTGATTGGAATGAAATTCCGCGCTGACGATGAACTACTTACAATGGCGGCGGTGAGTGGAACCTCACAAGACCAATTTGTTTTCACAGCCACTGATGGCGGATATGCAAAACGCACAAGTCTGGATGAATATCGCCAACAAGGTCGCGGCGGCATTGGTGTGAAAGCAGCAAAAATCGATGAAGGATCCCGCGGTGTATTAGTTGGCGCAATGATTGTTCAACCAAAAGATGAAATTCTTGCAATCACATCTGGCGGCACAGTGATGAGAACACCAATCGATGAAGTTCGTGAAACGACCCGAGATACCCTCGGAGTGCGCTTAGTAAACCTCAGTGAAGGCATCACCGTGGTCTCAATTGCATTGGTAAAAGAGGAGTAATTCCGGTATTTTGCGCCTGCGCGCATAAGTCGGGTAACCTAACGCCTCTTGTCCGCATTGGTCTTTAATCAGACTAATGAGAATAAGGGCCTATAGCTCAGCCTGGTTAGAGCGCTTCCCTGATAAGGAAGAGGTCCGTGGTTCAAGTCCACGTAGGCCCACGTACGAGAAGCAAGAGATGTAAGAGAAGCAAGAGAAGCAAGAGAAGCTCCAAAAAGAAGTACAGTACGTCGGTTCCAAAATTTAATACCGTTTCATAACGGGGACTTAGCTCAGTTGGTAGAGCACCTGCTTTGCAAGCAGGGGGTCAGGGGTTCGACCCCCCTAGTCTCCACACATTTAACCCGCTAACAAATCTGTTGGTGGGTTTTTTATTTCAAACACCAACCTACAAACAGTGGTTTTTGAACTCCCGAGTGTCTTGATTTTCAACTAAAAAATGGTGGGTGTGGATGTAAAACCGCACAAGTAAGAAATAGTTGAAACCGTCGCGGATGCGAAAAAAATACTACCTAAGAACCCTCTTTATTGCCTTGGTAATAGCCCCAGCGTTGGCCACACAATCAACATACGCCCAACCTAGTTCGGACACAACAAAAGAAGCCATTCCAAAAGTTTGTCGCCTTGCTGTCGATGATGCACACATTTCAACTTCAATGTATAAAAATACAAAATTGAAGTATTTAAAAATTAACGCAAGATCAGAATGCCATCACTATCAATCGTCAGTCCAAATTTTGATGGAAATTCATAGAGTCGATTCAAAAGAAGGTGACATATTGGTACGACCATTCGATAATCATAAAGGCTCAAAATCCGGATTTATCGTGGAAATCAACGATGCAAAAATACTTTGCGTAAATAACAAACCAACCAAATATTACGGAGTGGCTACAGCTCACGTGGTGATTCCAGGTTTTGGCGTTTTTGACCGAACGGCCCATTCCTTGAATCATCCAATGCTGTTGTGCGGGACATAAGTAGACTTATCCCAGTCAAAGAATGGGGTTCAGGTGAATAATGAAAATATAGAAGAAGTTTTCTTCGATTACATCCTCTCTGGCCTGATAATCCACGAGAAAAAAAGCTTTAAAAACTAGCAAAGAAATTACTAAAGCATAAAAACGTCACGATCAATAGTTACTACGGCAGCTCTACATATACGTATAACAACGGAACGGTTCATTTAACCGCGAAACTTAATAATTCACTCGAATACCAACACCACATATCCCACCCTGTTTCCAGCAGTAAACGAAAAGAAATACAGAATTGTGTTTATGGCCTAGTTTGGCTGGATGCTCATGTGCTCAAATATGTCAATCTTCAAGAACAATCCCTAGAAGATTAGAACTGGCTTGTGTAACAACACTGCCAAAAGTGTCAAATTAGCGAAATTCCCCTTTTATCGGAATAATTCCGAGCATGACACAAGCAACCCTTCACACATCAGCCGGCGATATCGTCGTAGAGCTTTTCGAAAACCATGCACCGAAGACAGTGGCCAACTTTGTTGAACTAGCTACTGGTGCGCGCGAGTGGGTCAACCCAAACACTGGCGAGAAGACAACCGCCAATCTGTACGATGGAACAGTTTTTCACCGCGTCATCGCAAACTTCATGATTCAAGGTGGGGATCCACTAGGAACTGGCACCGGCGGACCTGGTTACCGATTTGCTGATGAGTTCCATCCAGAACTTAACTTTGATCGCCCATATCTTCTTGCTATGGCTAACTCAGGCCCAGGAACAAATGGCTCACAATTTTTTATCACTGTTACAGAGACAACTTGGCTTAACCGCAAGCACTCAATCTTTGGTGAAGTAAAAGATTCAGCATCACAAAAGATTGTTGATGCGATTGCCACAACCAAGACTGGTGCGGGAGATCGTCCGGTTCAAGCAATCAAAATTAATTCTGTAACTATCGCCTAGCAAGGCATCAACGTGAAACAAAAGAATTCACTTACAACATATTTAATTATTGTTATTTGTGGTTTTTATTTCACGGCCCAGTATTACCCAAACATCCTGCATTTAAGTTTGCCTCTTCAACAAGAGCTATTTCTTATTAAAAGCGCTTACTTCCCAGACGGCCAATTGCATGGTGTTGACCAAGGTGAATATTGGCGCTTAATCACCGTTGCACTTACCCACGGTTCAATTACGCATTTACTATTTAACATGTTGGCATTCTGGCAACTAGGCACCATCATTGAACAAATTTATGGCAAAGCTAAATACACAATCATCATGTTGGGTGCGCTCCTTGCGGGATCCACCGCATCGTATTTCTTTAATCCCAGCAATGTCCCGGCGGTAGGCGCGTCAGGCATGATTTTCGGCCTCTTCTCAGCCCTTCTAGTAACTAGCCGCAAACATGGAATTGATTATAAAAATGTTGTCGGCGTGATTGTCATCAACCTACTCATTACATTCTTGGTACCAAACATTGACTGGCACGCGCACGTCGGCGGTCTTGTTGGTGGTGCTTTAACAACCTACTTAGTTGGAACTTTTAACCGTCCGCAAAAGCGCTTGGGCAACATCTAAAACCTCAACATCAGCGCCGCGGCCATTTACACCGTCACCAATCATCACACGGCAAAACGGACAACCCACTGCAACCTCTTGAATACC
>Ga0136642_1001162_pt1 | contig 11653 bp, 7 predicted proteins | sample LowCatLa1302831Y_FD_115313 | JGI IMG/M metagenome (GOLD analysis project Ga0136642, IMG submission 115313) | Freshwater microbial communities from Lower Cathedral Lake, Yosemite National Park, California, USA - 13028-31Y | ecosystem: Environmental > Aquatic > Freshwater > Lake ... | reverse complement strand
TTATTCAGCTGCGCTTTCTTCAGCAGGAGCATCAGCTGGAGCTTCTGCAACAACTTCAGCAGGAGCTTCAGCAACAACTTCTGGCGCTGCATCTTCTACAACTACTTCAGCAGGTGCTTCTACAGCAACTTCAACAGGAGCTTCGGCGACAACTTCAGCAGGAGCAGACTTAGCAGCGAGCTTCTCTGCTGCCTTCTTCTTCATGGTTGTGGCGCCATCCTTTGGCTCGTCCATTGCATCCTTAACAGCAGCTTCGTAAGCAACACGCTTGTGTGGCTTCTCTGCAGCTTTGCGCAATGTGCCTTCGGTGCCAGGAAGACCCTTGGCCTTCTGCCAGTCACCGGTGATCTTGAAAATTGCCTCTACAGCTTCAGTTGGAAGTGCGCCAACGCCCATCCAATATTGTGCGCGCTCTGAATTAACTTCGATGAATGATGGCTCTGATACAGGTGAGTAACGGCCAATCTCTTCAATCGCGCGACCGTTACGAGCGGTGCGAGCATCAGCAACAACAATTCGGTAATGAGGTGTGCGAATCTTTCCGAGACGCATTAACTTAATTTTTACGGCCACGAAGGCTTATCCTTTTCATTAGGCGAACCGATTAATTCTCATGACAGTGGGAGCGTCATTCGATCAATAAGTCCTAGTTATATTCAAATCTCTCATAAGGGGTAGAGGGCCCTTAAGCAGGTGGCTAATCTTGCCAGCCCTGCTCCCGTGCGCCAAATCGGCTTAATTGGCCTCTTCTTGAGCGCGCTTTGCGGGGTTGCCGGACTTGGACTTCTTCTTAGGTGGCTCGTTTTTCACTGGCGCTTTCGGCATGCCTGACATGCCTGACATGCCTGACATACCTGACATACCTGGCATGACCGGCATGCCCGGAACTTGTGGCATCCCCTTACCGCTGCGCATCGCCTTCATCATTTTCTGAGCGCCGGTAAATCGCTCCATCAAGGAGTTCACTTCAGAGACTGCGCGGCCACTGCCAGTTGCAATGCGTGCGCGGCGAGATCCATTAAGCACTTTCGGATCGCGGCGTTCAAGTGGGGTCATCGATTGAACAATCGCTTGGGTACGAACTAATTCAGATTCATCAAATTGTTCGAGTTGTTTCTTCATCGCGCCAGAGTTTGCTCCAGGCAACATGCCGAGCAGCTTAGTCATTGAGCCCATCTTCTTCATGGCTTCTAACTGGGAGAGGAAATCATCGAGGGTGAAATCTTCGCCGCTTGCAAACTTCGTTTCTAGTTTGGCCGCAGTATCTGAATCGAAAGCGCCTTTTGCGGTTTCGGCGAGGGTGGCGATATCGCCCATACCCAAAATTCGAGAGGCCATCCGCTCGGGATAGAAGAGATCAAAATCGCCAACTTTTTCGCCGGTCGAAGCAAACATAATTGGCTTTCCCGTAACTTGAGTGATGGAGAGCGCTGCGCCACCGCGAGCATCACCGTCAATCTTTGTTAGAACTACGCCATCAAAACCAACGCCCTCTTGAAACGCGACTGCCGTGCGTACTGCATCTTGACCAATCATGGCATCCACAACGAAGAGAACTTCGTCAGGGTTAATTGCATCGCGAATCTTCGCCGCTTGCTGCATAAGTTCTGCATCAACGCCCAACCGGCCAGCGGTATCAACAATGACAACATTGTGCAATTTCTCTTGCGCAAACTTAAGGCCAGCTTTAGCTACGGCTATCGGATCACCGACGCCATTGCCTGGTTCGGGAGCAAAGACGGGAACTCCGACACTCTCTCCTACGACTTGAAGTTGAGTTACAGCATTCGGGCGCTGTAAATCTGAGGCGACAAGAAGTGGTGTGTCTCCCTGATCCTTTAAATACTTGGCGAGCTTTCCGGCAAGTGAGGTCTTACCTGCTCCTTGGAGACCGGTCAGAAGAATGACGGTGGGAGGGTTCTTTGCGAAGCGAATTCTGCGGGCGCTACCACCCAAAATTGCAGTGAGTTCAGAGTTAACAATTTCAAAAATTGCCTGCGAGGGATTGGTGCTCTTATTTAATTCAGGGAGAGCGATTCGCGCGCGGCTATCAATTTTAGAGATGAAGCTATCTGCAACTTCCAGCGAAACATCTGAATCCAGCAGAGCAGTTCGAATCTCGGCAAGGATATCTTCGAGATCGCCCTCTTTGATTCGACCTTTACTGCGCAATGATGAGAATGCACTGGCAAATTTGGCGGATAACGAGTCGAACATGGGCGAAATACTAGTGGCTAGAAATTAGTACTGAGTGAGCAGATATGACTCAACTTGATTTGCCAATAACTTTGCCCGCTCCTCCGAGAGCGCTTCGCCTGCGAAATCGGTCACATACAAGGTATCGAAGGCCTCAGCGCCAAGAGTCGAAACAATTGCTGCTCGAATATCCACGCCAAATCTAGAGATTGCTCGTGCCACAGAGAAAAGAACTCCTGGTCTGTCATGCATTCGAATTTCAAGGACTGTCGCTTGTGTGGCGATGTCATTTGTTGCAGTCACAACAGGTGGTGGGACTGGAATTCCCGGCGCTTTGCGATAGTTCGAGATTCGATCTTCAAGCTTCCTTGCTAGATCGATTTCACCAGCAATTGCTTTCCGTAGCGTCTCGGTGAGAATCTCTTCGCTCGGCAGAGTCGCGTTAGGATCTAAGGTAACAATCCAGTTCATAGCGACCGCATCTCCGACGGTGCGAGTACGAGCAGAACGAACATTCAACCTTGAAACGCTGAAAGTACCAGCAACAGCGGAAAGAAGACCGGCCTGGTCTGGTGAGAGAATTTCAATTTCGTAGGCATCATCGCGTGCACTGATTGTCACTGTTAAAGCTTTACTGTCTAGACGAGATAGCTGCTGCGGCGTTAGTTCTAATTGTTCCGCCGGAGCAATGCCCGTTCCTCCGGTGAGAGAGATGATGCAGCGATCGACTAAATCAGCAACGAGTCCAGCTTTCCAATTGCTCCAGGCTGTCTTACCTGTCGCCTCGCCATCAGCGATGCTAAGAGCATGTAATAGTTCGAGGACTTGGGGCTCGGATATCAACGATGTTACGTATTCGATTGTTGCTGGGTCATCGAGATCGCGCCTAGTTGCAACAGAAGAGAGAAGTAAATGATGTTTAACGAGAAGTGCGAGTACATCGGCATCGCTCTCAGGAAATCCCATCCGAAGCGCTAACGGCCGTATTAACTCTTCGCCATATTCCGAATGATCTTTATCAGGGAATCCCTTTCCGATGTCATGGAGAAGTGCTGCCACCAAGAGCAGATCAGGCCTATGTACCGTTCGAGTTAACTTAGCTGCGCGAACTGCTGTTTCTAGCATGTGTCGATCCACGGTGTGACGATGAAGCACATTCCGTTGAGGCAGGAACCGCACATGAGCCCATTCTGGAATCCAGCGTTCAATAATTCCCTCTTGATCCAGCGCTTCAAAGACTCTAATCATGGCGGAGCCGGCACCGATAAGCGTGACAAGATCTTCTCGACTGCTTCTCGGCCACGGGATCGGAAGCGGTGCAAAATTTTCTGCTAGCGCTAAACAAGCTTCAATCGAGAGCGGCAGACCTCGCTGTGCTGCGATCGCAGCGGAACGAAGTCCTAAGCCTGAGTCATTTTGGAGTTGCGGTTTTGATTCAATCGTAACTTCGTTATTGAGAGCGATGACTCCCTTGCCCAGTACTTCCGATTTACTCTTTCGAAATAGGCCCGTCGCTTTTTTGCTATCGATGCGGTGCCACGTCAGATCCATCACGTAGTCCACGGCTCGTGAAGCTCGTGCCACTTCTAACATCAGTGCATCTGCATCCAGAAAGTTCATTTCGGTTGCTACCCGATCTTGCTCAGTAAGAAGAAGTTGGTCTCTCCCCTTGCCTGTTACTCCGTGCAGCGCATCTCGAACATTTGCGAGGAGGGCTTCCGCACTTGATAAGCGATCAAGTGCAACATCTTCCCCACACTTTGCGATGGCCCTTAGTGCATTGATATCACGAAGTCCTCCACGAGCCTCTTTGAGATCTGGCTCTAACAAAAATGCTAACTCGCCTGATCTTTCCACTCGTTCTAGCGAACTCTCACGCAGCTTGGTTAGGTTCTTTTTAGAGTTTTTGCGCCAATCCTCAATGACATCTGTAGCTACAGCACTTACCAAATCTGCATTTCCTTCTAGTGTTCGAATATCCAAAATGCCCATGGCAACCCGAATATCATCAGCGGCGGTCTCTCGAGTTTGAGCACGAGTGCGCACTGCATGATCCACTGGAATTCCAGAATCCCACAACGGATAGAGCAAAGCATTGACGAACTGTGAAAGTTGTTCTTCTCGAGCAGAGCCGTCGTGCACAATCAATAGATCTAAATCCGAACCTGGTGAGAGTTCACCACGACCATAACCACCTACCGCGGCGAGTGCGATCTCTTTATCTGAAATCTTGCTCTCGGACAGCGCAGAAATAAAGAGACCCGAGAGCTTGCGATCGTATGAATCTGAACGATCGCGACGTTCTCGGGTCCCCATAGGGTTAACTGTATTAGGTTGTATTAGATAGCGTCGGTACCACGTTCGCCAGTGCGAACACGTACCACGTTATCTACTGGTGTAGACCAGACCTTTCCATCGCCGATTGATCCGGTAGTGGCAGCCTTGACGATGACATCGATAACCTTCTCTGCCTCGGCGCTATCAACCAGAACTTCCAAGCGAACTTTCGGCACTAAGTCGACGGTGTATTCAGCTCCACGATAAACCTCAGTATGACCACGTTGACGACCGAAGCCACTTGCTTCAGAGACTGTCATTCCGGTGATACCAAATGCTTGAAGTGCGTTCTTTACATCATCTAACTTGAACGGCTTGATGATTGCGGTAATGAGTTTCATATTCGTGCTCCTTAGTTTCCGCTAGCTGATTGGGAGAAACGTGACCCATCGTTAAATGAAGCCGTCTCATATGCTGTCTCAGCATGCTGTGAGAGATCGAGGCCTGCTACTTCTTGTTCTTCGGTAACTCGAAGACCAATGAGCAGATCGATTGCCTTGGCAATGATGTAGGTGGCAACAAATGAGTACGCAACCACTGCGGCGACAGCAATTGCTTGCTTACCCATCAGAGTCCAACCGCCACCATAGAAGAAGCCGTTCGCACCATTGGTAAGTTTTGTTCCGAAGAACCCAATTAGTAACGCGCCAAGCACGCCACCGACGAGGTGGACACCGACAACGTCTAAGGCATCGTCGTAACCGAACTTATTTTTAAGTCCAACGGCGAAACTACAAATAATTCCAGCTGCGAATCCAATTGCGATTGAACCCATTGGACTCACAAAACCGCAAGCCGGTGTGATTGCAACCAATCCAGCAACTGCGCCAGAGGCAGCACCCAAAGTTGTCGCATGACCATCGCGCAAACGTTCTACCAATATCCACCCAAGGAGCGCTGCTCCGGTTGCAGTATTGGTGTTAACGAAAGCGAATGCAGAAAGAGTATTTGCAGAGAGCGCTGATCCGGCATTAAAGCCAAACCAACCAAACCACAAGAGACCAGCACCAAGAAGAACGAATGGGACGTTGTGTGGACGCATACGCTCTTTTGGCCAGCCGCGACGCTTACCAATAACTAAAATCAGAGCAAGCGCAGCCGCACCAGCATTAGCGTGAACAACAGTTCCGCCCGCAAAATCTTCAGCACCTAACTTGAAGAGCCAGCCGCTTGGTGAGAAGACCCAGTGTGCGACCGGCGCATAAACTAGGACGAGCCAGACTCCCGTAAAAAGAGTCCATGCTCCGAACTTCAGACGATCAGCACTTGCACCAGTAATAAGTGCGGGAGTGATGATTGCAAACATAAGTTGGAAGGCACAGAAGACCAGCGGTGGAATTGTTAAAGCTTCGAAGCCGGTTGCCTGTTGCCAGATGTGGTTTAACCCGAATTGATGGAAGTCACCAATAAATTTTCCAGTGCCACTAAATGCAAGACTGTAAACGCCAGTGATCCATAGGACGCTCACAATTCCCATAACAACATAATTTTGAGCGAGCATTCCAAGGACATTCTTGCCGCGCACCATGCCGCCGTAAAAGAATGCGAGGCCTGGTGTCATCAGCAGAACCATCGCCGATGCGACCAGAATCCACGCGGTATCGCCAGTGTTGAAATTCATAATTTCTCCAGATGTGTGGTTGAAAGAGCACTTCTCCCCGTTGAGATGGGCATACCTTCGCCCGGTTCGATTACGAGAACAGCCCGGTTCGATTTCAGGCAAGTGACAGTTTGGCCACTTATGTTAAGAGTGTGTTACAGCCGTCTTATGCTCGAAACAGACCTGCCAGGTAAGCGGGAGCATCGAATGGCGCAAAATCAGCGGCCGACTCCCCTGTGCCCACAAACTTCACGGGAAGGCCCGTTTCACGTTCAATGGCTAGCGCGATTCCACCCTTCGCTGAGCCATCCATCTTCGTGAGAATCAAACCGGTCACTGCTACCGACGCCGCAAATAATTTTGCTTGCGCAATTCCATTCTGACCGGTCGTTGCATCTACAACAAGAAGGACTTCATCGACTGGCGAGATCTTTTCAATGACGCGAAGAATCTTTCCGAGTTCATCCATCAATCCTGATTTAGTGTGGAGACGGCCAGCTGTATCCACCACTAAGTACTCAACGGAGGATTTATTAGCCTGAGTTATTGCATCGAATGCAACAGATGCTGGGTCGCCCTCCGCCTTACCTGCGACCACCGGAACATTCAATCGTTCGCCCCACGTCTGAAGTTGATCAATTGCAGCAGCGCGAAATGTATCGGCAGCGGCTAGAAGTACGCGCTTTCGCTGATCCACAAGGTATGAAACGAGTTTCGCACTCGATGTGGTCTTGCCGGTTCCATTGACGCCAACGATAAGAACTGTCGTGACTCGCTCCGAATTGCTTGCAAGGTCACGCGGTTGAACGCTGAGCCACTGAGCAAGTGCTACAGAAACTGAACTTTCAATATCTTCTGCTTTTGCCCTCTTTGCTAGTGCAATTATTTCGGCTGAGTTTTTTGCGCCTAAATCAGATTCAATGAGTGAGCGTTCAATCTCATCCCAATCGGCTGGTGATGTGGAACCACCACGAATCTTGGCGAAGAGCTTGCTAAAGAGAGCCATGTATTGCTCCGAGGTTAGGAAGCAGTCTCAGATTCACGTAGTCGTTGTGAGATAACTTCAGAGACGCCATCTCCGCGCATAGTCACGCCGTACAAAGCATCAGCGATCTCCATAGTGCGCTTCTGGTGAGTGATGATGATGAGTTGAGATTTTTCGCGCAACTCTTCGAAGACGCCAAGAAGTCGGCCGAGGTTCGTGTCATCGAGCGCTGCTTCAACTTCATCCATTACATAGAACGGGCTAGGGCGGGCCTTAAAGATCGCAACAAGAAGTGCGACTGCGACAAGCGAACGTTCTCCGCCGGAGAGGAGTGAGAGTCGTTTGACGCGCTTGCCGGGTGGTCGAGCTTCAACATCGACACCAGCATTAAACATATCCTCGGAGTTGGTGAGAATTAAGCGGCCATCGCCACCTGGGAAGAGGCGAGCAAAGATCTTCTCAAATTCGCGAGCAGTGTCATCGTATGCCTCTTGGAAAATCTGTTGAACTTTGTCATCAACCTCTTTGATGATGTCGAGCAGATCTCGCTTCGTCTTCTTCAAGTCTTCTAACTGCTCAGCGAGATAACGCAGGCGTTCTTCGAGCGAGGAATACTCTTCAAGTGCAAGTGGATTGATCTTGCCCAGCATATTAAGTGAACGCTCGGCTTGAATCAGGCGCTTCTCTTGCTGATCGCGGCGATAAGGAATGAGCTCGCCCGGTTCAAAGTTACCCTCGTCATCTTCAACAAAAGTAGGCACATCGGTATGTGGCCCGTACTCATTCATCAGAGTAGTCACATCAACGCCGAGTTCTTCGACCGCCTTCTGCTCCAGTTGCTCGATACGTAGACGTTGTTCAGCACGGGCAATCTCATCGCGGTGGACACTAGAGGTAAGTTGCTCGAGTTCGGTGGTGAGTTCACGGCCACGCGCACGTACGGCAAGAATCTCGCCCTCGCGATCGCTTCTCGAGAATTCGAGACGTTCGCGTTCAGCAGCGGCTTTAGAAATAGAGGATTCAATTTGAATCAGTGCTTCGTATGCAGCATCAGCAATCTCTTGTGCGGTAATTGCAGCAAGGCCACGCGCCTCGCGACGGACAACTGCCTTGGAAGCAGAGTCGCGCTCTGATTGAGCTGCGTTCTCGAGTGCCATCGCACGCTCTGAGAGCGCTGTGACTCGCTCTTCCAAAGTACGCACTTGAAGTCTCGCCTCGACTTCGAGTGACCGAGTTGCCGATACTTTCGATCGCAGATCTTCGACCGATGTATGGTCTGGTTCGACTGGCTCTTGTTGAGATTCAAATTGGGAGATTGCAGCTTGTAAATCTTGTTCGTCACTTGTGCGCTGAGTCGTAGCCTCGACGATGGAGAGACGGAAACGCTCGACCTCTGCTTGCGCGCTCTTCACATTCTGACCTGCAACTGCCATCTGTTCAGCCAGGCCAGACATCTTTGCATCTGAGTCATTGAGCTTTGCAAGTGCGGACTCGAATTCGCTCTTGCGAGAATTCACGCTCTCGCTGAGGCGAATCGAATCAAATTTAATTCGCTCGCAGGTGGAAGTAACGTCACGAAGTTCATCTTCAGATTTTTCAATAAGTGCAGAAATTTCAATGGCAGAAGATTGGCTTGCTGAACCACCACGAACACGGGTACGAGTAAATAAATCGCCCTCGCGAGTAATGGCTTTAATAGTGGGATCTGCGGCAAGTGCGCGTTCGGCCTCTTGGAGATCTTCCACGGCAACAAAGCCAGAGAGCAACGAAGCAATCGCGTCAGAGATCTCTGAAGACGAGACCAGGCTAGCCAGCGCAGTGAAGCCTGACGGAATTGATGCAACTGAACCTGAATAATTAGAACTTCCATCCACAATCAGAATTTCAGACTGTCCGGCGCTTTCGCGCTTAAGCATGGTGAGGGCTGATACCGCAGAAGATGTATCAGAGACAACAATTGAATCCGCAAGTGGCCCGAGCGCTGTTGCAACTGCAGCTTCCCAACCGCGATTAACAGAGATGAGGGAAGAGAGTCGGCCGCGTACCCGTGCTTCGCTCTTTCCTTCGAGAATTGCACCAGAGCCATCACGATGCAACAAGCTCTCTTTGAGGGCGACGAGTCTTGCTTCTAAGCCGGAGCGAGAACGCTGTGCAGTGCTCTCATCTGCGAGCAATTTACTGTGCTCGGCTTCAATCTCTTGGAGAGATGACTTTGCTTTTTCGAAATCTGCATCGAGCGTTGGCTCTGATGCATCAATTCCAGCGATGTTTGTCTCAAGAAGCGCAAACTCTTCTTGGAAGCTTTGAAGTCTTGCTGAGGCTTCATCGCGTGATTTAGTGAGACGAGTTACTTCAGCATTTGTGGCATCGATACGTGAACGAAGACCATTGATATGGCCCTCTTGTCGCGCCGTACCTTCGCGTTGATCAGCAATTGCACGCAGCGCTGCAGATACCCGATTCTCTTCGGCGTGGAGGTCTGCCTCTAAAGTGCGGAGTGCTTGAGTCGCTGCTTCAAGCGCGGTTGCAGCGCTGCTGACATTGCCCCGCAATGAAATTTCTTCTTGGCGAAGCGTCACGGCTTCCGCATCCATTGCCTCGGGATTGCGCCCGCTAGTACGCGCTTCTTCTGCTTCTTCGGAAAGGAATCGAGCGCGTTCGGAAGAGAGTGATTGTACGCCGCGGAATTTTTCGCGCTGAGCGGTAAGTTTGTAATAGTGCTCTTGCGCAGCAATAAGAAGTGGATTCTCCTCGAGTGCAATGCGATCAAGTTCTTCTTCGCGTGAACGCGTTGAATTAAGTGAGCCTTCTACCTCATCGCGTCGAGCGCGAAGCGTGGTCTCATCGGCTACCTCGGCATCAAGAGTTGAACGAAGACCGACTAGATCATCGGCGAGCAAGCGCAATCTGGAATCCCGAACATCAGATTGAATGACTGATGCCTTGCGTGCAACTTCTGCCTGCTTACCGAGTGGTTTAAGTTGGCGACGGAGTTCGACAGTTAAATCTTGAATTCGCGCGAGGTTCGCTTGCATAGAGTCGAGTTTGCGAAGCGCCTTCTCTTTGCGCTTGCGGTGCTTGAGAACTCCGGCAGCTTCTTCAATAAATGCACGGCGTTCTTCTGGATTGGCGAGCAGAATTGCATCGAGTTGACCTTGTCCGACAATTACATGCATCTCGCGGCCAATACCGCTATCGCTCAAGAGCTCTTGAATATCGAGCAGACGAGTTGTCTCGCCATTGAGTTGGTATTCACTCTGACCATTGCGGAAGAGAATGCGCGAGATTGTTACTTCAGCAAATTCGATCGGGAGCACGCCATCAGAGTTATCGATGGTGACCGAAACTTCTGCACGACCGAGAGGTGCCCGACCCGATGTTCCGGCAAAGATGACATCTTCCATCTTGCCGCCGCGAAGAGACTTTGCGCCTTGTTCGCCCATTACCCATGAGAGCGCATCGACGACGTTGGACTTACCCGATCCATTTGGACCGACGACGCAGGTGATGCCTGGTTCGAAATTTAGGCTCGTCGAGGAGGCGAAGGATTTAAAACCCTTAAGCGTCATACTCTTCAAATACACGAGGAGAACCTATCGGAAAAGCGCCTACGCTCATGGCTTCCGTGAGGTGTGTGGTCCTAGCGAAGCCTCAACTACAACTTGAGGTTTTCTTAGTGCGAGTTAGTACCGCTCAACGCGCAAGGAGTTGATCGTAAGCATTGCGCGCAGCAAGTTGTTCTGCCTCCCGCTTACTCTTTCCAGTTCCGGGTGCGAATTTTTCTACACCGACATTGGCAATAGCAGTAAATGATTTATCGTGGTCAGGGCCAGAGTCGGTAACTTCATATTCAACGGCACCTAGACCTTTGGCCGCTGCTAACTCTTGTAGCGCGGTCTTTCCATCGAGCCCCAATCCCTGCGCATTTGCTGATTCGATAGTTTCAGCAAACCAATTCAAAATTACAGAGGCGGTTTTAGCGAAACCATGTTCGATATAAATAGCGCCCACTAATGCTTCTAGGCTGTCGGCGAGAATTGAATTCTTTTCGCGACCACCGGTGGACTCTTCGCCCTTGCCGATGCGGAGAAATGCACCGAGCTCTAACTCTTTCGCAATAGCGGCAAGCGCACGCATATTAACTACGCCAGAACGCAGCGGTGAGAGACGACTCTCATCGAGTTCTGGAAACTTCTTGTACAACTCTTCGGTGACAACCAAACCGAGAACGCTATCCCCGAGAAATTCAAGGCGTTCGTTAGTGGGAAGTCCGCCCGATTCATATGCGAATGAGCGATGGGTCAGAGCTAGTTCAAGCAACTCGTCATTAACTAAGGTGCCAAGCGCCTCTGTTAATTTTGAGTAGTTAGACAGATCAGACCTCGAGAACCTGACGACGGTTATAGGTACCGCAGGTTGGGCATGCTGTGTGTTGCAACTTTGGCTGTTGGCACTGATCGCAGGCTGTGATTGGAGGGACTGTTGTCTTCCAAGCAGAACGGCGATGACGGGTGCGGGAACGGGACATCTTTCGC
>Ga0136642_1001161_pt1 | contig 11655 bp, 10 predicted proteins | sample LowCatLa1302831Y_FD_115313 | JGI IMG/M metagenome (GOLD analysis project Ga0136642, IMG submission 115313) | Freshwater microbial communities from Lower Cathedral Lake, Yosemite National Park, California, USA - 13028-31Y | ecosystem: Environmental > Aquatic > Freshwater > Lake ... | reverse complement strand
ATTCTTACGGCGCCGAGCTCTTCGCAGCCCGCGATATTCCGATGATTTCGCTCTCGCGAAGTAACGCAAAAGCTGAATGGTATTTTGAATCTGCCGACATGAATTCAAATGGATACTCAGTGAATTTGCGCGGCACAGGTGGAATTCAAATCTCTGGCGAACTTGGCCTGATCGGTGATCACAACCTGGATAACCTTCTGATGGCATCGGCAATGGCATTCCAATCAGATGTCGACCCAATAGTTATAGGTAACTCTTTCCGATATTTAACTGGCGCACCAGGAAGACTCGAGCGTATTGAACTGGGCCAAGAATTTAAGGCACTGGTTGATTATGCACACACGCCAGATGCGGTTGAGCGAACTTTGGCAACACTTCGAAAAAGTACCGAAGGACGTCTAATTGCCGTGCTTGGGTGCGGAGGTGATCGCGATCGCAGTAAGCGCCCGGTCATGGGTAAGGCGCTCCAAGAAGGAAGTGATACCGCAATATTTACAAGTGATAATCCACGCTCGGAATCTGCGGACGAAATACTCAATGAGATGACGAAAGGTTTAGTGCTTAGTACTTCAAGTCATGTTGTATCTGATCGCAGAGAAGCTATTGCGTTAGCGGTGGCAAGTGCACAGCCTGGCGATTGCGTTGTTGTACTTGGTAAGGGTCACGAAACTGGCCAAGAGATTTCTGGCGTAAAACATCCTTTTGATGACCGCCTAGAGTTGGCCCGAGCGATCGAGGAGTTAACATGATTAAGTTAACTCTCCAAGAGATCGCAGATATCGTTGGTGGCGAGCTAGAAAATATTTCTGCTGGCACAGCAACCAGCGCAGTCCCAGTTATTGATTCAAGAGAAGCCAAACCCGGTACCTTTTTTGTGGCATTCGATGGTGAACACAACGACGGGCATGATTTTGTAAATGAGGCAATCGCGAATGGCGCAGAATTTGCCCTAGTCAGTAAATCATCAAGCGCTCCATCGATTCGCGTAAACGATGTACTAGACGCTCTAACAAAATTAGCAACCGAGGTTCGTAGCCGCCTGACAAAGGTGAAAGTAATTGGAATCACCGGTTCGCAAGGCAAGACCACTACAAAGGATTTATTACGCCACCTGCTTTCGATCTCTGGTGAGACAGTTGCGGCCGCAGAGTCCTATAACAATGAAATAGGCGTGCCACTCCTTATTTTGGCCTGTAATGAAAACACTAAATTTTGCATCGTTGAGATGGGTGCTCGGCATATCGGTGACATTTCACATTTGGTTTCAATTGCAAAACCCCAGATTGGTGTTGTCTTGGCTGTTGGTCGGGCCCATGTTGGAGAGTTTGGTTCTCGCGAAAATATAGCATTAGCTAAATCTGAACTTGTGCGCGGGCTGCCAAGTGAGGGCATAGCGATACTTGGAAGTTACGATGAATTTACCCCGCTTATGGCAGCAAGCTTGCGCGCTGCGGTAATTAACTTCGGTGAAAAGTCTGGTTGTGATGTTCGCGCTGCCGATGTGGAAGTGCGGGAAGGACGGGCGCATTTCGACTTGGTTACACCGGATGGTCGCGCCGCAGTTAGCTTGCAATTACTTGGTTTACATCAAATTCCAAATGCCCTAGCAGCCGCTGCGGTAGCTACTGCGCTACATATCTCAATCGATTCAATTGCGGCTGCACTTTCAACGGCTGAGGTTACGAGTAAATGGCGTATGGCAGTTATTGATACAAATGAGTTGCTTGTAATTAATGACTCATACAATGCAAACCCAGAAAGCATGGCTGCTGCATTACGTACCCTGGTTTTGATTGCACAAGAGCGAGGTGGGGCCAGCTGGGCCTTCTTGGGCAAGATGCACGAACTCGGCGCGTCATCGCCCGCAGAGCACGAGAAGATTGGCAGACTCGTTTCCGAGATCGGGATTGATCACTTGGTTACGATTGGCACCGACGAATATCAGACAGATTTAGAAGGGGAGAGTGAATTGCATTCCTTCCCAACACATTTGGCTGCACTCGAGATGGTTAATCATTTTGCACCAGGCGATGTTGTTTTGGTGAAAGCTTCACGTTCGGAAGGTTTTGAAGTGCTGGCCGCTGAATTGATCAGTAAATGGGAGGGAATTTCGTCATGAAAGGCATTCTCTTCGCTGGCGCCCTTGCGCTGTTACTAAGTTTTATTTTTACTCCACTATTAATCAGATTTTTTACTCGTCGCGGATTTGGGCAAATGATTCGTGAGGATGGCCCAAAAACTCATCACACCAAGCTGGGTACGCCAACAATGGGTGGGCTGGTCTTAATAGCATCAACAACTATTGCTTACTTCGCTAGCCATCTGTTCAGTGGAGCCGGAATTAGCGTTTCTGCATTACTAGTACTCGGATTAATGGCCGGTATGGGGCTAGTCGGTTTTCTTGATGATTGGCTTAAAATCGCTAAGAAGCAATCACTAGGTCTACGAGCACGTCAGAAATTGCTTGGTCAAGCGATTGTGGCAATTGGATTTGGTTACGCTGGATTACATTTTCGAGATAGTTACGGCCTAACACCGATCTCTAACCACCTTTCAACGGTCCGGGAAACTTCGATTAAATTGGGTGCGGTTTTCATAATAATTTGGATTATTTTCCTAGTTCTCGGTACAAGTAATGGTGTTAATTTAACTGATGGGCTTGATGGTTTAGCTTCGGGCGCTGCGATTATGACCTTCGTAGCATTTATAGTGATTGGTGTCTGGGAATTTAAGCAGAGCTGCGCACTGCAACAAGTATCGCAATGTTATGAAGTACGAGATCCGCTGGATCTAGCAGTTCTTGCTGCCGCACTTGCTGGCGCATGCGCAGGCTTTCTCTGGTGGAACGCATCGCCAGCCAAGATATTTATGGGAGATGTTGGATCGCTCGCACTCGGTGGCGCAATTTCCGGTCTCGCCATAACGTTAAGAACGCAGATGTTGCTAGCCGCGCTGGGCGGCTTATTCTTAATCACAACACTTTCGGTGATAATTCAAACCGGATATTTCAAGGCTTCTGGTGGCAAGCGAGTCTTTAAAATGGCACCGCTTCATCACCATTTTGAGTTATTGGGCTGGGGCGAAGTAACAATTGTTATTCGTTTTTGGATTATCGCTGGGATGGGCGTTGCAGCTGGATTGGGTCTGTTCTACGGCCAATGGGTTGTTTCGCAATAATGTCTTACCTAACGCAACTTGCCGCAAAGAAGATTTTAGTTATCGGTGGGGGAACCACCGGAATATCACTGATTCATTTTCTAACAAACCAAAAAATCGATTTTAGAGTTATTGATGAGAAGATTAAGGAAATTGCTGGACTAGAAATTCATAGTGAGGTCCCCGTTGGTTTTGCGCCAAATCTGGCAATCGTGTCACCCGGCTGGAAACCAGAACATCCGTTGATTCGCAAACTTCACTCGCAAGGTGTCGAAATAATTGGGGAATTAGATTTCGCATGGTTGTTGAAAGAGGAGCTCAATCCGAAACAACGATGGGTTGCGGTAACTGGCACAAATGGCAAGACCACTACGGTACAAATGCTGGAATCTATTATCTCGAGTTCGAAGTTAAATGGGATTGCTTGTGGAAATGTTGGACTTCCTGTGGTTGAAGCCGTTACCGATCCGAATAAGTATGAAATTTTGGCCCTCGAGCTATCCTCATTTCAGATCGCCTGGAGCCAATTAGCACGATATGAAGCAGTAGCGATTTTAAATATCGCGCAAGACCACATGGATTGGCACGGAAGCTTTGCTAACTACTCGGCCGCAAAGATTAAGTTGCTCGAAATGAGTGAATGTGCAATTTTAAATCTTGGTGATCCAGAAATAATCTTGCAAAGCGTCAACTGGACGGGTCGAAAAATATTTTTTGGTCTGGATACGCCACAGATGGGAGAGTTGGGCCTGGTTGAAGAGATTTTGATCGACCGAGCATTTGTAGTTCAATCTGATTCGGCGGAGGTTATTGCAGATCTTTCAGATATCTCGCCAACAGTTCCACATAACATTTCTAATGCCCTTGCAGCAGCGGGCTTGGCGCTGGCCTTGGGCATTGCCCATCCAGTTGTGAAAGCTGGCTTGAGTAAATTTAAGTTGGATCACCACCGACTTGAGATTGTTATGAATTCGAATGAAATTTCTTGGGTCAATGATTCCAAGGCGACCAACCCACACGCTGCGACGGCTGCCCTCTTGTCCCACCTCTCCAATATTTGGATTGCCGGCGGGCTGGCAAAAGGTGCTCAAATGGAAGATTTAGTTAAACGCTGTGCCCCAAGAATAAAGGCGGCAATTATAATTGGTGCTGATCGGGAATTGATTGCCGAAGCACTGGCTAGTTTTGCACCTCAAGTTGAAATTTTCAGAGTTGATATGGCAGCAGACGGTGCGCAGTTGATGGATTCTGTTGTTGAGTGCGCAAAGAAGATTGCCAAACCTGGCGATACGGTTTTACTGGCGCCGGCATGCGCATCGATGGATCAGTTCAATTCATACGCCCAGCGCGGCGAGTACTTCGCAAATTCAGTGCGAAAGTTGGTTCATTTATGAGAGCCAGAATGCGCGCCCAAACCGAGGTCTACGCAAATTTCCTTTCAAAGCCTACGGCTTCTTATCTAATGATCTTGACGACGGTCGGGGCACTCTCTGGGCTCGGATTACTAATGGTCTTATCGGCCTCATCGGTTACCGCCTTTGAGCAGTCCGGAAATTCCTATTCCATTTTTCTAAAGCAGCTTCTCTTTTTGGTTATTGCATTGGCGCTGGCTTATGTTGGCGCAAAAATAAAATTTGAACTCTGGGATAAATTGGCAAGATACGCCCTACTCGGTGGTTTGATCGCACTAGTCCTTCCTGTGATTCCAGGAGTGGGCCAGAGCATTAACGGAAACCAAAACTGGATTCCGCTCGGTCCATTTATGCTTCAACCAAGTGAGTTCGCCAAGCTTGCCCTGATTCTTTATTGTGCGCGTCAACTACGCCGCCATGAAGATCGACTAGCCAAGTCAATCTCATCACATGCGCTTGGACTAGTTGCACCAGGTGCAATTGGTTTCGTTGCTCTGATTCTGGCTGGACGCGATTTGGGAACTGCAATAATTGTTGGTGGCATCGTTATCGGATTACTTTTTATTTCTGGCGCGCCCTTTCGATATGTAATCTCACTAGTTGGCCTCGGGTCAGCCGGCGCATTTGCACTTGCTGTCTCACAACCAAGTCGAATGCATAGATTTCGTGCAGTTCTAAATCCATTTGACCCTGCAGTTTATAAATTTGCTGGCTGGCAACCTGCACACAGTCTCATGAGTTTGGCTAGTGGGGGAGTTCTGGGCGTTGGCATTGGCGCCAGCAAGCAAAAATGGGCCAACCTTTCGGAAGCTCACACTGACTTCATATTTTCGGTGATTGGCGAAGAAATGGGGCTACTCGGCACTTTGGTGGTACTAATTCTTTACGGCGTGCTGCTCTTTGCAATATTTAGAGTTGCAATCCAAACAAAGGATTCCTTTTCTAAATACGCTGTTACGGGAATTGGCTGCTGGCTAATTCTTCAGATTTTGGTAAATCTTTTAACGGATGTCGGAATCATTCCGGTGATTGGTGTGACACTTCCATTTATTTCTTATGGTGGTTCCTCCCTGGTAGCCAACTTATTAGGAATTGCTTTTGTGCTCAACGTCGCGCGCCAAGAGAATGAGTTGCGTGCGAGTTTGGCCGCAAAGCGAGCAGTCAAATGAAATATCGTGTCTTGCTTGTTGGCGGTGGCACCGCTGGACATGTTGAGCCAGCACTTGCTGTTGGAAAATGGTTGCGCGAGCAGAAGAATTCGCCCGCAGCAATTGAATGTGAATTCCTTGGAACGACCTCTGGCCTAGAACGTGAATTAGTTCCGAACGCAGGCTTTAAATTGCACACGATCACTAAAGCACCGCTCCCTCGTAATTTGAATGCAGCAGCTCTTTTATGGCCAGTTAAATTACTCTTTTCAGTATTTCAATCACTTGCGCTCATTAAGAGATTCGATTTGATCATTGGCTTCGGTGGATATGTGAGTGCTCCCGCTTACATCGCTGGTTGGATTCTTCGAATGCCAATAGTTATTCATGAGGCCAATGCCAAACCGGGTTGGGCAAATAACCTAGGGGCGAGATTTTCAAAGAAAAATACGGTCGCATTCGCGAGTACTCAAAGTACTGGTGGCAATTGGCGGAAGGCAGACGTTGTTGGAATGCCTATGAGAGCTGAGATTCGAGCTGTGGCTTTGATGCCACAAGGAGAAGTCATGTCGCGCAAATCTAAGATCTGTACACAATTGAATTTGGATGCCGAGGCTCCAATTGTTTTTGCCTTTGGCGGCTCACTGGGTTCGACAGCTATGAATACCGCGATTACCGGTTCAACCAATGAATTCACCAAACTCGGTTTGAATTTAATTCATGTTGTTGGCAAGGCAAACGTGCTTCCAAAAGCAACAAATGGTTATGCGCCTTTGGGTTACGTTTCTAACATGGCCGAGCTTTATGCAATTAGCGATCTAGTTATTGCTAGAAGTGGGGCGGTTACATGTGCCGAACTTATGGCTACCGGAAAGTTTGCGTTACTTGTTCCGTTGCCTATCGGAAATGGTGAACAAGTAGCCAATGCGGCGACCCTTGTTCAATCCGAGCAGGCTGAAATTTGCGAAAACACAAAATTCAATTCCGACTGGTTGAGTTCAAATATTTCCCGCCTTTTGACAGTAGCTAAAAGTCGCAGCGCAAATGGCAAGACCTTTACTAACCAGTTGGACGCGCAAGCCCAATTGGGCGAGATAGCGTTATCTTTACTTGTGGGTTCTAAAAAATGAGTACCTTAAATTTGCAAGGTTTGATGAGCAAGCACGTCCATTTCATCGGAATGGGCGGTTCTGGAATGAGCGGAATTGCTCGGATTATGTTGGCACATGGAATACGTGTTTCGGGTTCTGACGCCAAAGATTCAGCAACGCTGTCGGGTTTACAAACTTTAGGTGCAAAAGTTTTCGTCGGCCACAGCGCCGCCCAGATTGCGGGCGCAGAGGTGTTAGTCGTCTCTAGCGCGGTCTTAGAAAGCAATCCAGAACTTGTAGCCGCTAAAGATGCTGGCGTATTAATTCTTACTCGCGCGCAAGCACTCGCCTTATTAATGTCAGAATCTAAGGCAATCGCAGTTGCCGGAACGCACGGAAAGACCACAACAACGTCCATGCTTACGGTTGCTCTGCAAGGCGCCGGGATGGATCCTTCGTTTGCCATTGGTGGGATGATTAACCGTTCTGGTACAAATTCACATTTCGGTACTGGGAATATCTTTGTTGCCGAAGCAGATGAGTCTGATGGATCATTTCTTGCTTATCGTCCATTCGGCGCGATCATTACAAACATTGAACTTGATCACGTAGATCATTTTCCAGATCTCGAAGCCGTCCTCTCCCTCTTTGAAGACTTTGTTTCATCAATCCAAAGCGGGGGATTCTTGGTATTGGGTGTAGATAGTCCGGGAGTTCGGGAACTAATTTCACGAATAAGTCGCACTGATATTTCACTAATTACTTATGGCACAGGTGCAAACTTTGCGCTCTCTCATGTGGGTCTTGGTGCAACGAACGCCGCCGCTCGAGTTACTCGCAAGGGCAAAGTAATTGGCGAGCTAGAACTTGCTATTCCTGGGGCTCATAACTTAGAGAATGCGCTTGCGGCTTACGCTGCTGGATTGGCCGTTGAGGCCGATTCGGTCGCCTTGCTCAAAGGTTTAGCAACATTTTCAGGAGCCCGCAGGCGTTTTGAAAATCGTGGATCAGTTAACGGTATAACAGTAATTGATGATTACGGTCATCACCCAACGGAACTTCGTGTGACATTGGAAACGGCTCGCCGGTTTGCCACCACCGGGCGCGTAATAACGATATTTCAACCACATAGATATTCTCGAACAGCGCGGTTCGCAAATGCGTTTGCGCAAAGTTTAAAGCTAGCCGATCAGGTCTATTTGCTTGAAATATATTCAGCCGGTGAAGCTGCCATACCCGGTGTGTCATCGCTCTTGATTGCACAAAAGCTGGATAAAGATGGAAACGATTTTGTTCAATATGAGCCGTCGATGATTGAAGTTGCCAACCAGGTTATCAACTCTGCAGAGCCGGGCGATGTAATTGTTCTCATGGGCGCCGGCGATGTGAACTCCTTGGCCCCGGTTATAGTCGATGGATTAGCAGAACGATTTAGTTGAATTGGTAAAATTGTTTAGGGCGATAAAGCTGCCAAAATTCGGCCTAACTAGCCCTCGAAGCCGCTCAATTTTTAGATGGACTTTGGCGCTCACTATCTTTGCCCTTCTCGCATTCATCTTGGGTTGGTCAAGGGTCCTCACGGTTAAAGAAATTTCTTACACTGGAACGCCACAAAGTTACTTAGGAGACCTAGTTGCAAAACAGGTAACAGATATTGTTCCAGAATTACGTCTCGGAGAACCGATGGCCAGGTTGAATTTACCAGCCATTTCTAAAGGCATTGCCTCTGTTTCTTGGATTGAAAAAAGTTCAATTTCGCGCAATTGGTTCACAGGAAAAATCAAAATAACTTTAACAACTCGAACACCGGTCGCTGCTATCACTTCAAATGATGGGCAGGTTAAGTATCTCGATGCCACTGGGTTCGAATTTAGCGAACCACAACCGTTCACTGGCTTGGCGCAAGTGACACTGGGATCCGAGGATGCAGATACCCGACTCGCCGCCAGCAAATTTATCCGGATGATGCCCGCTGATCTTTTGGCTGCGATGCGCAGCCTCTTCGTTGCCGGGCCAGATCAGATCACCATGAAGAGTGATATCGATGGAAAAGCACTGACAATCAACTGGGGCAGTTCTAAAAACGCGGCGGAAATACTGGCAAAAGTTCAAGTATTACGCACTCTGATTTCCATGCCCGAGAATGCAAAAATATCAACCGTTGACCTAACTAATTTGCGGGCTCCAGTAGTCAAATAACTTTAAGTAAAAAAACTTTTTTATTCGTGTCGGTCGTTGATTGATGTTGCCTTGCACCATAGTTTTACCAACCAGAACACATCACCGTAACTCTAAAGTAGAGATTTAGGGTAAAGAAAGAGGCACACTGTGGCAACACCGCAAAATTATTTGGCAGTCATCAAAGTTGTTGGAGTTGGTGGCGGTGGAGTTAACGCTGTTAACAGAATGATTGAAGCAGGCCTCAAAGGTGTTGAGTTCATTGCAATTAATACTGATGCACAGCAATTAATTATGAGTGATGCAGATGTGAAGTTAGATATTGGTAGAAAAATAACTCGCGGACTCGGAGCAGGTGCTGCTCCAGAAATTGGTCGTCAAGCTGCGCTTGATCACACCGAAGAAATTGAAGAGATGTTGCGCGGAGCAGATATGGTTTTTGTAACTGCAGGAGAAGGTGGCGGAACTGGTACAGGTGGTGCACCGATAGTTGCAAAGATTGCCAAAGATTTAGGTGCGCTAACTGTCGGCGTTGTTACAAAACCATTTACATTTGAAGGTAAGCGACGTACTGCGCAAGCGGATGAAGGTATTGCACTCCTACGCGAAGAAGTTGACACGCTAATTGTTATTCCAAACGATCGCTTACTTGCGATTTCAGATCGTTCGATTAGCCAGCTTGAAGCGTTTAGAAGTGCTGACCAAGTTCTATTATCGGGTGTACAAGGAATCACTGATTTAATTACAACACCGGGTCTCATTAACTTGGACTTCGCTGATGTTAAGAGCGTTATGTCCGGAGCAGGTTCAGCACTCATGGGAATTGGTTCGGCTCGCGGAGAAGCTCGGGCTACTCGGGCAGCGGAACTAGCAATTTCTAGCCCATTACTTGAAGCATCAATAGATGGAGCTCACGGGGTTCTTCTTTCAATTGCTGGCGGATCTGATATTGGATTATTTGAGTTAAGTGAAGCTGCAGAACTCGTAGCACAATCTGCGCATCCGGATGCCAACATTATTTTTGGAACAGTTATTGATGATGCGCTAGGTGATGAAGTTCGCATAACTGTTATTGCTGCTGGATTTGATGGCGGACTTCCAAAGCGAGTCCATACTCCAGTAATAAATGCCGCCTCACTTTCCGGTAACGCCGATCCAATCGCGGCTAATGATCCATTGGCGGTTGCACTTGATCTACCTTTAAGCTTCTCTGGTGAAGATGCTCGGGTAAGCGCCGGGCGTAAGCGAATAACTTTTGAAGAACTAGTTTCTGAGGATGACATAGATATTCCAGACTTCATGAGGTAATCAATTGCCTCGTACCCTTTTCACATCAAGGTTCGTTACAACGCAAGTTGAAGCACTTAAGGCATTAACCAGTCTGTCGGATATTCGATTTATGGAACAAGTTCATGGAAATTGCGTTGCTGTAGTCGATAGCGAAGATACCGGGACACCCACCGCAGATGCCTTGGTAACTTCGGTTAAGGGGATTGGTCTTGCGGTTCAAAGTGCCGATTGTTTGCCTATTCTGATTAGTTCAGAGCTCGTAGTAGCCGCGGTCCATGCTGGACGAAAAGGTGTAACAAACGGTCTCATCTCTGCCACTGTTTCGAAAATGCGTGAGTTAGGTGGCGAAAATTTTGAAGCGTTAATTGGCCCGGCAATCTGTGGCAAGTGTTATGAATTAGAAGAAGTTATGTATAACGATATCGTTTCGAAGTTTCCTGCTGGCGCTACCAGCCAAGATAAACACGCTATTGATATTGCAAAGATGGCAACCTTTGAATTGGAAGCGGCTGGTGTAAATGCTACGCACCATGGTTTTTGTACAAAGGAGAACCTGGATTTCTATTCTTACCGACGCGATAACGCAAGCGGCCGACAGGTTGGCATAATCACCTTATGAGCGCTAGAAAATCTGAGATCTCGGCGGCACTTGCGAGTGTGGAAAATCGGATATCCAAAGCCGTACTTACGGCAGGCCGTCTCCGAAGTGATGTGAAGCTGATTGTAGTTACAAAGTCTTTTCCACTACCTGATTTGGAAATTTGCTACGAATTAGGACTAAGGGAGTTTGGCGAAAACCGAGATCAAGAGGGCTGCGCAAAAGCGCTCGAGTTACCGAGTGATATCAATTGGCACTTCCAGGGCCAGATCCAGAGCAATAAACTAAAATCAATTGCTAACTGGGCTGACGTTGTACATTCAATTGATAATTTCGCGCACGCTTCAAAATTGAGCGCACTGAGTACAGACCTTGGAGTGAGTTCGAAAGAGGTATTTATTCAGGTCTCGCTAGATACTAATAGGTCAGATTCAAGCTCGGAGCGCGGGGGAGCCTCGCCATCCGAGTTAGCAAACTTGACCGAGCAAATCCTAGAGTTGCCTTCGTTGGATTTAATCGGGCTAATGGCCGTTGCACCGCTTAACGCGAGCCCCGATTTGGCCTTTGAAAAGCTCTTCCAAATATCTTCCGAAATTCGAAGGGATTTCCCAACGGTAAATCAAATATCTGCCGGGATGAGCAATGACTTTGAGGCCGCTATTTTGCATGGTGCGACACACATCCGAATTGGCAGCCAAATCCTCGGTCTTCGCTAAGGCCTAACTTAAGATTGAGCCATGGCTAATGCATTTAGAAAAGCAGCAAATTTCCTTGGTCTCGTT
>Ga0136642_1001160_pt1 | contig 11658 bp, 12 predicted proteins | sample LowCatLa1302831Y_FD_115313 | JGI IMG/M metagenome (GOLD analysis project Ga0136642, IMG submission 115313) | Freshwater microbial communities from Lower Cathedral Lake, Yosemite National Park, California, USA - 13028-31Y | ecosystem: Environmental > Aquatic > Freshwater > Lake ... | reverse complement strand
TTGGTTTGCCCTAGAAGAAGCGATTGCACTTTTAGAGGGAGCGCCAACGTTAACTTTCGCATCTGGTATGGCTGCAATAAACGCCGCGCTTTCCATACTTGCGCGCGGCGCAGTAGTGATTGCCTCTAAAAATGGCTATACCGGCGCAATGAAAGTTCTTCGAACCCTCGAGGAGAGCGGTGCGATATCGGTTAGGTATGTTGATGTTTCGGACACCGAAGAAGTTCTCGCTGCGATTCCTGGAAGCGCGATGTTATGGGTTGAATCCCCAACAAACCCAGCAATTGAGGTTGCCGATCTGCCCCTAATAATCGCGGCTGCGAAGCAAGCGAAGGTTATAGCCGCTGTTGATAATACTTTCTCTACTGGATTGATTCAGAAACCGATCGAGCTGGGCGCAGATATTTCAATGAACTCAGTGACTAAATTTATTGCTGGCCATAGTGATGTACTGATTGGATCACTTTCAATCTCAAACGCCGAAATATTTAATAAGGTAGTTGATGCACGTAAGTTCGGTGGTGCGATCCCTGGACCATTTGAGGCGTGGTTAGCGCTTCGGGGAATTCGCACACTCGCTGTCCGGCTAGAGCGGGCCCAAGCTAATGCGATGGAACTAGCAACTCGGCTTGCATCCCACCCTGCAGTAGAAAGAGTTAGATACCCAGGGCTTGCCTCGGATCCACATCATGAGCGGGCAGCCCGTTTCATGAAAGGTTTTGGCGCAGTTTTATCAATCGAAGTAAGAGGCGGCCCGGCAGCAGCAGATAAAGCTTGCGAATCATCCAAGTTAATAACTTTTGCAACTTCACTTGGTGGGGTTGAATCGCTCTGGGAACGTCGCCACAGGTGGGGCAGTGAGAGTCCAACCATCCCGGTAAATCTAGTTCGAATCTCAGTTGGCATTGAGAATATCGAGGATTTATGGGCAGATATTGATCAAGCTTTAAGCGTTTCCCAGCGCTAGCCGCGAAAAAAATCAAACGAAAGGGTAGATTTATCCCATTATGAAAGCCCTTCGCAGATTAATTGCACTCTTCGCCTTTGTGGCGATTTTTTTCGGTGTGGTTAAATCAATGTTCAAGTGGCTAGCCCAAAGCGGTGATGACGACCATGAAATTTTTAGCGACGAAGAACACGAGCAGGTCTAAAGAAATTGACCTCTGAAAGTGCAAATATAAATTCCTATCAAGCCGGTAGTTGTAATATCGGTACCGGTGAAATTAGGCGTCGGCAATTTGTTGCGCTAATTGGTTTGATTCTCACAGTCTCGACAACCGCTGGTTTGATCAGCAACCACACAAGTCGAGGTGCCCGTCTCTCAGTTTTTGTGCCAGCTTTGGTCTTTTCAATTGGCTGGATTCAGTCCCGCCGCAAATTCTGTTTAGCATTTGGACTAATGGGCACATTTAACTTTGGAAAACTAGGTCAACTATCTAAAGTTGCAAATAAAGAGGATAAAGCTGCCGATCGTGCTACCGCAATTTCAATTTTGACGCAGGCAATTATTTTGGCTGGCGCTATTACGGGTCTTATTTACTTCCTGCCGCTCTAGAAATTTTTAACTTCTTCAGCCACTTGTAAGCGAAATAAAGAATCGTTCCAATTGCGATACCCCAGATTAGATCTACCAAGAGGACGATTGCGGCAGTTATAAGCAAAATTGTGGAATCTAGCCGAGTTGTCCGTAGCGCCTCTCGAAGATTGGCTGGACTAGCAATTCGATATGAGGTGCCAAGTAGCACTCCCGCAAGAGCTGCAGTGGGTATTTTAGAGATAAGTGGTGCAAGGAGTAAAACGACGAAAATTAAAAATAGCGAATGCACGATTGCTGCAAATCGTGATTTGGCACCTGATCTAATATTGATACCGGTTCGGGCGATTGCACCAGTTGCTGGCATGCCACCCACCATCGATGCGACCAGTGAGGCTAAACCTTGCCCTACTAATTCGCGATTAGGTTTATATCGGAACTCGTCTTCATGTATTTTCGCCATTTGATCTGCAACCCGAGCGGAGAGAAGAGATTCGATTGCTGCGAGTGCAGCAATTTCCAGGGCACCGATAATTAACGGTAAAATTCCGAGTCCCGGTATCATAAAAATTGGCCCAGTAAAATGTGTAAAAATTGATTTTGGTAGTGCGCCAACTTTAGGAATCTCCACCTTGAAAGCCAGAACAACAATTGTGGAAACCACAATTGCCAAAAAGCTTGCCGGGATGTGAATTTTAATTTGCAATTTATGGGCGATTTTTGGATAGCCAAATTTAATTATTAAGGTCAGAACCACGATGCTCAAGGCGCGGGCGTTAAGACCATTATCTATTGCAAATTTCAAAGTCCGCCAGGCAGTTTTCACGGTAGAGCCGCCACTTACTGAAGAGACCGCTAACGCTGTTGGAATTTGCTGTAGCCCAATCACAAGAGCAATGCCGAGAGTGAAACCTTCCATGACCGGCCACGGAACACGATTTATGACAGTTCCCATCTTTATTAATCCGAGCAGCGCGAGAATTAGCCCAGCAATAAAACCGAGTGGGACAAGGGCAGCAACGCCATACTTTGCAACTATTGGAACTAGGACAACTGTCATTGCGCCAGTTGGGCCACTGACTTGATAATTTGAACCACCAAAAATTGCCGCTATCAGGCCAGCGAATATCGCCGTTACCAAACCAGCGCCAGCGCCGGCGCCTGTGGTGATTCCAAAAGCCAGTGCGAGTGGCAGGGCAACTATTCCAACGGTGATCCCAGCAATTAAATCCGAACTCCAATTTTTACGGAAATTTCGGTAGTCAATTCTGCTGGGAAGCAATTGAGTTAAGTTACTCATATCTAAGCACCATACCCGACTTTGCTGAGTTTCTTTAGTAGATTGGCGCTATGGCAAATCTAAGAGCGCTCCATATAGTTTTGAATGGAGTTACCGAAGATTCTCGAGTCTTAAAGTGCGCTTGGTCTCTTGGAAATGCGGGATGGGATGTAATCGTTTGTGGCGCAGCGCCCAAGCTAGCCAGTGACACTTTTGAGATTGGCTATGCCAAAGTAATTCGAGTTCCGCTAAAGCCAGTGTTTTCTTATACCGTTCTTGCAAAGTTGCTTCGCTTAGCCCGCCGAGTTCAGCGCCGGATTGTAGAAAAATTTTTTGGTAAGGCTAAGCCGGCAGTACCAAACTTGAAGCGCTCTATTGAATTAATAAGACCGATTGCCCTTGAATTTAAACCAGATGTTATTCATGCACACGACTACACGGCCTTGCCAATAGCCGGTTCGATCTTAGAAACACTAATTGAAAGTGGCCATCACGCAAAGCTTGTGTATGACGCCCACGAATATGTCCCTGGAGTTTCCCACCTAACAAAACCACTTGCAAATATTTATACTGAGCAAGAAATCGCCTACGTCGCGAAATCAGCGGCAGTTCTTTCAGTGAGTGAAGGAATGTCAGACTTGTTGATTCCACATTTAAAGATTTCGAAGCGCCCAGTACTAGTAGCAAATGACCCACTAGTTATTGGACAACAACCTGCCAAGCGCAACTTGCGTCAAGATTGCGGCCTAGAAGCAGGCGTTCCAATATTAATTTATTCCGGCGCGGTAGCGCCACAACGTGGTATTCAAACTGCTCTTGAAGCGCTAAAAAATTTGCCTGGCGTGCACCTTGTTGTGGTAGCCAATCCAGCGAATCAAACGGTAAAAGATTTGCAGGAAAAGTACGCGAACCTATCCGATCGTTTCCACGTTCAACCCTATGTTCCAAATTCTGAGCTGGTTTCTTATTTATCTGCTGCAACGGTTGGGCTAATTCCAATACTTCACAAACAGAATCATGAAATCTCGCTCATAACTAAATTTGGTGAATATATGCAGGCTAGGTTGCCCATCTTGGTCAGCGATGTTCGCACTATGTCCGCCGAAGTTAGAAGGCTGGGTAATGGTGAAGTATTTATTGCCGAAGATGTGGCCGACTTCATTCGCGCAGCAAATCTAATTTTGATGAATCCAGCGAAGTATTCTGCTGTTTATACTGATGCAATTTTGCGCGAACGCACCTGGGAGTTACAGGCCGAGAATTTGCTACGCGTTTATAATGAGATTGCTAATGTGAAGCCAGTGGCGCGCGCACTAAAGCCTTTTTCGATCAGCGACCCGCAGGCGCACCAATAACTCGAAAAGCAACGCTGCTAAAGTTTGATTTATCTAGCGTACGGCGACCGTCTACCAGAGCCTTCACTCCTGGAAAATCTTGCGCAGTTAGCTTTTTATATTCGAGATGATCAGCCTGCAAGATAACGCCATCCACTTTGCCGCCAATTTTGTAAGGTGTAAATCCTAATTTCCTGATCTCTTCATCGGTATACATTGGATCATGTACTAATACTTGCGCACCTAGCGCCGCTGCCGCAGCGGCAGTTGGGAATACCCCAGAAAATGCTGATTCCTTAACGCCACCACGGTAAGAGATTCCAAGAACTGCAATTGTTGAGCCTTTGAGCGTACCAAGTTCGCCTTCTAGCATCGCAACCGCGTGCTCTGGCATTGCCGCGTTTGCTGCCCTAGCGGCACGAACGACAGTCGCCGCTGGATCATTCCAGAGATAAAAGCGCGGATAAATTGGAATGCAATGGCCACCAACCGCGATACCTGGTTGATGAATATGGCTAAATGGTTGTGAGTTTGATGCCGAGATAACTTTAGCAATATCAATGTTGGCGTCCTGTGCAAAGAGTGCGAATTGATTTGCTAGGGCAATATTTACATCGCGGTAAGTAGTTTCGGCGAGCTTTGCCATTTCACTGGCCTCACACGTCAACAGATCCCAGACGCCATTGGGTTGGGTCAAATCTGGGCGATCATCAAAATCAAGTACTGCGTTATAGAAATCGATCCCAGCCTGAGTTGATTTCTCATTGATGCCACCAACTAATTTTGGATACTTGCGAAGGTCGGCAAAGACTCGGCCAGTTAATACACGCTCTGGTGAGAAAACCAAATCAAAATCTACGCCCGCTTTTAAGCCAGAAATTTTCTCAATGGCGGGGGCAAATCTATTCCTCGTTGTTCCAACTGGCAGCGTAGTTTCATAAGAGACCAGAGTTCCCGGTTTTAAACCAGCGGCAATTTTCAGAGTGGCGGCATCCATCCAACCAAAATCTGGAACGCCATCGTTATCAACGAATAGTGGTACTACAACGACAACGGCATCAGCATCGGCAACAGCGCTTGTTGTATCGGTGGTTGCGCGCAGGTGGCCGGATCCAACAACTTCTTTTAGATATTCGGCAAGATGTGCCTCACCTGGAAATGGCTCATTAGCGGAATTTACTAAATCAACCGTGTTCTGGTTTACATCGCAACCAATAACGTGGTGGCCCTTCTTTGCGAATTGAACCGCTAGAGGTAGACCAATTTTTCCAAGGGCAACTAAGGCTATCTTCATAGCGTCACACTCTGATTTGTCTTGGCACTCTCAAGCATCGCACTTGCAACGGCAACCGTTGCTAGACCTTGTTCCATAGTCACGATTCGCTCAAGTGCACCCGGAACTCCGAGTATGGCGTCACGGAATGCTTCATGTTCAACGCGAAGTGGTTCTGGCTTGGCAAAGGCAAAGCGAACTACATCCCCTTCGCTGACACCTCGAAAAGCCGCAACTGAATCCCATTGGGTAGCGACAGAAGCGTTGGCATAGAAAGTTAAATCAGCGGTCAAAGTGTCAGCGACAAATGTCCCGCGTTCACCCGTAACAATGGTTAGCCGCTCTTTAAAAGGGGTTAGCCAGTTGACTAAATGATTTGTAATAATTCCATTTTCTAATTTGCAAACTGCAGCAACCATATCTTCATGTGGGCGACCAGATTTATGCGTGGTTTGGGCACTCACCAATTTATAGTTGGAGCGAGACACCCAAGCAGTCGAATCAATATCATGTGTTGCAAGGTCTTTAATTACCCCAACATCGGCTATTCGAGCCGGGAACGGTCCTTGCCGTCTTGTCGTAATTTGATAAACCGCACCAAGTTCACCGGCATCTAACCGCGCGCGCAATTGTTGAAGTGCTGGGTTATAACGTTCGATGTGCCCGACTGCGCCAACTAAACCCTTAGCTTTGAACGCTGAAGTAATTGCCTTTGCTGCGGGAGTGTCCACGGCAAGTGGCTTCTCAATTAGTGCATGCACGCCGGCATGAGCCAATTTAAGTGCCAGCTCTTCGTGGAATGCGGTGGGCGCTGCAACCATCGCATAATCAATTCCAACTTTAATTAATTCCTCAACCGAAGTTAATACTTCGCGACCACCAGCAACGCCGTGCGGATCACCACCGGGATCAGAGACTGCAACAAGTTCTACGCCATCTAGCGAACCAAGAACGCGGGCATGGTGGCGACCCATCATTCCTAGGCCAACTAGACCAGCGCGTAACTTAGATTTTTCCATTTTTTACAGTGTCGCCGCGACTTCATTCACGACCGAAACAATTGTTTCGAGCTCAGACTGGGAGAGTGCGGGATGAACTGGAAGTGATACGCATTCCTTAATTACTAGTTCGGTCTCTGGTAAATCCAACTTCAAATTGAAGGAGGGCAGGCGATGTATTGGAGTTGGATAATAAACGCCAGAGCCAACACCCTTCTCACCAATTTTCTTCATAAACTCATCACGAACTTTGGAATCGCCACCAGCAATTCGAATGGTGTATTGGTGGTAGGAGTGCGTTGAATTTGGAGCAACGAATGGCGTCACAACGCCCTTGAGATTGGCATCGAGGTAAGCCGCATTCGCTTGTCGCTGTGCCGTCCAACCAGTCAATTTTGCGAGTTGAACTCGTCCGATGGCGGCATGAATATCAGTCATTCGGGTATTAAATCCAACTACTTCATTCTGATAACGAATCTCTTGGCCTTGGTTCCTAAGCAGCTTAAGCATGCGAGCGATTTCGGCTGATTCAGTTACAACCATTCCACCCTCGCCAGCAGTCATATTTTTGGTTGGATAGAAAGAGAAGGAAGCAACAACGCCAAATTCACCGGAGTTCTTTCCGTTAAGTGAAGCGAGGTGGCCTTGTGCCGCATCTTCAATTATTTGCACTCCGTATTTCTTTGAAATCTCTGCGAAGCGATCCATCGCAGCAATATGTCCATAAAGGTGCACCGGCATGATCGCCTTCGTCTTCTTTGTTATCAACGATTCGGCGTGATCTGGATCTAAATTAAAAGTCCTTGGGTCAATATCTGCAAAAACTGGAACACCACCCGCAAGTACAACTGAGTTTGCGGTCGCCGCGAAAGAGAAGGAAGGAACGATAACTTCATCACCAGCTTTAATTCCGGCTGCGATAAAGCCGAGGTGAAGCGCTGAGGTTCCAGAGTTCATGGCTACACAATGGCGACCACCGACAAACTTGGAGAACTCTTCTTCGAAGGCCGCTACTTCAGGACCTTGCGCCAACATGCCAGAGCGAAGAACTCGATCAACTGCGGCGCGTTCATCATCACCGATTATTGGTTTAGCTGCTGGGATCATTTAAGCGCTCGTCTCCGTCTTGTAAGTAAGTTGATCTAGTTTCGGTAAATCTAGTTTCGGTAGATTTAGTTGGATAGTTCTTCTAAAACGTTTGGTGAAACCTCTTGGTAAAGCGAATCGGTTACCGGACAACGGAACTTATTATCTCCAATTGACTCTAACGGATGGCCGGCACGACCCACCCAACCGACTCTTTTTGCTGGAACTCCGACTACAAGAGCAAAATTTGGCACATCTTTAGCCACAACTGCGCCAGCCGCGATGAGTGCCCATGCCCCAATTGATACCGGTGCAACGCAAACTGCCCGGGCGCCAATACTCGCACCATCACCAATCTTCACGCCGACGGCGTTCCAGTCAGCACCACTCTTAATTGACCCATCAACATTTACGGCTCGGGGAAATTGATCATTAGTTAGAACCGCTGCGGGTCCAATAAAAACGCCATGACCCAATTCTGCTGGCTCGTACACAAGTGCGTAATTTTGAATCTTGCAGTTATCACCGGCGCTTACCCCAGAACCAATGTATGCCCCACGTCCAACAATGCAATTTTTTCCGAGAGTTACGCCATCTCTAATTTGTGCCAGGTGCCAAACACTTGAACCATCACCGATGATTGCAGTGGAATCTACATCTGCACTTTCAACAATTTTTGTCACCACAAATAGAGTCTACCTTGAGGAGGTTGCTGGAAAAGTCAGCTTGCCAACTTCGCGCGCGAAGGCCGCGTATTGCTCATCACTATTTAGCTCTGATTTTGCCCAAGTGAGCGCTCTTTCTCGGATTTTAAGTAATTGCGTATTTTCTTTGGCATCTTCGGCCCAACCGTTGAGAATATTTGCGACGTCAATTGCGCTATCCGCCGTAACACCGCCGCCACTTTGCTTTAGAAGTTCTACGCACCTTGGTAAAGAGGTCGAGATTGTTGCAAGCCCGGTCGCTGCGTATTCGTAAAGTTTGCTGGGCACCGCTTCAACGAATGCCGGTGTTGGCTCCAACAAAGTTAAACCAACCCAAGCGCCCCGGGCAAATTTCCAAGACTCTTGTGGCGATAGTCGGCCGTGAAAAACTACCCGATCTTTCGCCGGACTTGTTGCTAACCACCCCTTAACAAAGTCACTATCAGACTCTGAAATATTTCCGATGATGTCAAAGTTCCAAAGCGGAGCTAGTTCGGCACTATCTAACATCATGTGCAGTCCACGACTTTTTCGAACATCTCCGACATATATCGCACGGGGTTTTGGTCCCAGCTCGCCACTATTTGTAAGCAGGGAATAGTCGGGTAGATTCTTAAGCACCAAGCGATTTTTTGCTTTGAACGGTGGGACATGGGAATCGGCAACTGTAGTGAGATCAGCTCGCGCCGCGGCACGAGTAGCAGATTTTGCAACCAATTTTGCAAGTATGCCAACTAATCCAGTGGCCCAACTTCGATCTTTGAGAAGTTGTACGTAGTCTTCATGAACATCGGCAATCATTTTCTGGTGGCGTAATTTAGAAACCACATAGGTAGTTGGAAGTAAATCTGGTGCAACAACAAGTACAACACTTCCGCAAGCTCTAAATGGAAGAATCAGGTCACGTAGCACTCGGGACGCCTTACCTTTTCCACCGGGAGCACGATGAAAAGTCGCTCCCTTGGGCGCATCAGTTGACTTACCCAACGCCCAGATATCTACCGAGATGTTCGCGCGCAATAACGAATTGGCTAAGCGATGCATCCGGGCGTCGGCAACGCTAGCTGCCGAGCTTAAAATCGTAACGTGGGCACTAAGTAGCGCCATTACATATCCTCAAAGTTTGATGGAAGTGCGCCAACATCTAAGAATTTTAGATACTGGTCAACAATCGCATCTGGTTTACCCTTCGCCAACATACTTCCCTTGTGCAACCAAATTGCGCTATCACATAATTCATTTATAGTGGCAAGTGCATGTGAAACAATCACAATAGTCCGGGCTTCCTTGCAGAGTTCGCGCATTCGATTGAAAGACTTCTCTTTGAAGGAGGCATCACCAGCCGAAAGCGCTTCATCCAAAAGCAAAATATCTGGCGTCATATTTACCGCTACGCTAAAGGCCACGCGGCCATACATTCCACTTGAATAGGTTCGAACCGGCATATCTATAAAGCCATCGGGTAGGGCAGCAAAATCTGAAATTTCTTCCGTCTTAGCTTCAATTTCCTCTCTCGTCATGCCTGAAGCCAAGCCGCCCAAAATAATATTATCGCGCCCTGATAGCGCCGGATTAAAACCAACCCCAAGTGCGAGCAAAGTTGAGATCTTGCCATTAACAATTATGCGACCTTCGGTTGGTGGAAGAATTCCTGCGATAGAGCGCATCAAGGTTGATTTACCGGCGCCATTTGCGCCAACAATTCCAAGCACCGAACCATGTGGCACATCAAGCGTTAAATGTTTAACCGCCTCAACAACGCGCGTACGAACTCGCTCGCCTTTACTTGCTCGCATCACCGCATTTTTTAGAGTACGTTTTGTGTCAACATTAATTTTATACTTGATCGAAAGATCTTCGATTCTAACCGCAAGTTCTTCGGGCATTACTACCGGAGCTTTAGATACGTACCGCAAAGTCGCGCTCCCTTGAAATAAAGAAATAACCGCCAAATAAGATTGCAAATGCGGCCCAGAAAAGTGATCCTAAAATTATTGTGAGCGACGGTGATTTACCGGATATCCAGACATCGGAGTTAGCAGATAGAACTGGTCCAAGTGGATTTAAGTAGATTGCCAATTTATGCCAGCCATGAAGCATGGACGGTTGCCAAAGAATTGGCGAGAGATAGAGCCAAATTCTGGTCATATAAGTCAATAATTTATTGGTATCTCGAAAATAAACATTCATTGTTGCGAATAGCAGCGCTAAACCAAAACCTGTTAGCCCAACCATAAAAATTATAAAGGGCGTCCAGAGATAACTCCAAGTTAACCCAGGCACTTGCGTTGTCGGAAAGAATTGCTTGCCCACAACTATTACAAATATATAGACCGGAATTGTTGGAAGAAATTGTTGGAAGGCTGAGATTGTGCTTGAAAAGGGAAGAAGAGCACGGGGGAATGCTTGGTTAAGAATTAAGCGCCCGCCGGCAGTAATAGATTGGGCACCGGCCGAAATGCAATTCTGGGCAAAGTAAAAAGTAAATAAGCCAATTAAAATATGAGCCAAGGTAGTTAATCCAAGGTTTTTACTGCCGCTTCCACGAATAACAGTTACGAGCAGAAAATAAACCACCGCAAGCAGAAGTGGATTCAAAACCAGCCAAACTTTTCCAAATTTGGAATCTAAATATTCTGCCTTATCCGCAAAGCGCGCAAGTTCGGTCGCAAATGCCCGACGCTTCCAGAATTCCCTAAAATAAGGAACAAGTGGTGGGAGGGCTGCTTTGTGTGGCTCGAAGACTTGAATCTTCGACACGAAATCTGAATTCTTTACTGGCCCCGGCATGCGGCTAAGTCTGCCATTAACAGGTCAAGTAATACACAGTTTCGCTACCGCGTCAGGCGCGCACAACAGTGATACGGGCAATATTCGCTTAATTGTTCAAGTAATGGCTGGCAGAAACTCTGCTGGCGTTCGAATTTAACTTGGGCGAGATAGAAAAGGCTAAAAAATGAAGAAGTTAATCATCGCAACAGCGATCAGCGCGTCATTGGTGATCCCAGCCACTGCTCTATTCTCAGAAAATATTGCAATTGCCGCTACAAGTGGAACCAAAGCGGTACAACCAGTAACTAGCGTAGTTGCACCGGTAACACCAGCTCTTGCTGGCGAGCTCACAACTACTCCAATGAAAGTAGTTAAGGTTTCAGCCAAGAAGGTTGCGACCAAAAAGGTTGCTGTTAAGAAAGCAGTTGCCAAGAAAGCAGTTGCCAAGAAGCGGATTCGCAAGAGCGCGCTCCGTAAGTAGTCGCAAGTAGCGCGAAGTAATTAGCAAGTTATTAATTGAATAACTTGCTTGAGTCTTACTCAAATCTGACTCAAATCTAACTCAAGCGGCGCAATCGAGGTTGGGCTTAAGTGCTAGCCCTTCCTCAGATTGCCAGCCAAATTCCCATTCCTTGTAATTGCAACTTAACAGGTGTAACTTCAATTTAGCGGCAATTA
>Ga0136642_1001159_pt1 | contig 11664 bp, 8 predicted proteins | sample LowCatLa1302831Y_FD_115313 | JGI IMG/M metagenome (GOLD analysis project Ga0136642, IMG submission 115313) | Freshwater microbial communities from Lower Cathedral Lake, Yosemite National Park, California, USA - 13028-31Y | ecosystem: Environmental > Aquatic > Freshwater > Lake ... | reverse complement strand
GGTGATGCTTTGATTGTTGGAGTATTTCCCTTTTCTGTTTCAAGGTTGAACCACTCTGACTCGCGAATTTCCTTCATTGCTAACTTACGATTTTCAGGTGTGAGGCGATCAATGAATAAGATGCCATCCAAGTGATCAGTTTCATGTTGTAATGCTCGGGCTAAAAAATCGCTACCTTCTACAACAACTGGCTCACCGAACATATTGAAACCTTTTGCCACAGTGTGTAATGCCCGCTTAGTTTCATATCGTAAATCTGGGAAGGATAAACAACCTTCTTCACCATCCTGAATCTCTTCCCCTAGCGTGAGCACGGGGTTAATGAGGTGGCCAAGTACATCATCTACATGCCAGGTGAATACGCGCAATGGAACACCTATTTGCGGAGCAGCTAAACCAGCTCCTGGCGCATCCAACATAGTTTGCGTTAGATCCTCGACCAAATTGCGCAGTTCCTTGTCGAAATCAACAACTGGAGATGCCGGGGTAAGTAACACCGGATCTCCAAAGAAACGTATTTCTTGAATCGACATGTGCAAATCCTATCAAAAAAATTAGAGCGAATATGGATCAATACGCAGCACCGCGTCAGCTTTGCGGGCAATACTGCGACGACGCATTAATTCATGGAGTAACGCGGTCAAGGTTTCACGAGTATCGAGTGGGGACAAAAGTACAATCTTACTTGTTTCGGTGTTCACTTTAGTTGGCCCAAGCACCCTCACCTCTTTAGAGATACGACCATCATCAGATGCCTGCTTAATACCTATTGCAACAGTGCTCGCTTGATTTGTTGGCAGAGTGAGTACTGCGCTCATAACTGCGGGTGGAAAAACTATCTCACTTCGAGATTGCAACTCCCTTTTAAGTATTGGGGCCGGATTCCAACGGATTAGTGATGAAACGATCGGATGCGTTTCATCAATCGAAAGTAATACAACTCCCCCGCTACGTACTAACGCTGCAGTTTCAAAAAAGAGCTCAATCGCGCGTTCACTTGCGCGTAAATCGTCATGGCTGAAATAAGTTAAACCTTCAAGAACAACAACTGCAGAATAGCCACCATCGACATATGGCGTGGCTCCGGGCGTACTCAGAACGAAGGAAGGTTTAGCTTCTACCGATTTTTTGATCACGTCGCCAAATGAAAGAACGATAGGAATTTTTGGAAAAGCTCTAGAAATCTCTTCGGCAGCTCGTTCGATACCACGTGAAACAACAAATTTGCGATCTCTACCGCAATACGCACACGTCCAATCTTTTTGTTGCAACCCACAAATCCGACATGACGGATCCGCTGATTTGCTTGACAGATGTAGTTTTGAACCGCACGTGCACGTGGCAATATTTCTGCAGTGCGCACAAAGTACAGAATTGGCATAACCTTTGCGTGGCACTAGAAAAAGTACGGGACCTTTAGCCACACTCGTCCTAATATCTGCGAATATGCGCCCCGGTAATAAAGTCGAATCGGCTGACGAAAACGCTTTAACAACGGTTTTAGTAGCGGCATTATCAAAATGAACTTTCTTAGCTTCTATCAGCGCTGCTATATCTATCGAAGGCACATAGCCTGTGAAAATGACATTACAACCCTCCATCACATTGCGCATAAGCGCAATATCTCTGACATTCCAACCAGGATTTCGGATTTCGTAAAATTCGGGTGACGTCTCTTTGAACACTATAATCGTTGCACCAAGTGCTAAAGGTGCAAAAATTGCGTTACGAGATCCAATGATTACGCGATGTCCAGGCTTGAAACTTGTTAAAAAATCCCCATATCTTTGCGCTCTAGAAACACCACTATCAATTCGAAGAACCTCGCTTTTTCTACTCCCGAAACCATCGAGTATTGCGATTACATCGCGTTCATCCGGTGCGATAACCAAAACTGACCCAGTGAGCGCGTATTCTAAAGCTAATGTGGCAACTCGCTCGTGAGGATTACGATGCGCTGGCAAAGCTTTGAAAACAACTGTTCCGCTTGGTGTTCGCTCAGAATTCGCAAATAACACCGATGATTCAACAAAATCCTTATCAACAGATGCAACTCTGGGAGGAATCGCGCTCTTAATAATCTCCCACGGATTTGTGGCCCAATGCTGGGCCACACTTGTTATCAGTTTCAAAGAACGCGTTGTAGCAACTGCATGGGGTGAAAGAACTTTTGTAATTGATTTTAGTTTGGCTGAACTATCTGACACTTGCACACGTGCAATTACTAAACCTTCAACCTCACGCGTTCCGAATGGGACCTGCACTCGAACCCCAGTCTTAACTTGAGCAGATAGTTTCTCAGGTACCTGATAATCCAGAGGGGTGTCTAAGTGATAGACACCCGTGTCCACCCATACACGAGCAACAGGAGAATCAATAGCAATATCACCAGATGGTGCAGGTGCTACTTGGGACTTGAGTTTAAAAAGCCGTGGCGTTGCCACAATCGTTACTTAATTGCGTTTTGAAGCTCTGTGATCCGGTTGGTACGTTCCCATGCAAATTCTGGGAGCTCACGACCAAAGTGACCATAGGCGCTAGTCAGGGCATAAATAGGACGCAATAAATCCAAATCACGAATGATTGCTGCCGGTCTCAAGTCAAAGACAGTCGTCACCGCGTTTTGAATTTTACTGACTGGAACTGTTTCGGTTCCGAAAGTCTCGACGAATACTCCAACTGGTTGTGCCTTGCCAATCGCGTAAGCGACTTGAACTTCACATCGACGCGCTAGACCTGCTGCAACAACATTTTTTGCAACCCAACGCATGGCATATGCGGCAGATCGATCTACCTTTGAAGGATCTTTTCCACTGAAAGCTCCACCGCCATGACGTGCCATTCCACCGTAGGTATCTACGATAATTTTACGGCCAGTTAAACCAGCATCTCCCATCGGCCCACCAATTACAAAGCGTCCAGTGGGGTTGATTAAAGTTTTCAAATCGTTACGCGGTAGATCAATGAGCGAAAGAATTGGATCGATGACGTGTTCAATAATTTCTGGAGTTAACTTCTTTACTACATCTACTTCTTCAGCATGTTGACTAGAGATCACTACAGTATTGAGCGCAACAGCACGATCTCCGTCATACTCAATAGTTACTTGAGTTTTACCATCTGGTCTTAAATAGGGTAACAATCCACTCTTGCGAACTTTTGTGAGTTGCTGCGCTAACGCATGCGCTAACCAAATTGGTAGCGGCATCAACTCTTTTGTATCATCACATGCATAGCCAAACATCAAACCTTGATCGCCAGCGCCTTGAAGATCAAGTGGATCCACTTGCGAACCAACGCGGTGTTCGTATGCATCATCTACGCCTTGAGCAATATCTTGCGACTGCTGCCCAATTGAAATCGAAACGCCACAACTATTTCCGTCAAAACCTTTCTCTGACGAGTTGTAACCAATTTCCAAAACCGTGTCACGGACTATTCCCATTACATCGGCATAACCGTTGGTGGTTACTTCACCAGCAACATGTACCTGGCCAGTAGTGATGAGAGTTTCTACTGCTACGCGTGATTTCTTATCTTGGGAAATAAGTGAATCTAGGACGGCATCAGAAATCGCATCAGCGATCTTGTCTGGGTGTCCTTCAGTAACAGATTCTGAGGTGAAGAGGCGTTGTGACATTGTCCTAACCTAACTGCTTGAGGGCGTAATCTAGAAGAAGATCGGCAAGCGTGTCTTTGCTGGTTCTGGCGATTGCAATTTCCTGACCGTCTACAAGCACAATCGTACCTTCGGTCTCTTCTTGACCAAAAATAGCGCCATCAGAGACGTCGTTGACATAAATCACGTCCAGACCTTTAGCTGACATTTTTGTTTTTGCTGATGCAACTAATTCGCGAGTTTCGGCCGCAAATCCCACCATTACCTGATTCTTTTTTTCAGTCGAGAGTAGTTTGAGTAAATCAGGATTGGCAGTTAAATCTATGTGGGTGTACTGATCTTTCTTAATCTTTTCATCAGCAGTCGATGAGGGTCTGGCATCGGCCACAGCTGCGGCCATTACCAAAATGTCACAATCAACAAAAGATGCTTGCAACGCCCGGGACATTTGTGCCGCATCCTCTACGTGCTCTATTTCAATTCCGGGCAAGTCATGTATGTCAACATTAGATGCGATTAAGTGCACTCGTGCGCCTCGGCGACATGCCGCTTTGGCAACTGCGATTCCCTGCTTGCCGGACGATTTGTTTCCAATGTAACGAACTGGATCAATAGCTTCACGAGTGCCACCAGCAGACACCAGCACTTTCTTTCCAGCTAAATCCTGAATATAACCAGTGAGCTCATTAAATGTATCAAGAATCGCTTGAGTTTCCGGAAAACGTCCTGGACCGACATCATTGCCAGTTAAACGACCTACTTCAGGATCCATTACGGTGAAACCTCGTGATCGCAAAGTTGATACATTAGCTACGGTGGCTGGATCCGACCACATGGACGGGTGCATCGCTGGCACTAACATCTTCGGTGCATCGCTGGCTAAAACAAGATTAGTAAGTAAATCATCGGCGCGACCAGCTGCCAATCGAGCAATCAAGTCGGCAGTGCACGGTGCAATTAAAAAGAAGTCAGCAATCTTTCCCAGATTCACATGACGTACTTCATCCACTCGCTCCCACACTTGTGTAGTGACAGGACGCCCAGATAAGGCCTCCCATGTTGCAGCTCCCACGAAATTTAGAGATGCAGGGGTAGGTACGACCGTGATGCGGTAACCCGCATCTTGCATGCGACGTAAAAGATCGGCAGATTTATAGGCAGCTATTCCTCCCCCGATACCGAGAATTACCTCGCGGTTAGTGGAAGACATAAGTGTTGAAAAAATTAAGCGGTAGGTTCTAGATTTTCAATCGTGAGTAAGCCTTCATTGATTTCGCGCAATGCGATAGATAGTGGCTTCTCGTGGACGTGTGTTTCTACGAGTGGACCGACATATTCAAGTAGGCCCTCTCCAAGTTGAGAGTAGTAAGCATTAATCTGACGGGCGCGCTTAGCTGCGTACAGAACAAGACTGTACTTAGAACCGCTCTTGTCTAGAAGCTCATCAATCGGTGGATTAGTAATTCCATCCATTTTATTCCCCGCTCAGATCGTATGCTGTGTGAGTCCGTATGCGGACTCAAGAGGTGAATGATATCAGTTGAGTTACAACTCGCTCGACGGCATCATTGACGATGACATGATCGAAAAATGAGGCTGCTGCCAGCTCCTCCTGGGCTAATTCCAGCCTGTGCGCCCGGCGTTCGGGGTCATCAGTTCCTCGGCCCTCTAAACGTGCCACTAATTCCTCCCACGAAGGAGGTTCAAGAAAAACCAAAATCGCTTGAGGTAAATGCAATTTAACTTGCTTGGCCCCGTCGATTTCTATTTCTAAAAGAACATTTTCACCTCGAGCTAATGCATCAAGAACTTCTACGCTGGGAGTCCCATATTTATTACCAGCAAACTCTGCCCATTCTAAAAATTCATCCTCTCTCACTCTACGATCGAATTCATCATTGCTGATGAAAAAATAGTCAATGCCATTGAGTTCATTGTTTCGAGGAGAACGGGTCGTTGCAGAAACACTTACCCAGAAATCCCCTGATTTTCTTAAAAGCGCAGCAACAGTGCTTTTTCCAACACCACCTGGACCAGATAAGACAATCAGTTTACCCGGACGCACTGCATGTGAACTTTTCATAAATTCGCTACGTAATTCCTTAATTTGATGACGCCCTAGTCCGGCAATTCTACGGGTGGCTGAGATATTTAACTTCTCCATTAGCGCGCCAGCTCGGATTTTCCCAACTCCCGACAACGCCTCTAATAACTCCCGCACTCTCATTTTTGCGACAGCTTCATCACTTTGAGCTAATTCCAGAACAGCATCTATGGAATATTCGCCGTTTTTAATCTTAATCTTGATTTCAGCGCGACGTTTGCGCGATTGAGATGCTTTTAGAAGTGCTGCGCTGCGCTGCTCCGGAGTCAGTTGTGGAGGTGCGCCCATAGGTTAAATCTAACTGGTGATTGGCTTATTGCAGAATCTGCTCGGCAATTTCAATCGCACGCTCACGCATCGCCGCTGCGCCGTTACTAAAACTTTGCGTAATTGGTCGACCTATGACTACAAAATCCGCACCGGCTTCGATTGCCGCACGCGGAGTCATGGTGCGCATTTGGTCATCGCTACCAGCAGTATCAAGTGGGCGGACTCCAGGGGTAATAATTGTTATATCTCCACCAACTGCGGCGCGAATAGCCGAAATTTCAAGTGGAGAACAGACAATCGCTCGAGCACCGCCAGAAACTGCTACCCGAGCTAAACCAACTGCAGAATCCAATGCTTGGGATTTGAAACCGATCTCGCTCACATCCGTTTCAGATAAAGAGGTCAAGATGGTGACTCCAGTTACTGAGGTTTTAGGCAAAGCGTCAACGGCAGCTCTGACCATCCCTTGTCCACCTGATGCATGAACGGTAAGAAAGCGCGGCGCAAGATCGGCAACTGCTTTAGCTGCCCCACTTACTGTGTGCGGAATATCGTGTAGTTTTAAATCTAAGAAAATATCAGTTTCACATTCACGTGCAATCTCTAGAACACCTTCGGTACCAAAAGTCAGGAAAAATTCCAATCCCAATTTAATAACTGAGACCACACCATCGGTTGCTTTAACCCACTGCTTTGCGATTGCTAAATCTGGAGTATCTACTGCCAGAACTATTGGCGCTTTCATTATGAACTAAACCTCTTCCGGTCGGTGTGCAAAACCAATAGCTTGGCGTATTGAAGTGAAACCTTTGGTAATTAAAAGTTCTTTTAGTTCATTTTGAATCGACATAATGGCCGTTGGATTACCAAAACTTGCAGTTCCAATTGAAATTCCACTCGCACCGGCAGCAATCATTTCGAGTGCATCTTTACCACTAGTAACTCCACCCATTCCTAAAATCGGAACTTGTGGCATGTCAGCATGAACTTGGTATATGGCGCGCACGGCGATCGGACGAATCGCCGGACCTGATAAACCTCCAGTTTTGCCCCCTAAATGTGGACGCATCGTGTCTAAATTTATAACCATTCCTAATACTGTATTAATCAGAGCGAGAGCATCGGCACCAGCATCTACAACACCTCGCGCAATTGATGGCAGGTCAGTTACATCAGGTGAAAGCTTGGCAATAATCGGTAATTCCCCACCAATGGTGCGACGAACGCCATCGATAACTCGTCTAGAAGCTTCAGGATCGCACGCAAAAACTAGGCCACGATTTTCAACATTTGGGCAAGAGATATTTACTTCAATCGCACTAATTCCAGAAACTGAACGTAGTTTGCGTGCAAGAGTTGAATACTCTTCAACAGTTTCACCAGCGATTGAAACAATGATTCTCGATCGTTGCTCTATAAGAAATGGAATGTCTTTAGCAATAAATGCGTCGATTCCTGGACCTTGCAAACCAATGGAGTTGAGCATTCCACTAGGCGTTTCAGCCATACGCGGAGTAGGACGACCAGTTCTAGCTTTCATCATCACTGATTTAGTGACGACTCCCCCGATATCGCTCAAATCGAAAAATTGCGATAGCTCCCGTCCGGAACTGGCACAACCACTTGCGGTGAAAATCGGAGCTGGAAACCATGCGTTTCCTAACGTTGTTGAAAAATCTAAAGCCGTCATAGCGCTTTACCAACTTTGTCCCATTGAACATGCGCCCCGTCCATAACTGGCCCATCGATGCAGGAACGCTGCATCGTTATATTGCCCTCGGTATCAGAGACTGGAAGTACGCATGTCATACAGATACCAATGCCACACGCCATGGATTCCTCGACTGCACATTGGTGAACAACGTCTGTACCCCGTGTGATTGCATCGATTGCCGACAGCATAGCCATAGGACCGCATGAATAAATAACTGCGATATTCATATCGTTGATCAAATCACGTATTGGATCGGTGACCCGGCCACTTTGTCCCATAGATCCATCCTCGGTAAAAATCCGTAATGAGTTTACTGAGCGTTTGCCTTCCATGGGCGCATAAATTTTCGAGGCCGTACTTGCACCTAACAACATATCAACGCGACATCCACGGGCGTTGAGAACTTCAGCTAAACCAAATAAAGGCGCAGAACCATATCCGCCACCAACTAGCAGAACTTGCACTGGTTCGGTTGGAATTCCAAATGCGGTTCCCAAAGGAACAATGACGTCGATGACAGATCCTTCATTCCGTGCACACAACCATTTGCTGCCTTGGCCATGAGGCGCGACAATCAACTCCATAGTTCCACCAAAAGTTGAGCTTGATGACACTCGTGATATTGCAAAAGCTCTACGCAAAATCATGCGCGAATTCTCGCCACCAACATTTATTGCCACGAAGTTTCCGGGTTTACACACTGTGGCTAAATCCCCAATATTGATAATTAATTGGTGGTATTGCCCAACACGCTTATTACTAACGACTGTCGCTAAAATTTGTGAAGCGTTTTTGTTGATTAAAGCCATGGCTAAGCCAACCACTTTTGTAGAGATTTTATCGAAAGTTCACTCGTCTGCAGAAAGCGAATACCTTCGACTGCAGCGCTAAAACCAGCTGTGGTCGTGATAATTGGAATTGAGCGTTGCACTGCCGCAGTACGAATCAACCAACCATCTTGGCGCGTACCACGACCTACCGGAGTGTTAATCACTAAATCAATATCACCCGAGTTAATAATCTCGACAATAGTGCGCTCCCCCAATGGTCCTGTGCCTTCAGAGTTTTTACGTACAGTTATACAAGTAACACCATGTTGCGATAAATAAGCTGCAGTGCCTTCGGTAGCCAAAATCTTGAAACCGCAAGTCATCAAACCAACTGCCGCGTCTATCCCAGATTCCTTATCTTTATCAGCCAGTGAGATAAATACAGTTCCGGATTTCGGCAGTGGCCCAAACGCGGCAATTTGGCTCTTGGCATAACTTTCGCCAAACGTTGGGGCTATTCCCATAACTTCTCCAGTAGAACGCATCTCTGGCCCAAGTACTGCATCCACGCCACGACCATCACTGCGCCGGAATCGATTCCATGGCAATACGGCTTCTTTCACCGAAATACCTTTAGCTACTCCATCGCCGTTCGTCGGAAGTAGTCCTTCCTTTCGAAGCTCGGAAATCGTGGAGCCAACTGCAATTCTTGCCGCAGCTTTAGCTAATGAAACTCCCGTTGCTTTACTTACAAATGGAACGGTACGCGAAGCTCGAGGATTGGCTTCCAGGACATAAAGTTTAGAATCAGCAATGGCGAATTGAATGTTGATGAGTCCACGAACATCCACACCGCGTGCAATTTTTTCAGTAGCAACTCTGATCTCTTGCAATTGCGTTGCAGTAACTGTCATAGAAGGCAGAACACAAGCACTGTCGCCACTGTGAATTCCAGCTTCTTCTATGTGTTCCATAACGCCACCTAAGAAAAGTTCATCGCCATCAAAAAGCGCATCGACATCGATTTCAATGGCGCTGTCTAAAAATCTATCAACTAGAACCGGACGATCGGGAGTGATATCAGTGGCACGAGTGATGAATCCAGCTAAGGCCGCATCATCATAAACAATTTCCATGCCGCGACCGCCGAGAACAAATGAGGGACGAACTAAAACTGGATAACCAATACGTGCGGCGATATTTATTGCCTCCAGCTGTGAAGCTGCCATCCCGAATTCAGGTGCAACTAATTCTTGCTGTGCCAAAATATCCCCAAAAGCGCCACGTTCCTCAGCTAAGTTAATAGCTTCTGGACTTGTACCAAGAATATTTATTCCAGCAGCTTTGAGTCCTGCAGCTAAGCCAAGTGGAGTCTGCCCACCCAATTGCGTGATTACACCAAGAACCGGTCCGGCTAAAGTTTCAGCATGAACAACTTCGATAACATCTTCGAGAGTGAGCGGTTCGAAGTACAAACGATTACTTGTGTCATAGTCAGTTGAAACCGTTTCAGGGTTGCAATTGACCATAATTGTCTCGTAGCCAGCTTCGCGTAAAACAAATGAAGCATGGACACATGAATAATCAAATTCAATGCCCTGCCCGATGCGGTTTGGGCCGCTTCCTAAAATAATGACGGCAGGCGTAGTACGCGAACGCACTTCGGTCTCTTCTTCATAACTTGAATAGTGATAAGGCGTGAAAGCTTCAAATTCGGCAGCGCATGTATCTACCGTTTTATAGACCGGGCGAATTCCAAATTGATGACGTACACGTCTCACTTCATCTTCGGTTAAGCCGCGTAATTGTGCAATCTGCGCATCGGAGAAACCATGTGATTTAGCTTTTCGAATAAGTTGTGCAGTCAGCTCTCCTGGTTCGGCAATTACTTGTGCCTGCGTGTTGATAATTTCTATTTGACGCAAATACCATGGATCTATTTTTGTAGCTTCGAATACTTGCTCAATCGAGGCTCCCGCCCACATCGCTTTCTGAACTTGCTGCAATCGATACTCAGTAGGAATTTTCATCGAGACCAATAGATTCGCCTTCTCTTGTTCAGCGATTTGCGGCCAAGTAAAGATTGCCTCTTTACGCTCAAGTGAGCGTAAAGCCTTCATTAATGCTTCAGAGAAGGAACGACCAATGGCCATAGCCTCTCCGACGCTCTTCATTGTTGTCGTGAGGCGCGGATCAGCATCGGAAAATTTTTCGAAAGCAAAACGTGGAACTTTCACAACAACATAGTCCAAGGTTGGCTCGAAAGAAGCTGGGGTGACTTTCGTAATATCATTTTGAATTTCATCCAGGGTGTAACCGATCGCCAACTTGGTTGCTATCTTAGCGATTGGGAAACCAGTTGCTTTTGATGCTAAAGCACTCGAACGAGATACGCGCGGATTCATTTCGATCACGATAATTCGGCCATTAGCGGGGTTCACTGCGAACTGAATATTACAACCGCCAGTATCAACACCAACTTCACGAATAATATCCATGGATAAATCACGAAGTTTTTGATATTCGACATCAGTCAGAGTCATCGCAGGAGCTACCGTTATTGAATCACCTGTATGTACACCCATCGGATCTAGATTTTCGATTGTGCAAACAATAACTACGTTGTCTTTGTGATCACGCATAACTTCGAGTTCATATTCTTTCCAGCCCAGAATCGACTCTTCCAACAGAACTTCAGAAGTAGGACTATGTCGCAACCCAGCACCAGCTATTTGTCGCAATTCATCCTCATTGAAAGCTATGCCAGAACCTAAGCCACCCATAGTGAATGAAGGACGCACAACTACTGGGTAATTGAGCGAGACAACTGCGGCGAAGATCTCTTCCATCGTGTGACAAATAATTGATTTTGCAGATTCGCCACCAACTTTTTCTACAATGCCTCTGAAAAGTTCGCGATTTTCGCCGCGTTGAATCGCATCAACATCTGCGCCAATTAGTCGTACGCCATATTTAGCCAGGGTGCCACGTTCAAACAAACCAATAGCTGCGTTCAGTGCAGTTTGACCACCTAAAGTGGCAAGAACTGCGTCAGGTTTTTCTGAAGTAATAATTTTTTCTATAATCTCGGGGGTAATCGGTTCGATATATGTTGCGTCAGCAAATTCAGGATCAGTCATGATTGTCGCAGGATTAGAGTTCACAAGAATTACGCGAATGCCTTCGG
>Ga0136642_1001158_pt1 | contig 11667 bp, 6 predicted proteins | sample LowCatLa1302831Y_FD_115313 | JGI IMG/M metagenome (GOLD analysis project Ga0136642, IMG submission 115313) | Freshwater microbial communities from Lower Cathedral Lake, Yosemite National Park, California, USA - 13028-31Y | ecosystem: Environmental > Aquatic > Freshwater > Lake ... | reverse complement strand
TTATTAAACCTTGTTCATTAAATCATATTCAACCCCTTCCTATTTTAAACCCATCTGATGGTGTTAAAAATTGGCTATCCGGATCTTGGAATAATGGGCTATCTTATGTCCCTTCCGAACTTTTAATTAATGAAGTTGACGGTGCCACATCGGATCGTCGAGACGTTGACTCTAAAACTAGTAAAAGCACTTATCAAAAATTACCAGATCATATTCGTTCCGAAATTATTGAAACATTACACCTTTTTGCATTAAACACGCCCACTCTCTAAACGAGGCGATACAGATTGTGGATATTACGTAAATTATTTTAATGTTATATATTAACAATAAATATATAACATGCCAACAAATAATAATATTCCATTGAATTTGTTCCAGTTTGAGTCAGACGACGATGTTCGGTCCCGGAACTCTGAGTTCAGCTATTATACTTTTGAAATCGACTCCGCGCGTTCGCTCATTATAGAGAACTTTCCCAAGTTTTCTGATTTGTTAACTAATTCGGATGAAAATTATATTAAGGGTCTATGGAAACTATGTTGTTTATATATTCATGGTGGTATTTTTTTGGACAACGACTATAGATGCGAAGATCATTTCAAACTTATTGATTTAACCGACAAAGAATACTTTTTGTATTCAGCGCGATTTAGACTAAGTGGTTCCATTTTATCAGTTTTACCCAAAACCCTTTTGATTTTGAAAGCCATAAATCAATATTCTGGCTCTCCTACTATAATATGTAAAAAAAATATAAACACCTTATTGAAATTAAATAAAGTACATAATGTTATCACGTTTAATGGAAATATCATAATCCGTTCAGTTGACTCTTTGTTCGACCCTAATCCTTTTCCGGATAAAAAAACTAATAATATTATTAGCAATAATTATTTTGACTTTAACTACGCGAATACATTTTGCGTTTCCTTGGAAAAAAGAAACGATAGATGGGAGAAATTTATCAACCGCGCGAAATATATTGGGCTAGAAGTTACTCGATGGAAGGCATCTACGCCAAATGATCTAACCGACGTATTTATTGATACATTAACTGGTGTAGAAAAGGCTTGTGCTCAATCTCATATAAATATTTGGAAACATATTTTAAATACTGGATTGGAGTACGCGTTTATCTTAGAAGACGACGCATGCTTTGATAGAAATATGTTTGAAAAATTATTGGAACTTACGAAAATGTTTGAATCTGGTAAGAAGTGGGATGCTGTTTTTTTGAACACACTGGGCGATTTTAATGTGCCCATTGAATATTACAAATGGGCACCCGCTATTAAACAATATTTGACAGGCGGTTATATTATATCAAACAAGGGTGCTCGTTTTATAATTGATAAGTTTCAAAATACAAAATATATTGCCGCTGATCATATGACTATGGCGCTTCAGGCTAATGGTAATTGTTTTACATACTGCCCCTGGTTGATCATTCAAGAAGCTAAAGAGTCTGATATACAATCATCTGCCCATTTATATAATGTGTTGAAAAACATTAAATATAATTTAGCTCTAGCTAATTACCCATTCGATAATACAAACTATGTTATAAACCCGCCTATAACTTCAGCGTTTAAACTATTATCGGATACACGGCTATTATTTCATGAAAAAAACACGTTTTGCATAAATTTGATGTCCAGACCCGATAGATGGCAGAAATTTTCGAAGAGAGCTTCCGATATCGGGTTAAATTTTACTAGGTGGAACGCTTCGACATGCGATAACTTAACCGATGAATTTATGATTAATCTAATCCCTGCAGAAAAGGCTTGCGCGCAATCTCATGTAAATATTTGGAAACATATTATAGATACTGGATTAGAATTCGCGTTTATCTTAGAAGACGATGCTTGTTTTGATCGTTTAATTTTCGATAAGCTATTAAAATTTACCGAACTCAATAAAAAATGGGATGCTATTTTTTTAAATTCCCTCAATGACAAATATCCTGATAAATTATTCGAATGGGTAAATGTTTACGATCAAAGTTTATGTGGTGGTTATATTTTATCGAATAGCGGGGCTACATATATGCTTGATTATTATAAAAAAAATAATTCTGGATATAATTGCTCTGATAAAATGACGATTAAATTACAAGAAATGGGTAATTGTTATACTTATTTCCCTTGGATAATTGTCCAGGAAAATATTGAATCCAATATTCAAACTCCTCAATGGCTTTCTCGTATTGATAAATTAGTAAAGACTCAGTTATTGAGAGCTCGCTACGAATTTAATAATCATAATTATCTCATTGAAACCAAGCCTACTCGGCGTCTATGCTTAATAACCATATGGTTCGGTAAACTTCCTCCATATATTGATATTTGGTTACATACAGTCAAAAACGCTAATTACGATGTTCTATTTATAACCGATCAGGTTATAAATGACTGCCCTGTCAATATTAGATGCATCAATACATGGATTGGCGAATTCAATCAAATGATAAGTGAAAAAATAGGGTTTGATGTTAATATTAAAAGTCCATCAAAATTAGTCGACGTTAAACCATTGTATGGGTTTTTGTACCATGATTTCATATGCCATGATTATGAATATTGGGGATGGACTGATGTTGATATGATAATGGGAGATGTTGTATCGATAATAGACAAATCTCCCGGTTACGAAGCGTATAGCTTAGGATATTCTACGTTTGGACCATTAATGATATTTTCCATAAATTATACCGATTTTTTTAAAGGAATTGAAAGATATGATGAAATCTTAAACGATACGTTTATCTGTAAGGTAGACGAGATGTGGTTTTTCGAAAGATTGGGTAGTTGTATTGACCAGAATATTTACAATGACGAAAATGCTCCTGTAAAGTATTATTCTGGGAAAAATTTGAAGAATATTTTTGACGAAAATTCAATGGTTCATATTGATAGATTTGATTTGGCGTGTGGGTTTTTGAATTGGCATATCAAGGGTAAATTAGCAGAGGGTGTTTTTTTACAAGAATCAAAATATTATTTCACGAATGATAATAAACTATTTAAAAATGATAAAGAAATCGCATTTTGTCATCTAACCTGGATTAAATATAATAATTATTTCTGCGATTTTATGCGCAATAATTGTTTACTGGCGGACCATTTTTCAGTTAAGATCAGTTTTAAATTTACACTTCCATCTGGTTTGAATTCGAAAATTCTCACTGACTATAATATAACTCAATTTTATTCTAATTTTGCAGAACTTAGTATTTTCAATCTTGATATAATCTCTGACTCTAATATTGTATCCAAACCCAATTTAACGACAGACACTAAAATTCCATTGAATTTGTTCCAGTTTGTTGCGGATACCGATATTCAGTCTCAGAACTCTGAATTTAGCTATTATACTTTTGAAATCGAGGCTGCGCGTTTGTTTATCATAGAGAAATTTCCCAAGTTTTCTGGGACATTAAATAATGCTGATGAATACTATATTAAGGGTCTATGGAAACTTTGTTGTTTGTTCGTTTATGGGGGGATTTTTTTGGATAATGACTATAAATGCGCCGATGATTTTAAGTTAGTGGAACTCACTGATAAAGAATATTATTTTACCATTGCTCCTATGCGACTAAGTGGATCTATATTATCGGTATTTCCAAATAATAGAAGCATTCGACGCGCGATTAATGCCTATTCTGGGCAATCGGTTATTTTTAAACAGGGTGTAGTGAAACCCACATTGAGAATAAATAATAAATCGGGTATTGTTATGTTAGGTAAGAAAGTTGTTATGAAGTTAGGTAATAAGAAATCAGAGATTTGTGAAATAGAATCCGTCTGTTTATTTGATGTTTCTAATAAAAATAATGGAAATATTCCTTTGAATTTATTTCAAACTTGGCATACGAAAGATTTACCCCCCGCGATGAAAGAATCTGTTGAACTATTGAAATCGCAGAATCCTGAGTTTACGTATTATCTCTTCGATGATGCGGATTGTCGCGAATTTATTGCGGAGAATTTCGATTATTGCGTGGTAGAAGCGTTCGATCGATTGATTCCAGGCGCATATAAAGCTGATCTATGGCGATATTGTGTTTTATATATTCGAGGTGGGATTTATTTGGATATTAAATATCATTGCATAAATGGGTTCAAATTGGTTGAGTTAACAAACAAAGAATATTTTGTTCGAGATCGACCGGGATTTATCACGGAAAAGAAAGATGGTATTGGTATCTATAATGCATTTATGGTTTGTTATCCTAAAAATAAAAAACTTTTGAAATGTATTTATCAAATTGTGGAAAATATTAGGAATAATTATTACGGAAGAACCGCTCTTTATCCCACCGGACCTGGGTTATTACGAGATTATTTTTCAGATAGCGAAACTGATGGGTTTTCGTTGGATTTTAATTTTATAGGTGTCGATACTATTTTGCACAATAAAACACGTAAAATATTAGAAAGCTATGGGTCTTATAGGTTGGAACAAAAAATCACTCAGGTTAACTTGGACTATAAAAATCTTTGGACAAATAGAAATATTTATAAATCAAAAAATATCAATGATTATGTTTCTGTTCATAGTAATAACATAAAGGCTAAATTTGTTTCCAATATCACCGGAGTATACGATAAAAATGTTTCATTTTCTATGTTCAAATCACAATGTTATTTAAACGGAATAACCTACGGATGCGAAAGAATAAATAGGAGTAAAAAAAATGGACTGTGTCTCACCAAAGAATCTGATGGTGTTGTGTTTTCTAATATAGAAGTTGGTCTTGATATAGAAGCCGAGGACCCTAGACTATTTAGTTTTGAAGGCGAGATTTATATTGTTTTTATATGCCTATCTCCTTATCCGGATCAAAATAGAGGTATTGGAATAACAATGTTTGATGTATGGGAGCCTTGTTTTTTAAGGATAAGAAATATAAAAAATAACTATGTTGAAAAAAATTGGTCGCCGTTTGTTAAGGATGGTGTGTTATTATTTGTATATAATTACGATCCTTTGGTAATTATTCGGTACAATTTTGATAGAGACGGAATATGTGAAATTGTATTTAAACAAAACGACGTAAGATTACCAATTGACACTTCTAAAAAATATTTGCGCGGTGGAAGTAATTTGATTCATTATAAAAATCAATATTATATTGGAGCGTGTCACAGTAGATTAGTTGATAAAGTTCCCATTATTTATAATACTCATGTTGTTTTATTGGATGCCTCATTGTGGAATATTCGATATTTATCAAAGCCTCTTGCTTACACGCACGATGATACGAATTGTAATCTTACTAAAATTCCGGGCACAAATATATTGAGACACTGTTCTAATATTCCAGGTAATAGAAGTTTACATATTATAAATTCACCGTGTTCTATATATGAAAAAAACGGTCTTTTTTTTATTACGGTGAATATTAACGATAAAATTACTCTATTATTCGAATTAGAATTTGATATTTCGATAGACGATAACAAAAGTTATTCGATAGGGGAATTAGAAAAATCAACTCTTTGTTATAGTAAAGAATTTATCGGGCTGTTATAATATATTATTATTTCTAATGTTATTTAGTTTCAAACTTGGGAAACTAAACATTTATAGATACACGGAAAATAATAATTCCAATTGCGACCATGTTTTACACCTTTTCGAAATTTCAATGCAAAAGGTTTAAATTTCGATTATTCTTTTTATTTCTGATTCAATATATTTACATTGTCCTTGATGACTTAGTATTTCATTTGATAATGCTATTGCATTCTCCATTATTATTTTTGCTTTATCATCATTTTCAATTAACCATTCAATCTTTTCTTTTACATCACTCAAATCATATTTTACAGGAACGTAATTATACATAGGCTTTAACATTTTTTTAAACCACCAATTGTTATCTGGATGAGTTATCATTATAGGAACTGCGCCTGATCCAAATACCCATTGATGATTTGATGCTATTAGATTACCATCAATTAATAATATATATTTATATTTAAAATGCTTATCTAAACTACATCTATCTCCAAAATGCTCATTTTCAATGGGCATATTAATATTCCAATCACCATATGTTAATTTTACGTCTGCATTTATATAGTCAAAAAGTAATGAAACAGTATTTGTTCTGATAGAAGGAAACCCACCCGACGTTCCACCTCTCCAAAATGCTTTTGGTATTCGTTCATCCCATTTTGGATTAGTTATTGAAGACAAGACGTCTTTTAATCCTCTTTTAAATATATCATCATCTAATGGTAAATATATAATATTCGGACGTTCTACATATCTGGTGCATAATGTTCCAATTATTCGCAAAGTCGTCTTTTCTAATTTATTCATGTGTTCATCATATACATCTATATTTTCAAGACCGTCATTTTTTGAAATAGTAAATGATATATGCAACTCATTACTGCTTTGCATTTCTTTTAAACATTTAATTACATATTTTTCAATATCACCCCCTATTTTCATTACTGAGTGATGTCCCGCCCAATAATTAACGTCGCTACCAGTCGGTTTTGTTATATATAACATTATTTATATAGATAATGTTATATTATTTATTATTCAACTCCATATTTTTCAATACCGAAGTGTCGTTACTTGCTACGCATGCCCTACAAAACTCGCAATCTCCGCAACCTTCGCCGTCATTTTCTTCGGGGATCTCTTCGCTTAAACTACAGCTTACGCCATGTTGTAGCGTGGCGGAACACATAGGAATATGTTTGGGGATGGGGAATGGCGACGGGGAATTCGGGTCGTCCTTTTGCTTTTCTGATATTTCGATTCTTCCAAGAAAGGTATTGATCGTTAGCGGGAGTTCGTCGCTACAATCATTGCCTGCGTAAATATATGCGATTACTGGTTTTACGAGTTTCAGGAACTTGGATATGGAGTCGGGATCGTTGTATTCGCGGTTCAAATACATGTTGATATTAATCTCGCGATTATTATTTACGTTATTCAAATTGATGACTTCTTGTTGTGGTCTTGATTCTACTAGCACTTGCGCTGCTGCTAACGCTCGCGCTCGTCTTTCTTCCCTTGCTTTTTCATCCTGCGCTTTCTCTTCCGCTATTTTACGTTCGAATTCGGCGGTGCGGTCCTGAAGCATTTTCATGAGTCTTGCTACCTCATCTTCGGAGACAGAGGAATTTGTCAGATGGGTCGTAGGAGGTATTATTGTTTCGGTAGTTGATTTGGTGCAAGTCCTTTGGTGTTTTTCCAAGATGGATTTATAGACGTATTCTTTTCCACAAACGCATTTATGTTTGCCTGGTTGTTGCATTGTTATGGTTTCCGTCTGTGTCGTTTGCACAAGTCTCTTATGTTTCGCTGTTCCGATATGTCTTTCGTAATCCTTTTTATTAAATCCTCTATAATTACATGGAGCGCATGCGTACTTGTTTGCGGTGTTCATTACTTTGATTTATAATAATTTATCTAAATTGTTTCCAAGATTGTTATTTTTTATTAAAGGGGCTTGCGAGACGGTTTATATTTGTTACCCGATGATCCTCCAGCATCCAGCCACCCACTTTAAGCCCTCTTTACATAATATTATTTTTGATATAGCAAAAATAATATTCTCCATTGCATATATGCAGCCAATGCGTCGGGAAATGAGTGGGATATTGAACTGGTAGTCACACCGTGTATTCGAGGTATTTTCCAAGACCTAACACTCTAATTTCGATTCAAAACCCGATGATCTGATTATTTTGCGCCTGACCATTGCGCCTGACCATTTCGCCATGAATCGGACCCCCACCTTTTATATAGATTTTCAATAAACGATTATTCTCCACTGCATATACGCAGCCAATGCGTCGGGAAATGAGTGGGATATTGAATTCTAAGTCACATCAATTCACTCATTATCTGACTTATTGCTCTTCGAAAATAAAAGCAATAAGAATGAATATAAAGAGCAAACGTTTTATTTACTTATGACAATGGCATCCGAATTAAACATTGTCGATCTTATCGAACAAAATCCCATTTCAAGTCTATCTGGAAATTACCAAAACCGTATGGTTGCAAAAATACAAGATCGATTTTCTAATTACGAACAACAACTATTTCTTGCGAGTTTTTATTGTTTTTTGCGCTATAATCCAAATGCTGAATTTGTTGTAGACTTGGATAATATATGGGAATGGTTGGGCTTCAGTCAAAAAATACGAGCAAAAGAGCTTTTGGAAAAACATTTTACGATTGAAATCGACTATAAAACTTTGCTCTCTCTTGAGAGAGAGCAAAAATGTGGTCGCGGGGGTCACAATAAAGAAACTATTATGCTTACCATTAACGCCTTCAAACGCTTTTGTTTAAAGGCGGGTACTAAAAAGGCTGATCAGATACATGAATATTATATCAAACTAGAAGAAGTTCTACACGAAGTCATTAACGAAGAGTCCAGTGAACTTAGGTTGCAGATACAGCAAAAAGATAAACAATTGGGAAATGCGAATTTGGAACGTGAACTTATCCGAGAAAGCACGATCTTGGAACTATTTCCGGAAAATGTGCAATGTGTTTATTACGGAACCGTCGATAACCTTAGTGGCAATAATGAAAAACTCTTCAAGTTTGGTAACTCAAATAATCTTTCAAAGCGTGTTAATTCTCATAGAAAAACCTTTATTAATTTCCGTTTAGTTAACGCGTTCAAGGTAGATAATAAATTCTACGCCGAAAATGCCATGAAACGCGATGCTATATTCATTAAATTTCGGAGAAATATTGTCATACACAACGTAAAGCATACGGAGTTGTTAGCTAGAGACAAAACGTTTGATATTGACAATGTTATAAAAGATGTTATTAAAAGCATTGAATATACTCCCGACAATTATAAAAACCTATTTATTCAAAACGAAGAACTTATGAAAAAATGTTCTTTATTAGTTGACGAAAATGAAAGACTCAAAACTGTTCGCACAGATTCTATGCGTTCGTCCGACGACGATTCGAATAAATGGAAATTGCAACTCTTGTTAATCGAGGAAGAAAATAAAAAACTCAAGACCGATAATCTCAAACTCATCAAACAATACAAAATATATACTACGATCGATAACAATGAAACGCCGTCGAATGATATTATTACCAACGTGGGATATGACCAAATAACCAATTCACTTAAGAGATTATCAAAACAATCCGATGGTTTTTATCATATTGGGTCTTATAAATATGCAAAATATATTGGGTCTAGAGAAGAAGTTTGGAATAACGTGGCTTATAAGACCGGCGGTGATTTAATAAAAGCTGATTTATTAATCAATAAGGAAGGGAAAATAGTTTCCAAGAAAAAATTCCTCACAGAGTCTCAAAGTGGTAGATTGGAAGCCGTGAATCAGGAAAAGAAACGCAATGCCATTTTGCGAAAGACTCTCGTCGCCAATTCTACTGAACAATTATGTAATCTCGACTGCATTCATGCAACCATTGAATCCGACAATCCACCGGACCATCGCATTATGTGCCCCCTCCACTCTATAAATACCGTTTTCGCCATTTATAGATAAATGCCACTGCATATATGCAGCCAATGCTAACGGGAAATGAGTGGGATATTGAATTCTGAGTCACACTGCATTTACGCTAACAAAAAAAATACATTATATACAAAGGTTGTTCACTCGGTGTGTCTAAGCCTCTTCCTCATCGTCGTCCTCGTCATCATCAGGCTCTCCGAACAAGTCTCGCTCCGCATCTGCGATTTCGTAAACCGATAGCGCATCGGTTCCTTGGTCTACGAAACGCGCGGTATACCAGTCCACGAAATCACCCATGGTTGCGAAATCGGCTGATGTGTCGAGATGCTCAAAGAATCCCTCGTCGAACTGCGCCTCGCGCTCGTTGATCTGTTGCCAAAGATCGCTTGGGTTGGACGCCTCGACAACGAAATCCTCGTCATCCACGGTGGTGATCTGATAACGCTTCACTTGACCCTCGGCGGATGCCTTGGACGCCATGGTCTCAAAGAACTGCTCCTCAAAGACGGACTCGGAAAGGCTGAAGACGGACATTTTGAAAGAACTGGTTGGGGGTTGGGGTTACTGAATCCGATGGTTCCAAGATCCGTTTCAATTTTATTTTCAATTCAGGGGTTTTTAACTCTCCCTATAAATCAGGAAACCTTCCCTTTATTTTGTAGGGAAAACTCACCAAATATAATATTGTTTAAAACCATCAATCTCAATCAAAACCACCTTGGAAATATATTACCAAATCATCCTTCTATTACTTTACGGGGAAAGACTGTCGGGATTTGATTCAGAACAAAGACCCACAGTTTTTCACCGTTGTTCCAAGATTAAACCAAATATAATATTGTTTAAAACCGCTGTTTCCAACAATATACCTTAACCTAAGATATTGGTAAAAAACCTCGAACAACACCTATAACCCAATGCCTCCTTTCGTAAACTTTATACCGCAAGCCTGGACCCCCGGAATCGGACCTTTTTTCGTCGGTTTATTACAATATCCTTCAAAACAACCATTCTCAACGGATCTTTACTAATACCCTTTGAAACAACCATTCCTAGCATTAAAAGGAGGGGTTCGGGGAACCTTGGTTCCCTGAGATAAAATTGATTTGCTTTTTTTCGATCGTTTTCAAGATAAATTGCCCCAAACCAAAAGTTTGATTCCCCAAAATGTCCACCATCGAGATCTCCAATGTCGCTCTCCCCGTCGTAGAGAAGAAGCCTCGTGCTCCCAGGAAGCCCACTCTTCCTGCCAAGTACCAGAAGTTCATGGTTTTCGGATTCTCCATGCTGCGCTCTCTTCACGAGACTGGTGCACTCTCCGATGAGCTACTCGAGTCTGCCTTTTCCGATCAACTCAAGCTCTTCGGTGCACTCGACGACCAGACCGCCTTCTACCAGGGCTTCCTCGATGGTTGCTCCGCGCAGACCAAGGTCATGAAGAAGTTTGTCGCCGATCGCAACAAGCCTCCTCGCAAGACGCGTGCCAAGAAGGAACATGATCCCGATGCTCCCAAGAAGGAGTGCAAGCCTCGTGCTAAGAAGGAGACCACCGTCGTCAGTGATGCCGCCACTAATGTCATCGATGAGTTGACGTCCGCTGCGCTCGCCCCTGAACCCTCCGTCGCTGACGCCGACGCCAAGCCCAAGGCTAAGGCGGGACGCAAGCCCAAGGCTACTTCTACCACTCCTACCACTTCTACCACTCCTACCACTCCTATTCTCGACGATGCTGCCGTCCCTGATACCAAGTCTAAGACGAAGGCGCTCCTGCAGGTGCCTGCCAAGGAGAAGGCGAAGGCGAAGGCGAAGGCGAAGGCGGGACGCAAGACTAAGGTGGACAACACTCCACCCACTCCCGCTCCCACTGTTACTGCCACTCCTGATGACAATGACGATGACGATGACGATGACGATGACGTCATCCTCACTCGCGAAACCGTTCTCGACGGCAAGCCCTTCCTCATCGACCAGCACAACAACCTTTACGACCCCGTCTCGCACGCCTTCATCAGACAAATCTAAATTCATCACATAATTCTACACTCCACACTCCACCATACTGTACTATACTGTAAACCTTTTTTTCACTCCTCTTTCCACACTCCACACTCCACACTCCTCTTTTCACTTATTCCCTGGTAAATTTGATTTTATTGCA
>Ga0136642_1001157_pt1 | contig 11668 bp, 13 predicted proteins | sample LowCatLa1302831Y_FD_115313 | JGI IMG/M metagenome (GOLD analysis project Ga0136642, IMG submission 115313) | Freshwater microbial communities from Lower Cathedral Lake, Yosemite National Park, California, USA - 13028-31Y | ecosystem: Environmental > Aquatic > Freshwater > Lake ... | reverse complement strand
CAGTACTCATGGACTTATTCTCCCTTAGTTTTTGTAGTAACCTTCCCTCATGCCTAAATCCAAAGTGCGCAAAAAGGTCAAAGAGAAGCACGACCACGAGGTAGATGTAGCCGAACACGCTCCGTTCGTGCCCGAGGAGAGCCCACGCTGGCTTGCCCCGATCATGGTTGCCGCCTTTCTTCTCGGCCTCTTTTGGATCGTCGTTTTCTACATTTCAGGCACCCTCTACCCAATCCCACACATTGGGGCTTGGAATATGGTGGTTGGGTTTGGCTTTATCGGCGCTGGCTTTACGCTCGCGACGAAATGGCGCTAGCTTTTTACTCTCCGAACTACACGCCTGTAATTCCTTCCACATGGGGATAAAACCTGTGGACAACCAAAATATAAGTAAGCCTTTTTAACTATTAGCGCCCGCACGGCCAATTCTCAGGAAACCCCCAGCATGGAGGAGAATCCTTCTTGCAGGAGGAAAACCAATGCCCACACTGATTGAAAGTAAGAACGCAGTTCCCAATAGCTCAACGACTTCACGCATTCTTGTTGTTGATGATGAAAGCAGCATTAGCGATCTCATCGCGACCTCACTTCGATTTGTTGGTTTCGATGTTCGCACAGCAGCAACAGGCGCCGAGGCACTTCGTGTTGCTGAGGAATTTAAACCACATGCTTTGATCCTTGATGTGATGTTGCCCGATACAAATGGTTTTGATGTCTGCCGTCAACTACGTATCGACGGACATAGCGTCGGAGTGCTATTCCTCACCGCAAAAGATACTGTTGAAGACAAGATTCAAGGTCTCACTATCGGAGGCGATGATTATGTAACCAAGCCTTTTAGTTTGGAAGAACTTGTTGCCCGCCTCCGTGCACTCTTGCGTCGAATCGGCGCAGTTGAAGTTGAAAATGATGCAGAAAAAATTCGTTTTGCAGATCTTGAACTTGATGAAGCTACTCACGAAGTTCGTCGTGCTGGAAACAATATCGATCTCTCTCCGACAGAGTTCTTACTTCTTCGTTATCTAATGATTAATGCAGACCGCGTAGTAAGTAAGTCACAAATCTTGGATCATGTGTGGCAATACGATTTCCGTGGTGATGCAGGAATTGTCGAAACGTATGTTTCCTATCTTCGCAAGAAAATTGATATTTACGAGCCCGCACTAATTCATACCGTTCGCGGTGTTGGTTACCGCATGAGAATGCCCGCGAAGAAGTAGATTTAATTCATGAAGATGAGCTTGAGTAACTGGAGCCTGCGCAATCGCTTGCTACTCGCCACAGTTACGATAGCTGCAATCGGTATTGGCGCCTCAGATTTTGCTGCAAATACAGCGCTTCGCTCCTACTTGATTAAGCAAGTGGATATTCAGCTACAAAGTATTACGGATAATTCACTAGCTCGACTTGATCGCGCGGGCATAGATCCAATAACGCAAAGCGATGAGCAACAAATTTTTCGTCCAGTGCGGCCGCTGCGCAATGTTCCAACCTCTACTGTGGTGACTTTGCTCGACCTCAAGGGAAACACCGTCGGTACTCTCGGTGGGGAAATTACTAAATCGACAGGTAATGCATTCGCATTTCTTAACTCCGAACGGGTGCAAGCCGCAAACGGTCTTCCTTTTACCTTGAAAGCGAAAAAAGGAGATGAGGAAAGCGGGGATATTAGAGCGATAGCGAAGATGCTTCCTTCTGGTCTTGGCAGTGTGGTTATTTCTACCTCTCTTTCTGGTGTTGAATCAACGCAGCGACAACTTTCAGGATTCTTTTTTCTCATCACATTAATAGTCCTACTTCTTATCGCACTGGTAGCGCGTTGGATCATTCGCTTCTCACTTCGTCCACTTCGAGAAATTGAAAATACAGCGGCTGCTATCGCTGATGGGGATTATTCCGCTCGCCTACCTGACGCCGATGAAGGTACAGAGGTTGGTCGACTCTCTGCCTCGCTCAACACGATGTTAAGTCGTATCGAAGAATCTTTTGCTCTTCGCACCGCATCTGAGTCACGCCTTCGCCGCTTTGTTGCAGACGCATCGCACGAGCTTCGTACACCTTTGACTGCTATTCGTGGTTTTGCTGAATTGCACCGCCAAGGCGCAGTTTCGGGTGGAGAGAAAACTAAAGAGTTAGTTGGGCGCATCGAAAATGAATCAATTCGAATGAGCTCACTTGTTGAGGACCTTTTATTATTAGCCCGCATAGACCAAGCACCGCAATTCAATAAGCAAGCAGTCGATCTCAACGCAGTAATCAACGATTGCGTTGCTTCAGCTCGCGCCGCAGGCCCTGATCATCAAATCTCAATTATCGCGAAGAATGATGAAAATTATGTCTTAGGGGATGAGACTCGTATTCATCAAGCGGTTCAAAACTTGCTGGCAAACGCTCGAACTCATACCCCTGTTGGAACATCAATCGCCATAACTGTTGAGACGAGTCATGTGGAAACTACAATTGCAGTTCATGACGACGGACCTGGGCTAGATTCACAAACGCAAGAAAAAATATTTGAACGTTTCTTCCGTGCTGATCCATCACGAGCCCGTACAAGTGGAGAAGGTTCTGGGTTAGGGCTATCTATCGTTGATGCGATCATGAAAGCTCACGGGGGTTCGGTTTCAGTTAATTCAGCACTCGGTAAAGGCTCTACATTTACCTTGCATTTCCCTATCGCTAAAGATTAATAACTTTCTGGGTTTGCTTCCATTTTTCGAAGCGTTGCAATTCTTTCTGCAATCGGTGGATGCGTACTAAATAACTTTGAAACCGAAGTTCCATCAAGTGGTGACTCAATCCAAATGTGTGCAACGGCAGTAGATCGTTGAGCAACAACCGTATTGTCTGCAGCCAAAACTTCTAGCGCTCTGCGTAACCCTGCGGGATTGCGTGTAAAGGCAACAGCAGTCGCATCGGCAAGAGCTTCACGACGACGTGAGATTGCCGAACGTAGCAACATCGCTGCAAGTGGCGCCAAAATCAGAATAACAAGTGAGAAAACCAACGCAAGTGGGTTTTGATTGCTCTCTCGATCATCGCGGCGACCACCACCAAACCACATCATGCGTGTCAAGAAATCACTCAATATTGCAATTGCTCCAGCGGTAGTTGCGGCCACCGCAGAAACCAAAGTATCTCGATTGGCTACATGGCTTAGCTCGTGTGCAATAACGCCTTGCAACTCCTCGCGATCCATAACATCAAGAATTCCCGTGGTGAATGCAATCAGTGCTTTATCTGGGTTTCTTCCAGTTGCAAATGCATTTGGTGCAGAATCTTCAACTATCGCCACCTTTGGCATCTTCAAGCCACTTGCTATGCAAACTTCTTGAATCAAATCAAAGAGCTTTGGGTTATCTGATTCTTGTATTTCTTTTGCGCCAGTCATTGTTAAAACAATGGTGTCAGATGCCCAATACGAACCCCAGACCGAAATCAGAGCAATGCCTACTGCAAACGGAACAATTCCGACGCCAGTTTTCCCAAAATAAGTGAGGGCTGCATAAACCACAACGCCAACAAGCAAACCCATGCCAAAAAGAAGTTCAAAAGTCTTACGTTGGTTTGCTAGTTGGAGTTTGCGAAAATTCATATTAGAACTTTACGTTGGGAGCCTTGCGATCTGCAGGATCTTCCACTTCGTAAAATACTCGAGCGCTAACTTTTGCAAGATTAGCAAAGAGGTTTGATGGGAAAGTTTTTACTGCGCTGTTAAGCGAGCGCACATTATCGTTATAGAACTGACGAGCAAATGAAACTTTATTTTCAGTTGTTGAAAGTTCATCTTGGAGTGAAAGAAAATTTGCGGATGCTTTAAGATCTGGATAAGCCTCAGCAACAGCCAGCAATCCACGGAGCGCATTTGTCATAGCTCCATCAGCTGCGGCAACATCGGCCACAGAAGAAGCGCTCGTAGATTTTGCGCGAGCTGCGACTACTGCATCAAATGTACTCTTCTCGTGGGCCGCATAACCTTTGACAGTTTCAACAAGATTAGGAATCAAATCGCTACGGCGCTTGAGTTGAACTTCGATCTGCGCAAATGCTTCGTCTACCGAAACATTAAGGCGAATGAGTCGGTTGTATCCAGCAATGCCGACAAGAACTAATACTGCGATAACTGCAAGAACGATCAATGTTGTACTCATACCTTTACCTTACGCTCCTATTCCACCTTTGATTTATGGAAATTTAACCAAGATTTAGACGCGGTAGGTCCACGCTGACCTTGGTAACGAGAACCGTAGAGCGCAGAGCCGTAAGGATGCTCAGCAGGAGATGAGAGTTTGATGAGACAAAGCTGCCCAATCTTCATTCCCGGAAATAGTTTGACGGGAAGATTGGCTACGTTAGAAAGTTCGAGCGTGATATGCCCGCTAAATCCAGGATCAATAAATCCGGCGGTGGAGTGTGTAAGCAATCCCAGGCGGCCAAGGGATGACTTGCCTTCAAGGCGACCAGCGATGTCATCGGGAAGGGTAATGACTTCATAGGTGCTGGCAAGTACGAATTCACCTGGATGCAGAATAAAGAAATCATCTGCTCCAACGGCAATCTCGCGAGTAAGTTCGGCTTGCTCGATTGAAGGGTCGATTGATTCGTATTTGTGGTTCTCAAAAACGCGGAAGAAGCGATCAAGGCGCACATCGACAGATGATGGCTGGACCATCTTCTCCTCGAACGGTTCGACCTTGACACGGCCAGAAGTAATTTCAGAGCGGATATCGCGGTCACTTAGAAGCATGGGCAGACCCTATCTGAGCGCGGGGATTTGATTAAGTTACCCACCGGTAGCATTATTCTCCCATGAGCCATTACACAGCCAATATGCGCGATATTGAATTTTGTCTCTTTGATTTGCTTGGCCGCGAGAGCATTTTAGGTACATCTCTCTACAAAGACATGGATAAAGAGACCGCACTTGGCATGCTCGGTGAAATCAAACGTCTTGCTGAAAATGATCTTGCTGCTTCTTTTGTGGAGGGCGATCGGCTTGGCACCACTTTTGATAAAGCAACGGGAGCGGTAACCGTTCCTGAAAGTTTTAAAAAGTCTTACCGTGCCTACATCGATAATGAGTGGTGGCGTTTAGATGCACCTGTTGAAATTGGTGGAATGGCAACTCCTGCATCAATTCGTTGGGCGATTGCAGAAATGGTTTTGGGGTCCAACCCGGCAATTCATATTTACGCATCGGGTGCCTCTTTTGCAAACGTTGCGTACTACCTTGGAACTGATCAACAAAAAAAGATAGCGAAGCACATGGTCGAAAAAGACTGGGGCTCAACGATGCAACTGACTGAACCAGATGCTGGTTCAGATGTTGGCGCCGGCCGAAGCAAAGCCGTGCAGCAACCTGATGGCACATGGCACATCACGGGAACAAAGCGTTTTATTACTTCCGGAGATAGCGACCTCAATGAAAATATTATTCATTTTGTTCTTGCTCGTCCGGAAGGCGGCGGTCCTGGAACAAAAGGACTTTCTCTTTTCTTAGTTCCAAAGTTTATGTTTGATTTTGAAACTGGCGCCCTTGGAAAGCGAAACGGCGTGTATGTCACAAATGTCGAACACAAAATGGGGCTTAATGTTTCTTCTACTTGCGAAATGAATCTTGGGGAAAAAGAGCCAGCTGTTGGATATTTGCTTGGCGATGTTCATAACGGTATCGCGCAAATGTTTAAAGTAATTGAGTTTGCCCGAATGATGGTGGGAACTAAAGCAATCTCAACTTTGTCTGCCGGTTACCAACAAGCGCTCGCCTACGCAAAGACTCGCGTACAAGGCGGTGACATGAAGGTGATGAATGATAAAAGTTCGCCTCGCGTGACAATCATTAAACACCCTGATGTTCGTCGCTCATTGATGGTGCAAAAGGCGTACTCCGAAGGTATGCGTGCCTTGATTTTGTACACCGCATCCATTCAAGATGAAATTGCAATTGCGCGGGTTGAAAAGAGTGAAAAACTTGAGGATTTTGAGAGACTCAATGATCTTCTACTCCCAATCGTTAAAGGATATGGATCAGAAAAATCATGGGTTCTCCTCGGAACTGAATCTCTACAAACATTTGGCGGTTCAGGTTTCACAGAAGACTGGCCACTAGAACAATATGTCAGAGATGCCAAGATCGATACTTTGTATGAAGGTACTACTGCCATCCAAGGTTTAGATTTCTTCTTCCGTAAGATTGTTAAAGATGGAGGCCGCGCTATCGGGCTTCTCGCAAAGGAAATCGGCACGTTTGCTAGCTCTGGTGGGGTTCACTCTTTTGAAAAGGAACAGCTCGGCATGGCTCTTGCTGAGGTCAATGAGATGATGGGAACACTCATCGGGTATGCCATGGCCTCACAAGAAAGTGGATCCGAGGCAGAGATTTACAAAGTTGGCTTGAATACATCCCGCTTGTTGATGGCGGTAGGAGAAATAATTATTGGATGGCTTCTTTTGCGTCAAGCAGATATTGCTGCAGAGCGCATCCCAAATTCCACCGGAAAAGATCTTGATTTCTATACTGGAAAAGTTGCTGCCGCTTCATACTTTATTCGCGCTGTATTACCGCACATTTCTGCTGAGAAGAAGATTATCGAGAGCGAAAATGGTGCGCTGATGGACATCCCGGAGTCTGCCTTTTAGTTCGATACGATTGCGGGATGCAAAAAAGCTACCGCAGTGAACTTCTCTTAATTCTTGCCGCAGTTTTCTTTGCTTTTAACGGGGTTGTGGCTAAATGGGTTTTGCTCACCGGAATTAGCTCAATGCGCCTCACTGAAGTTCGTACTTTGGGAGTCGCTATTTTACTTTTAACATATCTTCTTTTGCGCAAACCACAAGATATTAAAGTTGCACGCTCTCTTATGAAGCAATTAGTTGTTTTTGGGATCATTGGCGTAGCTGCAGTCCAAGGCTTTTATTTCTTCTCTATTTCAAAATTGCCTGTTTCAATTGCGTTGATTATCGAATTTACTGCCCCTATTTGGATCACTCTTTATGTTCGTTACATAAAAAAGGAAACCGTCGCTCGGTCGATGTGGCTAGGTTTGCTATTTGGCTTCGGTGGCTTGGTGCTTGTTGGACAAGTGTGGAATGGCCTTACCTTCAACGGTATTGGCATAATCTCTTCAATCCTCGATGCGCTGGCTCTTGCTTTTTATTTCTACCAGGCTTCCAAGCTGCGAAAATTTGTCAGTGGAGAAACCCTGGTTTTATACGGCATGGGTGTCACTGCCATTTTCTTTGCAATTATTCAGCCTTGGTGGAACTACCCCTTTCATATTTTCACCGATTCAATTCCATTGACAGGTCGCTTTGCTGGACATGTTGCACCTGGTTGGCTCTTGATTGCGTGGGTCATCGTGATGGGAACCCTCGTTCCATACCTTCTAGTGACATCTGCAATCAAGAATATGGCTGCAAGCACTGCATCAATTATTGGAATGCTTGAACCGATCTTTGCTGGCGCTTTTGCTTGGGTTCTGTTGAAGGAGACATTTACCGCTATTCAACTCGCCGGAGCAGGCGTCGTACTCGTGGGTATCTACTTAGCTGATCGCGCAAGTTCTTCAGCGCACTAGAATTTACCCATGGAGAATTTTGCAGACCTTCTCAAGGCCAACTCTGAATATGCTCAACACTTCACAAAAGAAGAACTAACTGGTTTTGCTCAAAAAGGCTTAGCAATTGTTACGTGTATGGATTCACGTATTGACCCACTTCGTATTGTGGGAATGCAAGCGGGAGATGCGAAGATTCTTCGTAATGCTGGTGCTCGCGTAACTGAAGACGTACTCCGAACTCTTGTTCTTGCTACTCATCTTCTTGGAGTAAAACGCGTCCTTGTTATGCCACATACAGATTGCCGTATGGCTAGTGCCGATGAATCAGAAATTCACCAGCAAATAAAAGAAGCAAGCGGTGTTGATACTCGTGGAATTGAAATTCGCACTGTGCGCGATCAAAACAAAGCGCTCTTTCAAGATATACAACGCATCGAGTCATATCCATTGTTGCCGCAAGGCATCAAAGTGATGGGCGCAATTTATGATGTTAAGACTGGCTTGATTACACCAATTAATTAATTGTCTTTAATAAAGCTTTCAGTCGGCGCAGCGAATGCTGGGGCGATATCGGCAAAGCGAGCAAAGTGAAGCTGGGCAGCAACAGTAATTGTGCGAGTAGGTCCATTACGGTGCTTGGCAACAATCAAATCTGCTTCACCAGAACGAGATGAACCTTCGTAGAAATCATCGCGGTGCAAGAGAATAACCATGTCCGCATCCTGTTCAATCGAACCAGATTCACGAAGGTCAGAGAGCATTGGCTTCTTGTCCGCGCGCTGTTCAGGTGAGCGGTTGAGCTGAGAGATTGCGATTACGGGAACTTCAAGTTCTTTGGCAAGCAATTTGAGACTACGTGAGAACTCAGAGACTTCTTGCTGGCGGCTCTCTACTTTCTTTCCAGATGACATCAACTGGAGGTAATCGATGATGATCAGTTTCAAGTTGTGACGTTGCTTTAATCGACGCGCCTTTGCACGGATTTCCATGAGTGAAAGATTTGGTGAATCATCGATAAACAAAGGAGCATCTGAAATTTCGCCCATACGTTTTGCAAGCCGGCTCCACTCGTCATCAGAGAGTGAGCCAGAGCGAATATTGTTAAGGCCAACACGTGCTTCTGCTGAAAGCATACGCATGGTGATTTCAGAGCGTGACATTTCAAGAGAGAAAATCACAGAAGCTTGGCCATTGTGAATGGAAGCATGGCGGGCAATATCAAGACCAAGAGTTGATTTACCAACAGCAGGACGAGCGGCCAGAACAATCATATTTCCAGGATGCAAACCATTTGTTAATGCATCAAGATCTTTGAATCCAGTTTTAATTCCTTCGTCGCGAACACCAGTTGCAATCGCTTCAATTTCATCAAGTGCGTCGGGAAGTAGTTGAGCAAGTTGAATGTAATCCTCTGAAGCACGGCGCTCAGTTACTTCGTACACCTCTGCTTGTGCTTGATCAACAACGTCATCGACTTCACCTTCGTTGGAATAACCAAGTTGAACAATCTTTGTTCCTGCTTCGACAAGACGGCGCATGATTGCGCAATCACGAACAATCTTTGCGTAGTACCCAGCATTGGCTGCAGTGGGGACGGAGGAAATTAATGTGTGAAGGTAAGGAGCGCCACCGGCACGGGCAATATCTCCGCGACGCGTAAGTTCAGCTGAAACAGTAATTGGATCAGCTGGTTCACCTTTGCCATACAAATCTAAAATTGCATCGTAAATTAATTCATGTGCGGGGCGATAAAAATCGCGCTCTTTAAGAACTTCAACAACATCTGCGATGGCGTCTTTAGATAAAAGCATCCCACCTAAAACAGATTGTTCTGCAACGAGATCTTGTGGAGGTGTGCGTTCAAATTCAACAGGATTGTTATTCCTGTTGTTCTCAGAACGTGATGGAAACTCCGCGATACTCATGGTCGTATTCTGGCTTTGAGCACTGACATTCCCTATTAAGGGGACGTTGTGGTGTGTACGTGCCTGTGGGAAAGCTGAAATAAGCGGTGGAAAGCTTGTGGGTAACTCTGGATAAACGGTGGATAAAGGTGAGTGGTGAGCGGTATTCACGCTCAGATTGCTGCTTATGGGTGTGCATAAAGTTTTTTTCTAGCGTCTCAAAATATGAAAAAGCCCCCGGATTTCAATCATCCGGGGGCTCAATCAATAATCTAGAAGTTAAGCAGCAACAACCTCGATAACGACGCTTGCTGATACTTGGCTGGTGAGTGCAACCTTGACGGTGTACTTACCGAGCTTCTTGATATGTGCAACCTTGAGCTTATGACGATCGATATCAACTCCAGTTGCTACCTTGATAGCCATAACAATCTGCTTATCAGTGACAGAACCGAACAATGAACCTGTTGAGCCGACCTTTGCCTTAACAGCAATAGGGGCCTTCTCAAGTGAGTTCTTGATTTCGACTGCATGTTCGCGGTCGCGGATTTCACGAGCTGTACGAGCGCGACGAATTGCTTCAATCTGCTTCTCGCCACCTAGTGACCAAAGAATTGCGTTGCTACGTGGCAACAAGAAGTTGCGCGCGTATCCGTCTTTCACAGTAACAACATCGCCTGCCTGGCCGAGGCCAGTGACTTCACGAGTAAGGATGAGCTTCATTTAGTTCACTCTCCTTATCGCGCTGTTGATGTGTAAGGCAGAAGTGCCATTTCGCGGCTGTTCTTAACAGCTGCGGCAATCTGACGTTGGTGTTGTGTGCAAGCTCCTGTTACTCGGCGAGCGCGGATTTTGCCGCGGTCCGAGATGAACTTACGAAGTGTTGCGATGTCTTTGTAGTCGATGTAGTTGACCTTTTCACGACAGAAAGAACATGGCTTCTTCTTGAACTTCTTGAGCGCTGCAGCAGAAAGTTTTGGTGCAACCTTCTTTGGCTTCAGCGTCTTATTACTTCTTGCGCCCACTGTGGTGCTCCTTTTGGGATGCCTCGGAAATGTTCCGAGAATGGTTGGTTAATTAAATTATTTAGAATGGAGGTTGATCGTCAGATCCTGTTGTTGCCCAACCGCCGCCTACTGGCGCAGCTGACCAAGGATCATCTGATTGTGATTCTGATGAAACAGGTGAAGAAGTGAATCCGCCTGTATTTGCGCCACCTTGACGTGTTGTCTTGGTGACCTTGGCAGTTGCATTGCGAAGTGATGGACCTACTTCGTCAACTTCTACCTCAAATACTGTGCGCTTCTCGCCTTCTTTTGTTTCATAAGAGCGTTGCTTGAGACGACCAGATACAAGAACACGCATTCCGCGAGTCAATGATTCTGCAACGTTTTCAGCTGCTTGACGCCAGATCTGGCATTGTAGAAAAAGGCTGTCGCCATCTTTCCACTCATTTGTTGCCTTATCGAGATAGCGTGGTGTTGAAGCCACGGTGAATTTTGCGACTGCAGCACCGCTAGGTGTGAATCGAAGTTCTGGATCATTAACAAGATTGCCAATAATCGTTATGTTTGTATCTCCGGCTGCCATGTGTTTCTCCTCTTTCTCTTTTTCTACTTAACTTTTCGGCTACTTATGTTTTCAGAGTTGTTTCAGGATTTATTCTGGACGTACAACTTTTGTGCGAAGTACAGATTCATTCAAATTAAGTTGACGATCCAACTCTTTGATTGCATCTGGTCCGCAGTGCAGATCTGCTACAGCGTAAATGCCTTCAGCCTTCTTATTGATTTCGAAGGTCATGCGACGCTTACCCCAAATATCGAGCTTGTCGACGCGACCACCGGAATCTTTGATGATCTTGAGATAGGTCTCAAGGCTTGGTTGAACTGTACGTTCTTCTAACTCAGGGTCGAGAATGACCATGATTTCATAATGACGCATGTGTTAACCCCACCTCCTCTGGACTAAAGCGGCCACGGCGTTTCCGCGGCAGGAGGGTTATGCGACCTACCGGCGTTTCTACTTCATTGGAAGTAGTCCGTTACGGAAGGGAGGGTAAGCCTATCCCGGTAGCGAAGAAGAGAGAAATTCGCTCATCTGTGGAGCTTTTGAGCGTGTGGAAACCGCAATAACGAAGTAAATCGTGGCTGCTATTCGTATCAGGCTCGCAAGGGCGTAGGCCTTTGGTCCTAAGCCAAAGTG
>Ga0136642_1001156_pt1 | contig 11668 bp, 14 predicted proteins | sample LowCatLa1302831Y_FD_115313 | JGI IMG/M metagenome (GOLD analysis project Ga0136642, IMG submission 115313) | Freshwater microbial communities from Lower Cathedral Lake, Yosemite National Park, California, USA - 13028-31Y | ecosystem: Environmental > Aquatic > Freshwater > Lake ... | reverse complement strand
TTTTTGTTTCTGTTCCATGTCATTTTTGTTTTAATTGTTAATGATGGAAACCCTCTACTAATTTAGACCTTTTTTAGTCCACTTTATGCTGACGTTAGACAATTGGGATTATAAAAAAGGGCCTCAAGGACACCGTCCTATCACTTTGGTATTTTCAAAAGACAGAACGCAGGGAAATATTCGTCAAGCCTTATTTGATCACAGAACCGTAGTGCATTATGATAATACTTTAATTGGAAGAGATAGTTTATTAATACCATTAATAAACACTTGTTTACTAATTAAGAAGGCTTTTTATGAACCAAAATCTTTGGTACTATCTGTCATTATTGAAAATGTATCTTCATGTGATTTTATTTTACAAAATCAAAGTGATTTTAGCTTAATAGAAAGTACAGATATTATTCAAATTGGAGGAAAGGACACTGTTACCCTTCATTTTAGAACAAAGGAAAAATTAAAACAAATGGATTGGGATTTCACAGTTTTAAATGCAGTAAATTCACCTAACTCGCATCCAATAATCCATAAAAAAGGAATTACTATTTTATAGCTAACAAACTATTTATATATTGTAAAAATGAGTCCACCGCATCTTTGATGGTGGACTCATTTTTGATAATATGATCAAACTGCATGTTATCAAACTGATCATTTCGTTGCATTCGTTGATCAATGAGTTGTTTTGACTCTCTCTTTCTTCCTACTAACCTTTCATAAATAACTTCTTTGTCTGCATCAATTAAAATGGATTTTAGATTAGGGTATTTTAAGGCAGCAATGTCTTTATAAGCCCTTGAACCATTTACAATTACATGGTAACCATTTGCAATCCAATATTCAATTTCAATACCGATTCCATAAAAGTTTGTATGTGCTTCCCAATATAAAGCAAATAATTTTTGATCTATTCTATGGTTAAAATCAGGTATACTTAATTCAATATGTTTTTCGTTTCCATCCTTATTAGGTCTTGTAATAAACCTTTTTGCAAAAATAAAATGATTATCAAAATGTAATTCTTTTTTGACTTCATTGATAATGGAGTCTTTACCAACACCGGAAGATCCTATCACATAAATAATGTATCCCTTATGCATATTCTATGTTTAATAACATGCCAAAATGATCACTACAATAACCATAACTAGTGGGTATAGGTTCATTTAAACATGCCATAGCCTGCGTAATTTTATATTGTTTTTGTTCATTTGATACAAATATAAAATCTACGCCAAGGTCTTTATTTTTATGTTGATAATCCACCAAAGTATGGTGCTTTTCTTTGGGTTGTATGTACGAAAAGGATTCAATCAAATTTGCTTGTTGAATGAAATATTGAATTTCTGGTGAATTGATGGTAGCATTAAAATCACCTCCTATAATATGTAAAATATTTTTTTGATGTTGAACTCTTTCCGTTATTTTTTTTATTTGTTCAAGCCGAATATTACTATTTTGATTGACATGTGTTAAATGAATATTAGTTAAAATAGCTGTTTTACCATTCTCCAAGAAAAATTCAATTTCTTGACCAAAACGCATTTCATCTCCATCAGCTAATGGAAGCGGATAATGAAAACTGTTCAAAATAGGAAGTCGACTTAAAATAGCCATATTGGAGAAACTCTGCACAGGAAATTCTTCAAAGTCTCTAATTTTCTCTCTTGCTTGAATAAAATCCAAATGATAATTAAAGGCCTGATTAATATAACCAATGGTATCTTTTTCAAGCATTGGCGCCTCAAAACACTCTTGCATTAAAATAATATCAGGTTGTAAAACTAATAATTGTTGCTTTAAATTTTCAATTCTTACATCATAGGCATCTTCCCCTTTCCATGTATTAATTGTAATAATTTTTAAAGTAAGCATAATTAAATACTAAATAAACGGTTAATTAGTATTTAACAAAAAGCAGCTTGTTGTTAAATTATTAATTTTTTTGATGGTAATATTCAGTTAACATAGGTATACTAATTTAACGCATTAAACTTATATGTTTTATGGAAATGGATGCCGTTTTATGTGAATGTGAAAATGAAGCCTTAGTTCAATTGGTGACAAATTTGGAATCCGAATTATTAATTGAAATTGTGGTTGCTCCTAAATTAGGCATGACCATGGTGCAAGCCGAGGACAGTATTGATTTTCAGCCCTTTTACCTAGGTGAAGTACTCATTACGGAATGTCAAGTTTTAGTGAATGGACAATTAGGTTATGGATATTGTATGGGCGATGCCCCACAAAAAGCCTACAGCATTGCGGTTATGGATGCGATCATGCATACGGAAGGTCATCCAAAACAAAATGATATAAATGCTTTTATTGAAATTGAAAAAGCAAAATTATTAAAGAAGCAACTTGAAGAGTATAATCAGGTATTGAAAACAAAAGTGGATTTTAAAATTATGGAACAAGACTAATATGATTAAAGAAGTATCATTTGACCCCATTTTTGATGCACAACAAGCATTTAGAGTTTTATTGGATGCTTTTAGCCATCCGGGCACCCTGTATTGTTTTGAAAATTATGAACTTAGTCAGCCAAAGGAGTTAACTACTTCAAATGCCATTGTTGCCTTATCCTTATTTGATAATAATATAAGTTTTCATAGTTCCGGTTTTTATAGCGAAACTGTTGAAAAGTATATTCATTTAAATACAAGTGCTAAAATTGAAAAAATACATGAAGCTGATTATGTTTTTTTAAATGGAAAAGATTCTATTACAAACCAAATTCAAGCTTGCAAAACAGGAGAATTATCTTACCCTGAAAAAAATGCAACCCTTATTATAAGTGTTGAACAACTCAGTGCTATGTCCATTGCGAATATTGATTGTCATTTAACATTATCAGGTCCTGGTATTCAAACTGAACAAAATATATTTATAAAAGGGCTTGCTATTCAAAATATACAAACGCTTCAAATAGTTAATGCCGAATTTCCATTAGGTGTGGACATTTTATTGACAGATGCATTTGAAAACATATGTGCTATACCAAGAAGTATTGCTTTACAAATAATTCAAAATAATTAGTATGGGCTATTTTGCAGTAAAAGGTGGAGCCGATGCGATTGAGAACTCTTTAGCATTATTGGATTTTTATCGTTTAAAGGAGGCCACAAGTCCATTGGAAATAAATCAAATTGTTTCTCAACTCCGCATTGCAGTTGGAAAAATCATGAGTGAGGGCAGCTTATATTCACCCGAATATGCAGCTATTGCTATTAAACAGGCCGAAGGGGATTTGTTAGAAGCTGCTTTTATTGTAAGGGCGTTTAGAACTACTTTAGAAAGAAGATTTGTTTCAGAAACTTTGAATACTAGAGAAATGTTTGTGCGCCGAAAAATTTCTGCCTCTTTTAGAGAAATTCCAGGTGGTCAAATTTTAGGTCCATCCATGGATTATTCGCAAAGAATATTGGATGTAAAAAAGGCTATTGAAACAAAGGAAAATATGGAAGATCTACTTAAAACCTTTGAAAATAAAATTGACAAAGAAAATTTAGCAGCTATCTCATTTCATGATAAAGTAATTGATATTTTAAATAAAGATGGCCTAATACAAAAGGCCGATAAAAAGGAAGACCGACGTTTAATGGATATCACACGTGAAGCCATTCGTTTTCCAGCACCTAGGTCGGCGAGATTACAAATGATGACTCGTTCTGAAACAGGAGCACTCATGAGCATGGGCTATAGCAGTATGCGTGGTTTTGGTTCCGTACATCCTACGGTTGGAGAATTAAGATATGGAATGGTTCCCGTGCGCATCAAAGATCCAAGAGGTCGTATTCGTTATATTGGTTCGGTAGAAGTCACAGAAGCTGAAATGATCACCGAAACAAAAAAAACAAATGATGCAGGAGTTGCACTTTTTTCCATTGGATATGGTTTGTGTTTTGGTCAAAATGATACCAAGGTAATTTGTATGGGCATTTTAGATACTACTTTACGCAATCCAGATCCCAGTTTACCTGCTAATGACCAAGAATTTGTTTTATACCATAGTGAGGGTATTGAAGCCATGGGCTTTACCAACCATTTAAAACTACCGCACTATGTTACTTTTCAATCTAGTTTAAATAATGTTAGAGAAGCTGTAGAAAGAAACAAATAAAATCAGGGATAGAAAATATATAATATGATTGAAGAAAATAAATTTGCAACACATTATCGATTTGCTTTTATTGACGAAGCAACCAAGCGAGAGATTAGGAGAAAATTGTTAAAAGCAATTGCTATTCCTGGTTATCAGGTACCTTATTCATCCCCTGAAATGCCTATTGCTAGAGGATGGGGAACCGGTGGTTTACATGTGACATTAGCCATTATAGGACCTAAAGATATTTTTAAAATTATTGATCAAGGAAGTGATGCCAGCGTGAACGCATGTAATTTGAGAAATTTTGTACACACCATGACAGGTGTGGAAACTACTTTAGACACCAACAAAGCCACGATCATTCAAACAAGGCACCGTATAACTGAGGAAGTTTTAAATAAAAATCAAATTTTCGTATACCAGGTTCCACAGCCAGAACCTTTAAGAAGTGTAGAGCGCTATGAAAACAAAACCAGACAAATGCATGGAGAGGCTGACTATGCAAAAATGTGGGTTTCCTTGTATGAACAATATGTAAGACACGGTGATATTATGTTGGGTGCAGGATATCCAGTAAAAGTAAATGGCCGTTACATTATGGCGCCATCCCCTATTCCAAGATGGGATATTCCCAATTTAAATAACTCAGAAGCAATTCATTTATTTGGAGCTGGTAGAGAAAAACGTTTGTATGCAGTACCCCCTTATACAAAAGTTGAGCCACTAGAATTTGAAGACGTTAAGTTTCATATTGAAGACTTTAAAGGCATTCCATGTTTTAGAACAGGCTATAAAAAAGCATTTTTAGACGAATTATATTATGATGATGGATCCAAGCATTATGTAATTAATGATAGTAACTTTTTAGATAAATTGGCTAATAAAGAAACACCTATTCAACACGAAAATGCGTATTTAAATAAATTAGATCATGAAGCATAATAGTGAAAATTGGTTATTAAAAGTGGAGGGGTTGACCAAGATATATGGAACAGCCAATGCAAATTCAATTGAAAAAACAGGTCCATTGTTTGACTCCAATATTTGTCCAGAAACCAATGCCATAGTTGCTTGTGCGGATATTAATTTTGAATTATTTCCAGGCGAAGTGTTAGGCATAGTAGGAGAAAGTGGATCTGGAAAAAGTACCATTGTAAAAATGTTGTATTTTGATATGGAACATGCTGATGGTACCGTTTTATTTAATAAGGCGCCATATATTGGAAAAAACATTTTAAAGGAAAGTAATCAATCCAAGCGTGCGATCAGAAATCATTTAATGGGAATGGTCTATCAAAATCCAAGAGATGGGTTGAATTTCAAATTTACATCAGGCGGAAATATTGCTGAAAAATTAATCATGGCTGGGAATTATCATGTTGGAACCATTAGAGATAAAGCCACAAACTTATTAGAAAAAACAGAAGTGCCTGTTTTAAGGCTTGACGATTTACCGGCTCATTTTAGTGGTGGAATGCAACAAAGAGTACAAATTTCAAAAGCCATTGCGAACCATCCTCCTCTTTTATTTTTAGATGAAGTCACTACAGGTTTGGATGTATCGGTACAAGCGAAAGTATTAGATTTAATTAGAGAGCTTCAACAGGAATTAGGTATTGCCATGATTGTCGTATCGCATGATTTATCAGTTATTAGAATGCTTACCGACAGAACCTTGGTGATGAAGAATGGTCGTATTGTGGAGCAGGGATTAACCGACCAAATATTACAAGATCCACAACATCCTTACACACAATTATTAGTGAGTTCAATTTTATAATATGCATCCATTATTAGCAATAAAACATTTAAATAAAACTTTTACCATGCATATTTTGCAAGGTAAAATTATTGAAGCACTTGTGGATGTAAACTTTGAAGTAGCACAGGGGGAAATTATTGGATTAACGGGAAAAAGTGGTTCCGGAAAATCAAGTTTAATGAAATGTATTTACAGAACCTATTTAAGTGATGGTGGAAATATCAATTATCATTCTAATGATGGCATCGTTGATTTAGTAGCACTTAATGATTATGAAATATTACATCTGAGAAAAACGGAAATCAACTATTGTTCTCAATTTTTAAGTGTTATTCCCAGGGTAACTGCCTTACAAGTAGTGGCACAGCCCTTGTTAAAAAAAGGAATTGAGTCCGTAATAGCCAATGAAAAAGCAATGCATATTTTAAATTCATTGGGCTTACCGGAAGCATTGTGGTCGGGCTTTCCCGTAACATTTAGTGGAGGGGAACAACAAAGAATTAACGTAGCAAGGGCCATTATTGATCCTCCAAAATTATTATTAATTGATGAACCTACTGCCTCATTGGATCCAACTACTAAGGATGTGGTGATTGAAATGTTGTTAGGTTTAAAAAAACAGGGAACTACGATTGTTTGTATTTCACATGACGACTATACCTTAGATCATTTGGTCAATAGACGTATTCATTTAGAAAAAGGAATTATTATAAATTAATATATTATGGAAAACTGCTTTACCATTGCAAATGGAAAAATTGTCACACCAACACATATTATTGAAAATGGTTTTATTTCAATGGTTGGTAAAAAAATAGTTGCAATTGGCAACATGGACGATTATGACTACGATCCCAATTTAGAAGAAGATATTATTGATGCACATGGTCAATATATTTTGCCGGGTATCATTGATATTCATACCGACGCCTTAGAGGCTGAAATCATTCCAAGACCAGGCGCTGATATGCCTATAAATGTAGCATTCAGAGAATTAGAAAGAAAAATGAATGGCTGCGGATTTACCACTGTATACCACTCTTTACACCTTGGCTATAAAACCGCCGAATATGGTTCTCGTAGTAATTACAGTAGACAACAAGTGTATGATACCATTTTTAAAGCCATGAATGGAGATACTTTAATTAATAATAAAATTCATTTGCGATTTGAGATTACCGGTGTTGATGCTTATGATCAATGTGTTGATTTTATTAATAAAGGCTATGTACAAATGTTAAGTGTCATGGACCATACTCCAGGTCAAGGGCAATATACAAAGGAAGTATTCATGGAAGTGAGTAAAAAAAATGGTAAAACTGAAGAACAAGCTTTACAAGATTTTGAAGAAAAAACAAGTAGGCCCAATATTAAAGGGGAAAAAATGAATCAATTAATTCAATTGGCAATACAAAAAGAGATTGCCGTTGCATCTCATGATGATGATACCATTGAGAAAATTGATGAAATGAAAGCTTTAGGGGTTAGCATTTGTGAGTTTCCCATCAATATGCATACTGCTGCTTATGCGAATGAACAAAATATGCATGTTATTGGAGGAGCTTCCAATGTACTTAGAGGCGGCTCTTTAACAGGAAACTTAAATATAAAAGATGCCATTTTAAATGGTCATGTAACTAGTTTGTGTTCCGACTATTATCCACCAGCTATTTTACATTCTATTTTTAAACTTTATTTTGAACATGATTTAACCTTAGTGGATACTGTTAAATTAGCTACTCTCAACCCGGCCATTGCTGTGGGTATTGATCATTTTACAGGCTCCTTAGAAATTGGGAAAGATGCTGATTTAATATTGGTTAAATTAATTGACAATATCCCAACAGTTACCAAGTGCTTTGTAAAAGGTAGAAAAACACTTGAAATACCTCATTTTATTAGTTATAACGAAAATGCATATTTAGTATGATACCAGAAAGTACCATACCCATCACGGACTTAAATTATATTGACTACCATTATAAACATTGGAAGGAATTAACATATGAGCAGCAAGTGTATAAAGCCAATAATGTAAAAGTGGCAAATAACTTTTCATTTAACAATAATGAATGGAATGCAGTTCCCTATTATGGATTTGGTATGATTAGTATGTTACATCAACATGAAAAAAACATACTGTTGAGCCAACAATTGGTGGACACACAGCAAAAACTAATGTATTTGTTAGAGGAAAAAACAAATCAGGAAATTCATGAGAAAATATATTTGTTACCTGAAAATAGTTTTCATCAAACCATTGCCAATGCCTTATCAAACACTAAATATAATGTACAAATATCGGAGAAAGGGTTGGTAGCTATTTATCCAGAAAAAATAAACAGCATATTAAATAAATATAAAAGTGTATTTGAAAACAAAACACTTAGAATGAAAATAATTGGTATAGGTATTTTTGGAAATGCCATTGGAGTGTTGGGCGTATTTGATGATCCTTTTGAATACAATAGCATATTACATTTTAGAGATCATTTTTATAATAATGAAATGGTGATTGGATTGGGTATTCAAAAAACAAGACCCTTTATTGGACATATTACACTTGCCTATATTGAGTCTGATTTATCCTTAATTGAAAAAAAAGCGTTGGTAGAAGTGACCACTACATTAAATGAACAATGGCAAAATGAAAAGCACTTCTTTTACATAGATCATGCTCAATTAACCTCTTTTAGTAATTTGGCCAATTTTGTTCCTTTTCAAAATAATCATTTTATACATTTTTAATTATGACTTATTTTGAAACTTATCCCGAGGGTATCAATACAGGCTTAAAACCTGTTTTAAAAAAAGAACCTACTATTCATCCTACCTGTATTATTAAAGATGCACATATAGGCGATTATACTGAATTGATGATGCATACCTATATTGTTGAATCTAGCTTTGATGATTATAGTTATTGCGCAGGTAACGTTCAAATTATATATAGTACTGTTGGAAAATTTAGTTCCATTGCTAACAGTGTTCGTATCAATCCAGGGAACCATCCTCAATGGAGGGTAACACAACACCATATGACCTACCGAAGAGTAGCATTTGGATTTGATGAAACTGATGATACTGAATTTTTTAATTGGAGAAGGGAACATAAATGTACTATTGGACATGATGTTTGGATTGGTCATGGAGCCATTATTATGCCAGGCGTAGCTATTGGCCATGGTGCCATTATTGGATCCGGAGCAGTAGTAACAAAAAATATTCCTCCTTATGCCATTGCAGTGGGTGTGCCTGCTAAAGTAATTAAATATCGATTTGATGAGCCTACCGTTCAAGCTTTATTGACTATTGAATGGTGGAATTGGGATAGAGCAACTTTAGAAAAAAATTTTAAGGAGTTGAATGATGTTGGTGCTTTCATTGAAAAATTTAACATATGAAATATAAAATAGTATACCTATTATTTTTATTATTCGTAATGGTTGGGTGTAATAATAACAGTAAGCGACCTTCCAAAATAAGAATTGGCATTTATACTGGAGACCAACCAACTCAAACAAAAGAGAAAATAAAGCCCTTTCAAGAATATTTAGAAAAGGAATTAAAAATGCCTGTTGAATTTATATTTACTTCCGATTACACGACGCTAGTAGAAGGGATTCAAAGAAAAAAATTAGATGTGGTGCAGCTCTCCCCTTTTGCCTATGTATTGGCTACCCAAAAGGATTGTTTAATTCCCTTAGTTACTATTGCAGAAAATCATATTAGAACAGAATACCACAGTTTTATTTTTACTTATCCTTCTTCTCCAATTAATTCTATAGCGGATTTAAAAAAACATGCTAAAGAATTAACACTATGTTTCGCCGATCCAGCTTCCGCATCGGGCCATTTAATTCCAAGAGCCTATTTAAAAAGTATTGGCTTAGATCCAGAAACGAGTTTTAAACAAGTCATTTTTGCTGGAAGCCATCCAGCTTCCATGTTAAGTGTAAAAAATAAAAAAATTGACATTGGTTGCTCCACAAATGAATTAGGTTACCAACGGTTAATTGTAAATGGTAGTTTAAAGGAAGGCGATTTAAAAAGTTTATGGGTATCTGATCCTATAATTAATGATGCAATATGCGTTAGCAAGGAATTAGACAATGCATTGATAGAAAAAATTAAAAAAGCGTATTTGGAAGTCGACCAAAAAGATCCAAAAGCATTTGCAGGTTCGGTATCAAGATATTATTCAGATGCAAGTCATATGCAATTTATTCCAACGTATGATAGTTTGTATAATAATATTAGACGTATTGCGGAAAGTATTAAAGAATTAAAAACAGTAAAATGAAAAATTTAATTATTGCCTTAGTATTATTGATTTTTATTTCCTGTAATAATAAATCTGAATTGGATGCCAATGGTGAACCTAAAATTTTGACTATTGCCATTTTTGGAGGAAGTGGAGACAATAAGGGTTCTGTAAAAAAAGCAATGGAATTGTTTAGGGTATATTTGGAGAAAAAATTAAATAAGGAAGTAAAATTTTATATCGCTACCGATTATACTGCAGTCATTGAAGCACTACATGCTAAGAAAGCACAAATTGGTTATTTAAGTCCTTTCTCCTATGTTTTAGCTGCTCAAAAAAAAGATATTACTCCCATGGTGGTGATCGGCAAAAGTGGGAATCCTAGTATTTACCATAGTATTTTATTTGCAAGTACAAAATCTGGTATAAAAAACTTAGATCAATTAAAAAAGTATTCAAAAACTTTATCTCTTTCCTTTTCAGATCCCGCATCTGCTTCAGGGCATTTAATCCCTTTTGCCTATTTACAATCCATTGGATTAAATCCTGATAAAAGTTTTAAAAACGTAATATTTTCTGGAAGTCATGCGGCCACTGTTTTGTCGGTAACCTCTAATAAAATTGATATTGGATGTTCAACTAAAGAATATGGAACAGAGATATTAGTAAGAAAAGGGTTAATAAAAGAAAATGATTTTACGATTTTATGGGAGTCAGAACCCATAGTGGCAAGTCCTATTGTTATTAGAAATGATATTGATGTAAAATTTGCAGAAAAAATGAAAAACATTTATTTGAATTTACACAATGACGACTCAACTGTTTTTAATGCATACATTAGTTTGTATCATACCAATGCAAATGAATTATCTTATATGCCAACTTATGACTCTTTATATAATGGTGTTCGAGCCATTGCCAATGGTATCAAGGATATTGAATTATTAAAAAACCATTAATATGATTAAGGCGGAAGGTATTACCAAAAAATTAAAGTCAGGTAAACTACTCTTAAACAATATTTCCTTTGAAGTAAGAAAAGGAGAATTTGTGGGTATTTTAGGGGCTAGTGGTGCAGGCAAGACCTTAACCTTAAAATCACTTATTGGTTTAATGGAATTGAATGCAGGGGCAGTATGGGTAGAGCAAGAAAATAATCAGCATATAAATATTTATAAAACAAGCACCAGGGCGTTAAAAAAATTAAGAAGTAAGATTGCACTCATATTTCAGGGTTATCATTTGGTGCAAAGAGCTACTGTAATTGATAATGTATTAATGGGAAGACTTGGCACTATTTCCACCTGGCGAAGTCTATTTATTGGATTTACTGCACAAGAAAAAGCGGAGGCTATGATGGCATTAGAGCGTGTAAATATGCAAACCTTTGCCAATAGCCGAGTGAACGCATTAAGTGGGGGTGAAAAACAAAGAGTCGCTATAGCAAGAGCGTTGTTTCAACAGCCCAATTTATTATTAGCCGATGAACCCATTTCCAATTTAGATCCCAAAAATGCAAAAACAATAATGG
>Ga0136642_1001155_pt1 | contig 11670 bp, 13 predicted proteins | sample LowCatLa1302831Y_FD_115313 | JGI IMG/M metagenome (GOLD analysis project Ga0136642, IMG submission 115313) | Freshwater microbial communities from Lower Cathedral Lake, Yosemite National Park, California, USA - 13028-31Y | ecosystem: Environmental > Aquatic > Freshwater > Lake ... | reverse complement strand
TGATTCGGGTAGAACAAGATAGGTTAGAAGAATCTTGCCCAGTCATTCACTCAAACATTATACGCCGCTTCAACCAAAAAGTTGAATCGAATGCGACGCTAGAAAAGCCCGAAATCGTTGGAGAATTGGACCACATACACGTGAATATGTCGTCAAAGCCCCCGCTAGGAATTGTTCGGCAGGTTTCGGAACCACCAGCCTCTCCCGTACTAACCTATTATAAAAAGCATCTTCCTTCAAATCCCTTGAAGAATCCCATTTCTCCAGTTCAATTTCCTCCGCCGCCCCCTCCACCTTCCTCACTGACCGTTATTCCCGATAAGTGAGAGCTGCTCGGGGGTAGGGGGGAACAGGAGTAGAGGAATCGGCGAGCGACCAGGATCCAGCCACCGCGCGGGATCGTATGCCAGCGTCTCGTTGGCCATCTTCAGGTCAATCTCCGTGGACGCATCAAAGCGAGGGTCATTCTTCTGGAGAGCCGCATACTTTGCGAGTATACCGTCGTGCGAGAACGCATACGACATATCCGCATCAAACGTCGCGCGGATTCCTAGGACAACTAGGAAGACAGCGGTTAGGTAGAACTTGTGGTAGAGAGCGTAGACGATCACTGACAGCCAGACGATGCGCGCAAACATCGGCTGAGCCACGAGCGCATCCAGAACAACATGGGGAGTTCCCACGATCGCCGTGAACGCGTAGAGAGCAATCACAACGACCGATGCCTGAATATCTTTGGGTGTAGCCAGCATGTTCGCCTTCTTTGTTAAAACGGAACAAGAAATATGCGTAGGGAAGACAAGGACATAGACCAAAGATGCCGATTGATGTTCGCTGCTACACGTGCAACAACGTTCTCGCGGGCAAGTGGCTCAAGTACGTAGAACTAGTGGAGCAGGGCAAGAAGGCCGATGGGCGGACGGGCGATACGATTCCCTACCTCACCAAGACGACCACAAAGACAGCCGAGGGTCGGGCGATGGATACTCTAGGTCTGACCCGCGAATGCTGCCGCCGTCATTTCCTGACCCACGTAGAACTTTTGTGAGCAGTAAGATAATATCATATGTCTGTTGCATCCCCGACACCCTGGCCTCAAAATACTCAAGTAGGTGCATCTGGTCAACCAACCTTCCAGGCTCGCCGACCTTTTTCGTCGAATGAACTCCTTGCCCTCCGCAAGAAAGCCATTGAACAGGCCCTTAACGCTCCTCCCGTGAACACCATCAATCTCCAGGACAGTTCCGAGTATACTGCTCGCGTCCGTAAACTGGCGTCTCGCGATCTAGACCCTATCATGGAAATCGCTCGCACAGGCATTCAGTTGCGCGAACCCAATCCTGTGATGCGCGGCGGCGGCACTATTGTAAACAATACGTCAGCCAACATGATTGCCCGTGCCGCTGGAAACGCATACTCTGCCGACTTTTTCAATCACCAGACCCAGGTTGAAGTTTCATCTGCTGGCTGCTCTACTCTGCTGAACGACAACGTCACGTTCCCCAAGGCGGTCAAGTGTGCGCCACCTAAGTTTCGCCGTGCTTACAATGCGGTTCTGCCTTTCAGCCACCGTGTTCGTTTTGGATTCGGTAGGAATACTAATAAACCCGTGATTGCTGCCCAGAACTCCAGCCTTTCGAACAATACTGGACGCTGCTCAATCGCTGCCGCTGATATTACCGACTAACGAGCAAACTCCAGAGACGAATACTCGTCAAAGTTGTTGTCGAGCAGTTCAAGTTCCAGGGTGAACGAGTGCTCGCCACCATTGAAATCTATTGTACGACCATCATGACGGCGCCAACGCACCGTGATGCGGTCCAGTTTGGAAATTGGAGGACTGTATACCCGACGATTGAGCGGAGACGGTCCTGACGTATCTTGGAAAAACAGGTACTCGCCCGTATTGTTCGTCAGCGGAACCTTGGCGAATGCTCCGTCAATACGACCTGCGAGACGACCATCGAGACCTGTCTCATCAATCTTGTTCAGGCCAGCGATATCTAGGAGAATATACGTGTCGGGAGACGGGTTCATGATAAAGTTGCCTGTGATATTTGGGACAGTCTGTAGAGCCAACTGGGATGTAGCCGTGTAAATTGGTGTATTGGATGAAGGGTAATTGCTCTGGTAGAACCCAAGGTAGTATCCCAGACCCCACCCTGTAGAGAGTACGGTGTTCTGTCCAGTGCCACAATTTGGGGTCTGGGATGCCGTAAAGTTGAGGGAAAGAGAATCTCCCGAAACCGTGCTGTAAATGGACGCAAGACCCGTTACAGGGTTCCAATACGTATTCAATTTCATCGTCGATAAGGTTCCAAATGCCGTGTTCATATTCTGGGTGAGGAAGGCAGGTAGAGTTGTTACACTGTAGTTGCCATTGGGAACCGTGATAGTCTGTGTAGACGCAGCACCTCCAGAGGGAGTATACGTCATGCTAAATGACGTATTGTTCTGGCACGCCGAAAACTGATTGTAGGTAAACGGAAGTTCATAGGAGCGAAGAGTAATTGAGTAAATATTGGAGTAGATGGCGGGAAATACAATGCTGTAATTTCCAGGAGACGATGTTGTGGTGATCTGGCGATCGCGCGAATCAATCACGATCGTCTTGCGAATCTTGCGCCAGACCTTTTTTGATGTAGACATATTCTGTGGGATTCCGTTCATCCGTCTTTATTTTACAAAGCATATATAAATGTCTGCTGAAATACTACACGTTCTCCTGATTCTACGTAATCAGGTCAAGCTGTATCACTGGCAGACTTTTTCGTTCGGCCGCCACAAGGCTACCGATGATCTTGTTACCAGTTTGGATACAAACATTGATAAGTTCACGGAGGCCTATATGGGTCGCTACGGTCGCCCCAAGTTCTCGGCAACCCTCGGAAAGCTGCAGATTTATGATGCATCAGATGCCAAAGCTCCGAAACTCATCGGCGAAGCCATCGCTTGGTTATCGAAGCGCCTCCCTAAACTGCTAAAGAAGGAGGACACCGATCTCCTGAACATTCGAGACGAAATCCTGGCCGATCTCCAGCAGGCGCGGTTTCTGTTTACGCTTCATTAATCTGTAGTATATAACACTACTAGGATGCTGTGGGTCCATGCTGGCCTAGACCTTGTAAAATGCGACCGTCTTGCGCGGGCAGAACTCCCGAAAGGGTACACAGATCTATCCAAAACTCCTATGACCGATCTTGTTCGCGAACTTGAAACAGTTCAGTCGCATTTCCCTGGAGCATTCATTTATCTGGGATACGTTGACCCCCTACTTATGATGAACCCACAGCACGATACGCGGTGTAGGAAAGCGTTTCGGCACTGTACAGTTTCCCTCGTGGTTAGCAACCCCCTTCTCCTCCCCTATTCCTGGAAAAACGGAACCGACCTACTTACGGTGGTAGGAGATACCAAAGATACAGATGTTAGTTCTCCCCCGATTGTCAACCACGGTGGTTCTTCACACGTATGCGATGAAACTAAACACTGACGAGATGCTGAACAACATGCCACTTGAGGGGGGTATTATCAAGATCGAGAAGCGAGGAATCCTGCGTCGTGGCGAGTCCAAGCGCGATCGGATCAAGCGTCGGAACCCAAAGGCTGTGACCACCTCTGGATTCGGACACAATTCGGTGACTGTTGTAGTACTGAACAATGGCGGCGGTGAATTGCCCGATAAGGAGATCACGGTAAAGATCTTCCATAACGGCGTATTTCATATGACAGGAGTTCTTGACAAGCGGTATGAACTGTCCACTCTCGATGTGATCAAGACTCACTCACATGCAGCGTGTATCAAGGAGGGCGGGTGGGAACATCTGGGCCGTCGAGTCCTTCTCATGAACTATTCAACGGCATTCAAGGATACCCTCAACATCTCCCGAGTAGCCCTCCAGCGATACTTTCAAGAGAAAGGAATCCAAGCCGAATTTGAACCCGACGTCTCTCCGTGCGTCAAGATCGTGTTTCCCCAACGGTGGACGGCGTGTGTCTTCCGCACGGGAAAGATTAATCTGACTGCCCTGAAGTCTCAGGAAGATTGCGACGAATTCGTCAAGCTTCTTGAACCTCATCTGAATGCGTATGCCTTATCTATACCTATACCTCCACCCTCGTCTGAAACTCGGAGTTGTAATAAATCATGATGATGAGATACACTGCCAAAAACAAGTTTATGAGAACTAGTGGAACCGCGGTTGTCATTCCAAGCTTGAATGGCTGGGAAAACATGAAGTAACTAAGCGCGACGAGAACAAACGCGACGAGACCTGCGAGCAGACCGCCGAGATTTGCGTACAGTTGCGTGCTTAGACCTGCCATTATGATGTTTTCGGGTTTTCTTTTTCTTGTGGCGCCGCCCACCCTGTGCCTGCAGCGGCGCAATCTGCTGAGGAGACGCCTGGCCCAGAGAATCGAAGCGCGCATCAGCCGCTGCCTGGTTCTGTGTTTCCAGAAGACCTGCATACATCGCCTTGGCGTTGACGCTTCCCGATGATACCATGTTCGGAACATGCTTGACCTCAATCTGTCCAGCAGGAACCGCCGCTCCTCCCAACAACATTAGACGACGAACGCGCGCAAGCGACGCAATCTTGGCTCCCCGCTTACCACCCCTGCGTCCACCAACCTTTCCTCCCAGATTCTGAACCGCTTCCGCCTGAATGGCTGTTTTTTCCGCATTGGCAAGTCCAGCAGCTGTAATCGCTGACCCAGGCTTAATGGGAGTAGGGACACCAGGTTCAACAATGGGCGGTGCGGGCGGGACAATGACCCCGCTACTGACTGTGGTCATTTTTTCGTATTATTTACAGGATAGAATAGAAAAGGGAACAATACCATGATGCATGATATGAACAACTTCTCGGAGACCTTCCATAACGCGACTGAGATCCAGGTGATGGTTCGCAATATGGACGACAGCAAGAAGAAGCATGCTGCTCTTAAGACGAGCAATCCTGCCGAGTACATTAAGACACTGATTGCCGAGAATCATACGCTCCACTTCAACTATCCTTCCATCTTCCTCCTTCATCTAGAAGACAAGTTGGACGCTACCTTTTTCTACATGCTCAACCAGAAGCGTCGGGTTGAGAAGGGAGAGATTACGGAAGATGAAGCCTCGAAGGAAGTAGGGAAAAAGTTGTATGGTCGCTGGGTCGAGCCTCTTACTCGCCAGGAGGAGGTTCCCAAGGAGGAGAGCTATGATGAGTACTACAAGCGTATTTCTAAGAATAAATAACCTTGCGAAGACCATATTCGTCCATACACTTCTGTAGGAAGTTACGACAGTTCTGGCATGGCTTGGAACACCTAAGAGTTCCGTCCACTCCGTGCCTCACTACGACCAGCGTAGCGCCCTTCAACTGAGAGAGATCTCCTAGACTCTTTACCACATTCACTTCGGCGTGAATCGTCTTTTCCCAGTATCCACATCCCTTCGATCGGGACCCTACTTTATTGAAGGCCGATGCCAGCACCTTATTACCCCTGAGAATGATTGCATGATGAAGAGATGTATTCAAAGGATGGACGGTAGGAATATGTTGTGCATAAATATGTTTTTCCATTGTAGTCAGTTGATCTCCAATGGAAAAATACAGTTTGAATCCGTTTTACTCCGCCGCTCGTACCTCGGGCTTCGTTACTCCGCCTTCATCTGCGTCCGCAGCTCTTCCAACATCTTGCCCAACTTGTTCTCGCCCTTCCACTTTTTCGGATCTTTCGCAATACTGGTATTTGCCGATGTGCCAATACCCCAATACTTATCGCGCGAATCAGCGTTCGCCAACAGTTTGTCCTCCGTGTCCAGCAACTTCTTCCGCAACTCCAGATTCTGGGTGAATTTTGCACGCACCACCGACTTCATTACCTCATCCTGCTTCTCGGCCCACGTCTCCTCCTTGAAATCCTTCACCTTGTTTCCGAACGATTTCGCTGACTGCGCAGACTTGGCTTTCAGGATCTTCGCGAAACTCTCGTCATCTCCAAACGTCTTAGCTTTAATCGCCTCAAATGCATGCTCGGCCGACTTGTATTCCACTCCATCAATCTTGAAATTGGTCTCGTAGAAATTTGATAATTCCTTGTTCTCGGGCTCCTTCGAGAAGAAGTACAGGATCTCAGGCAGTGCTACGATCGGCTCCTTCGTGATCTTCTTGCGCCGCACGGGCTCCTTAGACCCCTTTTCTTCGGGCTCCTTAGACCCCTTTTCTTCGGGCTCCTTAGACCCCTTTTCTTCGGACTCGACCTTCTTCTCCTCCTCCTCCTCAGTCTCAACCTCCTCGTCGGGATTCTTGGCATCCTCCGCGATCTCCTCGTCCGTCTTCGCCCTGCCCACCCGCTTGAACGCGAACGTGCGATACAGGAAACTGAAATCCTGCTCGGACTGATCCAGAATCACCCGATTCTGCACAGTATAAATCTCCCCGAACATCTTACTATCAATCAACTCGAATCCCGCATTCTTCATAATCCGCTCCACGCTCTCGAACGGCACCAAGAACTCTGGGGTCGGCTTCACAATTGATTCCAGCAGAACATCAACCTGCTGCCCGAACTCTTCCTTCCACTCTCCCTCATCCGTATACTTCTTCGTGATCTCCGCGAACGTCTTTCCCTGCGACCTGAACGTATGGCGCTCCTTACCCGCCAGAAGCGAGTACACGGCCTTACCGTCCAAACACGTCCCGAAGAACACGCTCTTACAATGTTTTAGATTTCCCACGAACGTCTTGAACACTTCCTCTGACTCGCACGCATAATGCAGAGCGAACTGGCACGCCACCAGATCCCAGTCCTGAATATCCCTGAACTCCGCAAGATACGGTGTGGTCGCTGGCTCCTTTCCAAACACAATCTGCAGATACTTCGATTCCTGCTCCTCGAACGGTTTCGTCATATCCCCCTGCGAATACAAGACTTTCGGCATGTACTCGTTCGACCGCTTCTTCTCCTGCAGATACCGCACGCACGCACCCTGACGCGGCATCGACAGATTGTTTAAGGAAATATCCAGTCCCAAGACCTTCGATGGCTTCGATCGCCGCCACTTGTGCATATCTCCACCACGCCCCACTGCCAACTCCAGCAGCGTGTTGCCAGGAACCACGTAGGCCCCATACTGCCCCTCCTTGATACGATTGTGGAACCCGTATACGTTCTTGAGAATACGATCCCGCGAATCCACATCGTCGCGGTAATACAGATCGTCCTCGAACGTATCATCGGGCGGACTGCTGACCAGCGCCTTCAGCATCACCTCTGTGATCGGAACGTGGATTGACGTCCAGATCGAGTCAGCCACATTGATGTCATTGCCATACTCCGCCTGGCCCAGAATGCGGTAGCGATACGTCTTGTCGTACCGCGTGCGCATCACCGTCCATTCCCGCTTGTCCGTGTCATAGGCACACTCGACAATCGTGTTATCATCCACCTTCTCCCCCGCCGTATCCACTGGGACATTCTTCTCGTTCAGCGGAACCTTGATGATGTAGGCATCGGGATCCCGCGGCGCAGCAGGCTGGAACACCGACGGAACACGGCTCCCAGAATCCGCCAATTGCAAGAACTCCTGCGGGAGTTTTGGCGGGACATACTCGCCTGTCAACGTCTCGCAAGGGTACAGAATGTCCACGCCTGGCGTCCTCCCAACATACAGCGACCCGCGCTTCACCATCTCCTTGCGGTTGACATCGTAGACGGGTGCCTCCTCGAACTTCACCAGGAAATCAATGGAGTTCTGGTGCGGCGGCTTCCACTTGTATACTCGCATCCACACCTTGCCCTTAATATCTCCAGGCGGTGCCACCCCCGATGACCGCGGAGTAAATACCAGACCGTCCGTCTCATACTCGAACTGCGTATCCAGAATCCGCTGGATTGCCTCCTCCATCGCCGCACCATCACCCGCCAAGAACAGTTTGGTATCAATCCGCAACGACGACTCTGAATCCTTGACAAAGTCCGCGGGAATATCCCGAATGAACTGCATTGCCGTTCCCAGTCGAGACGATGCAGGGTTCTTCTTCACATCCTCGTCCGTCGTGAACAGCGGTAGAGATTTGACGTCCCGACCCTTGTAGCGGTACACATCGAAGATACAGAACAGGTTCTGCTTCGGGAGATACTCGCCGTCGAAGAAGTCGCCCATGTGCGTATCCCCCCTCGCCGTAATTCCCGTGAACACTACTTGACCGTTCGGGTTCACACGCAACAGCCGCTTGTCGCGTGTGACAAACAGACCGCATCGCTGGCCGTCCGCCTTGTTGGTCACAGTGTACCCCTTCAGAATGTTGTTCGGGCGATCTGCGACAATGTGGCGGCGCTCAAGAGTGATGGGATTGTAGAACAGGTTGCCTGACGCCCTGAACTCCTGCGCATACCGCTGTAGGTCCGAGAGCGGGAGAATGCTGTGCGTCTCCTGGTACGCCCCTACCAGCGTCTCCAGAATCGTATACAGCGACCGCATAATCTCCTTCGGGGGTCGCGGCTCCTTGCGCGGCGTGTACTCCACCTCCAACTCATACATCGGCTGGTTCTTCAAGACATCACGAATTCCGTCCTTGGCCGATATCTTCGTCTTCACCATCGACATATCAATGCGGAACTCCCCGCCAGGGACGGCGTATGACTGACGATGAATCATACGGATCTGCGCCTTCGGGTCGTCGGGACTGCCGTTGTAGTCCTTCTTCAGATGCTTCTCGGACTTCAGGGTGAAGCGGCAGAAGAAGTCGGGGACATCGATTGTATCTTTTTCACCGCTTTCGAAATACCTTGTCTTGCGTTCCACATCAAGCGGGATGTTCTTAAACGATTTGGCGACACACACCTTGTGGATATTGGTCACGCCCAATACATGAACTCGGATATTTTCTGGATAGATGATTGTCAGGCGATGCTCCTCTGTCACCTCGGGCGCCATCGTCTTGATTGCGGCAACGATACGTCCTGCCACATCGCGTGTCTGGATACGTCCTGCGAGAACCTTGGCCTCGAACTCGGCCCGCGTATCTTTGTTTGAGAGTTCTATGAATTTGGCGAGATCCGTCGCCTGACGGGTTTCGTCAAGTGCTCGCTCCATTGTTAATTTCCTAGATCAAAAATGGGCAACTTTACCCGTTTTGGCGAGTTTCTCGTACTTACTTCTATCTACGTCGCCCGCCTCTAAGTGCGCACGCTGATCAAAGCAAAACGTGATATACCGCTCCATCTCGTCCAGACAGGATTGGGGAAGGTTCTTGGATGACACATACACGCCCGTATCGGATCGCGTATATTCATCAGTATACTTGCGCACGATCTTGAAGATCTGCTCATGTTCGTTCTGCTCAAGTCGCTCAAGGAGCGGGAGGAGCTTCTCCGCTGAAACTGTTGCCGACATTTGTGTTTACTGTCGTCGCTGTGCCTAACTTCCTCTTACGACGAACCTTCTCCTTTGGCTCGCCCTCGGCAACTGGCTGAATCGTGACCTGCTTGATCTCCTCCACGCCAGGCGCCTTCGTCGCAGGCTTCTCTTCTTCTTCCATGACAGGGATCTGGTAGTCGGGGGTCGTCGGGGCAGCGGCAGGAATCCTCTTAATCAATTTTGCCAGGACGAACATATGCTCATCATTCTGCTTGAACTCTGCCCCCAGAACCTCGAACTCCACCTCGTCCTTCTCCACAATCTGCTCGAACTCAGTGTTTCCAATGTGAAGATCGCGGGGCAGGAGAACGCGGAGCGGCGACGACTCAGCGTGGACCCCGATCTTGCTGCGTAGAGTGACTGGCGCTCGGAGAATCTGACCCTTGTGTGGGAAACAGATATCCGCCTGGAACTTCACGCGATACGTCACTCCCAACTTCATACTGTTCACCGCGCCAAGAGAGTAGTTTACAATAACACTTGTCTTGGGCTGAACGTATCCCTCGATCCCACATCGCCCTTCCACGTGCGACTTGAGATACATCAGGATTGACGACTGAATGTTCTTTTGGAGATGCTTTGACGGAACACTGATCGTTCGAACAAGTTCGCGACGCTCGAACATTTTTTCTCCTGACATGTTATTCTTTACTCGCGATCTGTTTTACTCGCTTTTAATTTACTTAGAATGACTCCCGCAAACTCGGGAGTTGATAGAACCGCCCAGATCTCTGGCTGAACCCAGAAGATCCGCTCACTCACGGTGCGCGCCGCCAAACTGAGGTAGATACACTGTGGGTCCTTCTTCTTCACTTCCGCTGGAAATTCGCTTCCCGTCACATCCCTGGCAAAGGCCTTGAGTTCAGGAATATGGTAGAACCCACACTCTTTGGGTCGTATCGTCTTCTCGCGTGGCGCCCGCTGAATGTGTCCCTCGTCGTTCACCACGAACGGTGCGATTTTCAGTGTCTGTTTTTCGAGCGTGCACATGATTTTTCCCTCTTTGAGTTGCTCGAGAATACGTTCAAGGTGTGTGTTTGCCCAGGTCTTGTATGCATCCAACTCTGTTCCAATCGGTTCCACTGACTCATTCTTGTCATTGACAATATCCTTCGGGCCAAACACTAGGTAATTGAGACCGTCAATGCGCAATCCCTCAGCATACGGCGGCGGGGGATCGGCCCTCTCCAGAATGAGTTTTCGCTTCTCCGCTGGATCCAGGATCTGGTCTACCAAAAACCAATCAATCACATTCTGCGGGAATTTGGTCGCGGCCGCGAATGGAAAGTGATACGATGCGCGCAAGGCCTCAATTGTCGTCTTCGGTTTCGGAGCGGCAGGAGGAGGAGGCAGTTCTTCAGCCGGAACTTCGATTGGAACCCGCATGTCCTCGGGATCCTTGACACTGCGCTCGAACAGCGTAGCATCAGGAATATCGCGGGGCTTGAATGCGTACACTCCTCCCCTGTTTTCCAGCGTTCCAATCCGACCATTTGAATCCTTGATTTTCAAATGTTCCCGAATCGCGCTCTCCACAAGGTATGTCACGACCTCAGGAGAATACTTCAACTGTTCCAGCAAATCTTCTTGCTTCCACAGTTCCTTCTTCTCGAACAGGTTGACAACCTTATCAAAGATCTCGTCGCGCACATCGAGGTATGATGAAAGAGGACGGACATACGGTTCTGCGTCCGATGCTGATGTGTGGGTATAACAGACTAGGGCTGGGGTTCCGTCCTCAAACGTCGGCGCCGACAGTGCCGATAAGGGCATGGACACCGTCTTCCCATCCTGCGCCCTCCGCTGCGGAATAATCAGTGATCGCCATTCATCAGGTAACTGATTCGACATAATTTGGGCTGTGCAATCCACTGCCGACTCTGCTAGAATACGCTTAACTTTGGCAATACCCGCCGTCTTGGCTTCTACATACACTCGGTAAGCATACTCATCATACGTCTCCTGCTTCGAGTCCGCGAATCGCACGATATGCAAGTATACCGTGCAATTCTGGTCCTCGAATGCTAATCCTGAGTGCGAGCAAGTGCGCAAACCCCGTCCAATAATCTGTTCAATGCGGCTCATATTGTACCACGGATCCAGAATATGGACTTGCCGTACATTCTTGAAATCCACACCCTCCGAAATTAGCGGGGATCCAATAATCACTCGAATATCCGACCCGTTCGCATTCTCGGGCTTGCGCAGACGCCGAATAAGTTGCGCAACCTGCCGCTCTCCCATATCTGAGGTCA
>Ga0136642_1001153_pt1 | contig 11681 bp, 13 predicted proteins | sample LowCatLa1302831Y_FD_115313 | JGI IMG/M metagenome (GOLD analysis project Ga0136642, IMG submission 115313) | Freshwater microbial communities from Lower Cathedral Lake, Yosemite National Park, California, USA - 13028-31Y | ecosystem: Environmental > Aquatic > Freshwater > Lake ... | reverse complement strand
CTAGGATGACCATACGTTGGTACATTTTGTTCGTCTAACTGGGAAGAATTATTTAGATAAAGTTCAGCAATTTGTTGATAATTAGTTCCAGCACCAAATCCTCCAGTACCTTGACTTTGTATATACTGAAATGCATCTGCAATTTGGTTAGGTTGATAACCTTTGCTATAGAGACTTTGTTGCCAACTGCCTGGATCGTATAATGAATTGTTTTGCCCGGGTGAATTTACAAGATTTCCGTCACTTGATGCTAACCCGTTGCCGCCTGCTACTGCACCCCAATCTTCAAATACAACATTTTGTATATTAGCTGTTGGGAATCTATATCCTGCATTAATAGGAGAAGTTGCTGCATTTCGTAACACTGACGAAACCTGCTGATTAGTTACATAGTTGGGAGAAGTTGGATTATAGTTATTATAAGCATATGTCTGCTGATTTAATTTTGGATTAACAACTGATGAGATAACATTTGAAACTACACTAGCTAATGGATTGAATAATTGACCTGTTTGTCTGTTAACCTGCAATCCAAAATTAAGACCTTGTAGATCACTAAACTCAGTATCATATGTCTCTGGAGCAGCTTGACCAAATCCAGGAATTTCGTTTTGAGCATCTATGCCATTTTCATATGTTACACCAGTATAGTGTATTTGCATAGTTGCTTCTAGTGATCCTGTTCCTTCGGAGTAATCGTGACTATCATGTGTAAATTGACTAATAACAGGATTTTGTAGTGTAATTAGTTGTGCTTCACTATGATACATGCTATAGATTTCAATAGCACTGAGATAAGGAGCAGAACTGTTTGTATCAAATCCCCAACGAGATTGTCTTCTGACATTATACTTGTCATCTATGCTATAATCAACACCTGCACGACCATCATTATAATAATATCCGTAATAGTTGGCCCAAAATGCTCTGAGGCTACCAGTATTATCGTCGTGAAATTTAATAGTAATAGGACTATATCTAATACTGCGTTGAATAATAACTTTTTTGTTATATTGGTTTAAATCTGCTACATCAATATCAAATCTAGGAAGATCAACTGTTTTAACAAGATAACTTAATTCGTTATCACCAATGGGTTGAGGAGAACTAATACCATTGGCACTTGCGTTTGGATTTAAGATAAAGGATACATAGAATAGATATTTGCTTTTAGGAGCACGAGCAAAGTCATTGGTACGAAAAATCTGTGCGGCATGTGTATAATCCCGCACAGATCCACCAGATCCAAATGGTGCCCAAATACCTTGGCCACTAGTAGCCATTATTAATCCTTATCCAGTTGCAGCAGCATTACGGCCAATTGGACGAGGAACAGTTGTTCCAACACCTGCACCAAGTGGAGTCTGCAATGCATTATCATACTTAAGTTGAAGCTGAATAGTAGCAGGATCATTTTCTTTATAATCAAAACTGCCATAGTTAACTTCACTAATAAAACAACCATACATTTCCCAAGTTTCAAGAACTTTTGGAGCAATTGCACCATTACCACCGTCTAGAACTTCAAAAATAGTTTGGAATTTATAATCAATGCCACTGAATGCACTTGCTTGTTCAGCAAAGTCAAACTGCTTCTGAATCTGTTCACCAATCAACTTTGATACATTGCCATTAACATCATCACGAAAGTTAACTGTAATTGGTTTCCATTCTGGCTTGCCCTGAAGATACATTTTACTGTTATAAACTTCAATTGTAATAGGATTAAAATTTAAGTTTGGACGAGTAAAATCCATTACCTGCTTTGAAAGCTCAGTTGAAGGATTTGATACGCCAAAATTCAAGAATGTAACTCTGAAGCGATACTTTAGCTTAGGCATCAGTAAGCCCTGAGCATTGTTGCTCTGATCAGTATTCAGTGGTACAGTCATTTTAGTTAAAGATGCAACTGCCATCGGTAGTCTCCTGCTGTAAGTATTTATAGTTCTTGGCTAGGTTTTTATCAAGCCCTGTAGTCGTGAAAAGAGGCTCTTGCGAGCCTCTTTTATTATTCTAATTAAGCTAGTGGTAGCGCAGGAGCAATATTGCCGCCCTTAATCTGACCAGTTGCCTTAATTCTAACTGGGATATAGATAAACTCAACTGACTTAACTGGTTCAATTGCAATATCAATATGTAATTCATTACGATCAATGGTTGCATTAGTGTTATTACTTCTATCGCATACTACTAAGAAGTCATATACACCACGACGTGTTGCAACATCATTTAGTAACTGATCAACAATTGCCTTTGCCTTATCACGTGTAATTTTGTCATTTGGTTCAAATACCAATGGACGAACAATCTGCTCTAAACGACCACGTAGGTAAGCTACAAGACGTGCTACGTTAATACGATCAAGTGCAGTTGCATCACTTTGACGCGTGTGGTTTCCGTAATTAATTAATCCAACTTGTGGGAAGTAAACAAGTGGGTTAACGCTGTGTGTATACAATAGATCACGTAGACCCTGTGGAGTTCCTGTTGATGTAAAGCTATTACGATTTGAACGATTTACATATCCAATTGATAAACAATCTAGAACACCACGAGCATTACCTGCAGGAGCGAACCAAACATCACTTAACTGATCACTGCGAACCATAGTCTTTAGCATCACAGTTGAAGTTGGAACTACAATGCTACCTGTTCCAGTTAATGCACTCATTGTTGCAGCACCTGGATAAAACACAGCAGTATAAGAATCATGGTTTACAAGACCATCTTCTGTTGTAATACCAGCAGTTGTAGCATCTGTTAGATACTTCTCTACAGTAGTTTGATCAGTTGAAAGTCCCATTGGAACTTCACCGATAATAAAGCCAGTGTTGCGTCTATCATCATTAAGAGTCTTTAGTGTACCAAGTAGTTCTGTATAGCCAGGAGCTACAAGAAGATTAAAGTTCTTACCTTCTTCACGTAGTTCTGCACTGTTAGTTACTGCTTGTTCCATTGCACTTACAATAACATTACGCTGTGCCTGACGTCCAAAGTAAGGAACATTGTTCCACTTCTTACCGCTAGCAGTCTGCCAAGTATCAGTGACTAGTGGCATCTGCATCTGTGGGAAAGCATTAACATTGAAGTAATTACGAATATACTTCTTAATATTGTTACTGCTACGACGTGTATTGAATAGCAAACAACCATTTGGATATAGATCTGGATTTGGACAATCTAAATCAACATAGTCACTTACTAATAGATTAGTAATTGGAACAATGTCATTTAAGAAAATATCACTAGTTCCATTTGTGTCCCAACGTGCATCAGCAAACACAATACCTTCAGTGGTAGTTGAGTCTTTTGTATCAATCTGCACCCAAGTATCTGTTGCGTTAACTACTTCCCAACGCCAAATTACAGGATAGTTTTCCATGTTACTAGTATCAATCCATAGATCACCATGAGCTAATGGAGATCCATCACTTTGCATAGTAGGCTTAGTATAACTAAAGATTGGACCCATTGGATCTGTTACGGATAAATCATAACCTCTAACATCTTTAATTGCGCTATCAACATTTTGATAACCCATCCAACTATTGTTTACGTTAATTAAAATGTCTGCTTCGGTAACACCGCTGTAGAACCAAAGTGTTCCATTATTTGGAATAGCAGTAGGCTCTCTGTTTTGCTGAAGGATAGTATCAGGAGCTGCCCAGTTACTAAAGTACATTGTTCCCATAACTTCATTTCCACTAATACCCATGTCTGCTAATGGAGTATTGTGATTTTCTGTTAGTGCAATAACACCGCCAGTAGCATGAGCTAGTGTTAAGTGACCTGCACTGTCAACACCAGCAGTAATATTTGGAATATTGTTATATGAAATTAACTGCTGAACACCGGCTACCGTAGCAGCAGTTGGTGTGCCATTAATACTATCACCAACAACAATAGTCACAGGCATAGTTAACATATTTGATCCGGTGATGCTTACTTGAATGTCAAATGAGTCAGCTGCGGTTAATATTGGATTAGACATGTTGCCTACAACTTTTGTAGTACCGGATGATGTGCGTGTCTTAACCTGATAAGTTACAGATCCATCTAAGTCAACGCCATACTGACAATACAAGGTATTTGGAGCAATATTTAAACCGCCTCTAGTAGGATCTAGATTATACAATGCATCTGCATCATCTGCAAACAGTAAGCAAGGAATAAGATCCCAAGAAGAAGTTACAGCATTACGACGATAAGTTGCAATGTTTGCTCCATAGTTGAAGTTGGTAGTCTTAATCCAAATGCTGCCGCTTGGGCGTTTATTAGATTGAGCAGTTTTCCATGCTGGAACATTACTATGCTTGCTAAATTGAACTTCAGGGTTGCTATATGTGCCCGCCTGAATACCAAGAGCAGTTAACATGTGATATGATGAAACATTAGCGATTGCAATCTTACCGTCAACGGCTATGCCATTGCTCATTGCTGTATCATCAGCGAATAGCGCCAACTTGTTGCTTAGGATTTCAGCACGAACACCTTTTGAAGTTAGTGCTGTAGTTGAATTAATAACATTCTTTAATGCAATGTCAGTGGCTGCGCCAGCAGTAATTTCTACACCATTAATATTAATCTTGTTACCTGGAGTGATAGATGTAACATTTGCATTTGCTGCTTGAAGTGTTGGAACAGATTTTTTCCAATTTGAACTACCTACTAGCTGCCAAGTACCAGACCAATCCTTATAGTATAATGGATTAGTAGGAACTGTACCAACAATAGCATAATCGCCAATCTTTCCAAAACTTGGCTTTGGCTCGTTCATCATAAGGTTTGTATCTGTGGTTAAGTACATAGGAGTTTTTCTGGCAAACTGTTGACTAGCAGCATCCCACTGAAATATACCCCAAGATGTAATAGCAGAATCTAACCATAAAACTCCACCATGAGCTGATTGAGTTGGTCGAACCTGTGCTGCTCCTAACTCATTTAAGTTAATATCAGCTCGCATAACATATGCACTGCTAATGGTATCTAATACATTATATGCAGCATGTAGTCCATATTCAGCAAGTTCGCTACCATAAATTCTGTTGCCGCTTGCATCTGAAGGGAAGTTTGGCATACCAAATTGGCTAACAAGTGAACGCTGGTCACCAATGTTAAAGATCTTGCCAGCGTTTGCTTTAGTGGTTCCAGTTGCTAATGTTCCAGAATTGTTAGTTTTATCTTGGGCAGTTGCCATTATAATGAATGGTGTGGTTCCTACAGCAGTGGGAGCATAATTGCTCTCATCAATAACTGTAACTTGAACACCAGGTGAAACTAAATTGTTTGCCATGTTTATCACATCCTCTAGTAGGTTAGTAATATTTAGCGGATAGTGATAAAACTAGGGTATTTGCAGAGGTTCTAGTGGGATATAATTGCTGAGACTTTGTTTTTAAGATCCTGTAAAGATCCAACATTACGAATAATATGATTACGTTTTACGAGTCTCCATTCCCATTCGCTACTGTGAATCTCAGGATGATATACTGTCATATACAGTCTAAGTTCTTCATAGTCACTAAACTGTTCACTGTACCATTTAGGCAATGGCGGTCGCTGAACTTCCCAAATTGCACCCTGTTGGCTTAGAATTACATCAACTTCATTTCGAAAACGTACATCACTGATAACATAATTTTTAGAAGGATCGTTTGCTCTCTTCATAAGACTATGAACCCAGATATTTTTATGGAAGTGATCACGCATAACATCTGTGCCAATATGCTGTAGAACCCATCTGGGCGTTACAGGATGTTGCATGACATTAGACCAATATGTGTCTACTTGTTCTCGCCACAGACGGCTCGCTTCTGTATCGCCCTGCAGGAGTTGTCTATCCCAACCAAATATAGCTGACACAGAGTCCTTGAGACTGTCAGCAAATGATACTTTAATGAAGCCATAATCTTCCACAAGTATGTTGGCAATTGTGCTCTTGCCCGAGTTAATAAGTCCGATGATTCCTACTAGCATGTAGATAATATAACAGAAAAAAACTAATTATCCAATAACAAACCATGCTGGAGTCTCGCCAGCCATGAAGTTTGTGATCTCAAGCTCTAGCCTGTCGATCATTGCTTGACTATCTGTTAACAGTTGAGTACCATTAAGCTGTGTACCGCCACCAGGGCCTGGCAAACTAGCAAACTTACCACGAGCTTGCCCTAAGCTACGCATACACAATGCAAGAGTGTATTCACGTATCCACGGACTACTATATGTGTCTTGCAAGATAGTAAGATCTGGCTTATAGTTTTCAGTCCAAAGCAAAATAGTTTCTTTATCTGCACGAGGGCGACGCATTATAGTTAATTGCTTGGATACTGTATTGAAACTAAAGTTTAAGAATCCACCAAACATCTTAGCAGCTTCTTTAAGGAACATGCTATAGAAAGCATAAGTGGCAAGACCTCCTACACGACCACTTTGGATCATATAGAAGTTAACAAAGCCTGCTTCGAATGGTTCATACTGACTTGCAGTACCACTGTTAGATCCAATATTTCTCTTATAACAATTACGCACACTGATAACTTCTTTTGGCAGTGTGTAGACATTAGTATCCTTTTGTAGTTCTAAGAAGCTATAGCTTTCCTCAACTGAGTTGCTACTACGCTGTCTAAATCTACTAAGTGATTGTTTGATAGCTTGCTCATAATGAAATGGATCTAATTCCACATCCATCATACCGTCACCTAAACTGAAACGGACATAATCAAATACTTCGTTTTTGGCTTCTTGTAAAGTGGTCATCGCACATTATTTATTAGTGCAGGTGCCACAACTGACATCACATCTCATGACTCTACCCTCTTCGTAACTATCTTTCTTCCAGGATTCTTCTACTTTACTAAACCAAGATAGACAAGTTTCTAAATCGTATAGATTTAAATCATTTTTTTCAATTAGCGGACGAATTTGTTTGTTTGTAAATCCTATCAATTCATAATCATAAGTTTCCGGAGAGTGTCCAAGCCAGCAGCAAGGATATACTTTTCCTTCAGCACTTACATAGATGCTGTTCTTTTTTTTTGCTAAACAAGAAGGCTCAATTGATGTATTGTATATTTTTGGTAAAATAAATTTTTTGAACTCTTTCCTAAATTTCATTAATATATGCACTGTTTTTTGTTTTTCAAAGGTCATTTTTGGTTGGCCGATATTGTATAGAAATTGTCCTTTCCTATCATATACAGGTCCAGTATCTCGACCATGATCACTAAGAATAAATGAATTGAAACCTAATTTATTTGAAAGTTCTCGACAAGTGTCGATCTGGTGCTGATTATAATCAAACTTTATCATCTTCCAAACTGCATTGCCGCCTGCCTGCATAAAAGCATTGGCATTAGATAATATTTTGTGATAGTCAGTATCTATGCGATAGAGAGAATGAGTATCTTCAAGTCCATCTAAACAAAACTCAACACTGGTTGCTAGTTTTGCTAAATCAGTCCAGAAATCATAATTTCTAGCACTGCCGTTAGTACTTATTTTAATATTAATATTCGAATGATGGCTTCTAAAGTAAGACAGAATATCCAATGATTCTGAGTTCATTACAAAATCACCAAAATTACCATTGACTAGTATACCCTGCTTAAGCTGGCTTATAAATTTTGGTGAGAAGGCTTTTTCAACTAAACTTAATGATAGATTAGTTTCTTTATACCCGTTGTTAAATGGATATCCGTTGGAATTTCTAGGACATAATGGACAACGACTATTACATAAAGTGCTAAACTCTATGTGTAAATGTTTTATACCATTGATGTTGATCACATCAATACTTATTAAAAAAAAATTATTTAGTTGTGTATTTCTAAAATTTTATCAAGATTTGACATGATGAAAATTGTAGCCATGTCTTTGTCTATTAAATGTAATTCAGCTTGTGAATTATCATAATCGATATAATCCGCATATACCCATCCAAAGTCAGTGCAACACATATAATTGTAAAAACTATGAGAAGGCGCACAATATTTTGATCTACTTCGACTTGGTGTTGTAATTTTACTTTGATTCACTGACCCTTGTTCGTATTGTTCGAACAACTTGATAATTGAGTTTATATTAGTCGATTCTAGAATAATTTTAGTCATGTTACTTAATCGCTTTAAGCAGAACAATATCTGCTGATAACCTGCCATTCAACTCTACAGGCACTGCCTTAATATCCTCAAGGAAGGTCCTCAAAGCAATCTTGCCGCTATTGGTAAATTGTTTTAGCTGGTCAGCAGGCTTACGCAGTGTCTTAGCAACAGACTTTTTATTATCGTAGCCAAGAATTGTACTGCCCTTAATACCCAACTGCCCAGCATCTGTGGCAGCAACATACTTGCCCATCTTGCGTGTCTTGATGTTGTAGATCCACAACTCTTTTGCACCCATGATGTCTACAGGATTGACGCTGACAAGATTAAGCTCTGTGTTCTGTACACAATACTTGACCTTACTGACCATCTTCTCTCTGGAAGGAGCCTTCTTGACCCGAGCCTTACGCACTGCCTTCTTAACAGCACCATAAGTCTCAAGAGCGTCAGTCAGCTTGCTGTAGAACTCACTGAGGTGTTTAAGCTTGGCTTTGTCAATATGACGGTAACCTTCCTTCAACTGCTCATCAGCAGTTTTGCTCTTAGCAGCAAGAAGTTCTTCCATACGGGGAGTAAACACTTCGGCGATCTGATTAACGAACTGCTGTGGAACATTAGTGGTGCGGAACCAAGTGACCATATCAGGCACTTCCTTGCCTTGGTCCCAGTTGTCATACCACTCTTCAATCTCACCAATGATATCGTGAAACTTTTCACGCATACGATCTTGGATCGTCAGCTTAACGACATTACCCTTGTCAGCTGCCTTCTTAGCAGCCAAACGCTCATGTCCAAGAGTCAGTATCTTAGCAAACTCTGCGTCAACCCATTCCTTTGTAGCTGCACGAAGAGGAGCACCCATCATCAGCATCTTGCAGATCTTGCCCAGTGTAAAACCCACACGCCACTCTTCGACCTCATTGAAGGCCTGGACATCTTGCTTGGTCCAGTTACACTTGCTGGTACCATACTGGCTAACATACTTTAAGAGATCACCGCAGGTGTTGTGGTAGTTGTAATAGTGGATACCAGCCCACCAGTTGCGGCCAATCTTGTCATCATCCCAGGATTCACAACCCGCCCACTTAGGCTCAGGACCTGTAAACTTCTCATCCAAGAAGCGAGGAGTGCGAGTAACAGTCTTCTTCTTTGGTGCTGCCTTAAGCAAGGACTTTTTCACAGTGGGTTTTACTTTTACTTCAGCCATAGCAGATCTCCTATATGATTAGCATACAGCCTATATAGCCGTTGTCAATTGAATTATTTTATAAGGCAACGGGTTTGGACGTTGGTACTGGTTATCCAACCCTTAACATCCTTGGCCATCTCTTGAACGACGATAGCAGCGACCTCACAGGCATCCTTAGCCCTGTATTCCTGTTTGCTGACTGTGACGCCATTATAGACATTGGTTACGACGATCAGGACATATAGCATCACTTGGTCTCTTTGAACCAATTCTCAACGGTGCCCCACTCGGTATAATCAGGAGCACCCCACTGCTTACCCTCATTCACGATGTCGTGGATAGCCTCTACACATTCGTCATATTCACCGCCGCCAGCACGAGTGTCCCAATCGTAGGCACATTGCTGATTCTCTTTACGCCTAATACCAGCACTGTAGATTTCTTTGATCTGTTCGATCGTAAAGGTAAAGGTCTTGTCAGTCATGATTGCTCCTAACGTAGTTAAAGTGATGTATACCAAAAGCAAGGATCATTCCCGCTACAAGAACTAGGAAGGGCCCAAAGAGGATAAACAGGTCAGCAGTAGACATTATTTGCTCCTTGTCAGTTTCATCATGTCGATATGGACTGCGATAGCCTCAGAACTCTGACTACCATAGAGCCATTCTGTATCATCACAGATGGCATACTCTTTAACACTATCCTTTAAGGTAACGACATAGCAGCGGATATCTGAAAACCCTTTGCGTTTAGCATAGGTTTCAATAGTGTGACACATATCGTTCTTAGCATAATCCATTACGCAACCTCCTTATCACGGAAGTTAACACGGAAACGGAGCATCTTAAGATGGTCATCGCTGCCACAGAGTCGAATAGTCTTTAAAAGACCACGAAAGTTAGTATACTGAATATCAATCCAAGGAACTAAGTTGCCAGCACTGTTAAGAGCAAAACACATATTAACAACCTCACCACGCAGCACACCAGCAGCACTGGTCCAACGAACACGATCACCAATACGCACACCGCCAACTTTGGGGTCGCTAATGTTGCTGTCATTGTAAAGCATTAGTGCTCTCCTCATTCCCTATAATACATAATAGCACCGATACCCATATCGTCAACCCAAAAAGACAACAAAATGCCAGGAAAATTGTAATAAATTCAATAATTTTTTGTAACATTTTGTTACAAATCTGAGGTTGACTGAACCTGTTTTGGGTATATACTTAGGTAATGTTAGAGAGAAAGGGGTTAAAAATGAGCAAGAATCCATACGCAAAAGCACTCGCTAACCCCTTGTTTCGCAAGCGGGTTTTGAAAGCAATCAAGGGCAAAGGTGCCTATACCCGCAAAGAAAAGCACATCAAAAAGAGTTGACAGATCCCTGTCCCATGCTATTATGTATTATAGAAACTGAGGAGCAGCACATGGCTAAGTTCACTGTTTTAGGCGCTATGTATGACGATCGTTCCATAGCTGATGTTCTTGCTTATGCGTTTACTTACGAGGATGCCGAGCAGGCTATCTCTGAGTATCAGCTGTCAGACGACTCCATGGTAGAGTATGACTTTTACTTTATCGAGGAAGCATAAACGGTTGACAGATACCTAGCTCATGCTACTATGTATTATAGGGAATGAGAACCAAGCAAATGAAACCAGACTTCAAAGACGTGCTCGCTGAGATCGCTGTTGAACTTTTCTTCCTCGTAGTAGGTACCATACTCGTTGGCATTGGCACTAACTTCTACTTTGCCATTGGGCTTGCACTACTGCTTATCTACACCAAAACTATCAAGTAAGGAGACTTACCTATGCAAAAGCAAAAACGCAAGATGCAAAAATACACTCACAGAGATTGGGATGGCAAGATCACTGGTTGGTCGATATTTCCAAAGTATGAGATTGGCGAAGAGATCCGCTGGCCAAAACATGGATGCAACCTTGTTAGAGCAACGGTTGTAAAAGACATGGGCGAGAAATATTGGTTAGTGCGTGGTCGAACCGGTAAAGAATCATTAGCTTGGAAAGGCTGTATATACCCAGATTAAAAAGGGTTGACGCTGCCTAAATCTGTGCTACTATACATTATGAGGAGATGAAGATGGACATGGCTAAGCCCAATTGGCAGGTATTGACGGTATTGCCCAATGGTACTGAGATTAGCACTGTGGAGTTGCCAAAATATAATGCTTACTTCAACTCAGCAACTTATCCTTTTGAGACTTGCGTTTTCGAAAAGAATGGTCCCAGCAATGTAGTTGGGCAGTATGAGACCAAAGAGGAAGCTATCCGGGCTCATGTCTTTCTAGTGCAGCACGAGTTACTACATGAGCTAATCTCCCCTTAAGGAGGTCAAATGGCTAAAAAAATCAAGCAGACGCATTTT
>Ga0136642_1001151_pt1 | contig 11693 bp, 13 predicted proteins | sample LowCatLa1302831Y_FD_115313 | JGI IMG/M metagenome (GOLD analysis project Ga0136642, IMG submission 115313) | Freshwater microbial communities from Lower Cathedral Lake, Yosemite National Park, California, USA - 13028-31Y | ecosystem: Environmental > Aquatic > Freshwater > Lake ... | reverse complement strand
GTGGATTGCGGGGTTTTAAAACTGGGGTTAAGCGCACCATAAATTGCCGCAAGGCTGGTAGCAAGTTGCCCAAGCCCACCAACGGTAGAAGTTTTACTTGCTGCATTTTGCAACGCACTCGATCCAGCGGCTTTTAGATTTGCAATAATATTGCTTAGGCCAGAAGAACCCGCAGCGCCCAACCCAGATTGAACTGCATTAGGGGATTGCCCATACTGAACATTAGCGGCTAGTTCTGCTGGGGTGGCATATCCGATACCGGAATTAGTTGCATTCGGTGACTGCCCATACTGTACGTTTGCAGCCAATTCAGCAGGGGTCGCATAGGTGTAGTTACTTTGCGTTGGCGTAACTGTAGTATTAAGCGAGTAATCTGGAGTGCCAGAATATGTGTACCCACTGTAATCGCTGTTAACCAAATCTGCGGGAGTGGCGTAATCTTCGCCCAAACCATAATAGTCAGTTGCCATTTAAATCACCTTGTTCCCGTAAAGTTTATTAGCAGTGGGCGTTAGCCATGACAAATCCATTGGGTTAACATTTGCCAATTGTGGTGCTACCGGCGCTGTTGTTTGGTTTGATCCCGATCCAGCAAGACCCGCTAATGCAAGATAGTTTAACAAATTTCCTTGGTCATTGACAGCGGGAGTTGTTGGTGCTACTGCTGTGGTAGAAGGAGCAGATTGAATGGGTTGAGCCCCGGAGGTAGATGGAGCAGATGGGGTAAGAAGCCCAGCCAGACTACTAGTAACTGCAGGAGCGGCGGCTTGTGCCAACGTGGTTCCTACTGGTTTTGATGGGGAAGTAGCCCCGGGCGGCAAGATGCCGTGCAAATAATCAGTCAACGCTTGCCCAGTCAAATTACCGCCAATAGAAGAAATCAAACCGTCAAGTGTGTTTGACCCCGTAAGCCCACCCAATGCGCTACCCGCTTGCTGCCCAGCATAGTTACCCGCTGCGCCGATTACGTTATTTGTCAGGGCTGTGCCAATATCTTGACCGCTGATAGCCGCGCCTGTAGTCCTACCGATAACCCCGGGAAGATATTTATCTAGTGACGCAACGCCCGTCGAGTAAGGTGATGGTGCGGCTGGCCCCGCTTGCCCCGCAGGAAGTTGGGTAGGAGATAGCAGATTCGATATACCTGCAGATGTGCCAGCAGCCAAACCGCCTAATGCAATGTCGCCAAGATTAAAGTTACCGTTGCCAACACCACGAACAGCAGTTTGAGTTGCCCCGGATGCTGCCGCTTTCAAAGCAGCGTTAGCACTTGACCCCAAACCCATCCCTGCTGTAGCACCTTGCGTTGCACCTCCCGCAAGATTCCCGAGTTCTGAACCGGCATAACCAAGGGCAGCATTTTTAAGCCCGCCCAAAACATCCCCGGTACGAGCAGTAGAAGTCATGCCGCTGGCAATAGCAGCACCAAGCGGGCCACCGAAATACCCAGCAACTGCCGGGGCCACATCCATAGCAAAACCAACTAACCCATCTGCTTGCTTGCTTACAAATTTAGGTACAAATACAGGATTTCCGTTGGCATCCTTTTGCATCGTAAACTGAGTAATGCCCCCTTTAACCGGGGTATACCCAAAATTGTCGGTTGCCGCTGCACCCTTGGAGGTTGCGCTATTTACTGGCGCTGCCCCAGCGTTACTAACATTCGCACCCAACATTACGGGAGAACCTGTACTAGTGTCTATCAGTTGCCCTGATTTGTTATACCCAGCATTTTTAAAATCAGTTAGCCCACCTCGGACAAGACTTCCAGCAAGAACATCTAGGTCACTTGGATTCCAGTTAATTTTTCCAGCCGCTGCTTGCTGTTGCAGTTGCCCAAGTATTTTTGATTTTGATGCTTCATACGTGGCTTGATGTTGGGCTTGTATGGCTTTAACGTCTGCAGCGGTGCCGAGCACATTGCCTTTAGCGTCAACAGGAGCGCCGGTCTTAGCATCAATAGAAGTTACCTCTCCGTTGATCCCTGCAAGCCTTGCTTGATCTGCGAGTGTTTGAGATTGCTGTGTTTGTGTGGGTTGATATGCAGCGGCGGCTGCACCAAAACTATCCATCGCTGCTTGGATTTGTGCTGGGGTCATGGTGGTAGCCATATAGATTCCTTACAGCGTCAAATCATAAAAACTAAGGGATGCAGCGGCAGGGTTTGCAGCACCGCTAGCGCCAATAGTTCTTATAGCCAACGTAACTATGTCGCTTGTGCCCGCCAATGAAACACCTAACTGGGCATCCCATTTATAACCAACATTGGCCGCAACGGGTGCTTTTGCCTGTGACGTTGCAGATGTAAAACTCAAGTCCATAAACTGAGAGCCAGCAGGTTGAGTAGTAAACGCCGTAGCAGTCACATCGTAATCAACATCTGGATATGTCCCAGTAACCCAAGATGCGCCAGTGAGGGCTACATTTTTTACCAACGCAACCTCGTAATTGGCAGAACCAATTGGCAACACATTAAATTGCGCTGGAATAACGATTGCCCCAAGACGCCCGCTATTCAGCCTAATGGAACAAGCCGGTACAAATACATTAGTTGATGGGCAAGACACAGCGGAATTTCGCACCCAGTATTCTTGGGATTGTTGGTCATATCCACCTTCGGACATAACGCTACAGCATATTTGGGTCAACGTCGAAACAGTTGCTGTCACTCCGGTGTTTACAATTTCGTATCGAACCGGCAAAACTGCGGTTGTCATGTAAACAGTATTGTTTATAGTATTTGCGTTGTTAAACGAGTGGCAAATAATAAACACGCCACCAATAACAAACCCACACCGTACCGTCCCAACGCCAAGCCATTCAATGTCGGTAAAGAAAATTTGCGTTTTAGTAACGTCAAGCGTTAGGCCAGATGGCCCCGTACCATCAAGTTTATCTGTGTTCCAACTTGCTTGCGGAATAGTTGTGTTTACCGCTGCACCGCTTGTATATGAGCGAATCGTAAAATTTAGTATCGCGTCGGTTTGTGAAAAGTAAATTCCGTTTTGCGTATCAAAAAACCCTACTTTTTGAGATAGGTTAGTTTTACCAGCACTCATCACAAACGTAGCAAGGATTAACAAACTTTTCCCGGGCTGATATGGGAAATACCTAAATGTTTGCCTAATTGCTTGCGAGCCACTTGCCGTAGTAACAGCCAACGCTACAGAACTTTGGTTTGTGTTAAAAGTGGAACTACCGCCTGATGCTGTACTTGTATCAAATGCGGTATCAGCAGAATATTTAGATTGCCCATCAAATAATGTAAACGGTTGGCTAACCCGAAGGCGTCCAAATGCATCAATAGTTCCCCCGCTAAACCCATTGATAGTTACGCTAGTAGATGAAGTAGCCACAACCTGCCCCAGTAATTGATCTAGTTGATTAAAGTAGAGCCGCAGGATACTTAGCAGTTTGTCAAAATACTGACGATCATATTCATCTGTAGGCGCGGGCAATGATGGCGCTACAAAACGCTTGATGATCGTAGATATGATGCTCATGATTTTCTACCATCTGGGCGAATGTCCAAACGTGGGGCACCCAACTGCCATGAAACACCGAGATCATTGGACTCGACTTTGAGCGACATCTGCCGACCACGCACCCGAATATTTACCTGCCCAGTAAATTGTTCTACGGGAACAGATGCACTTCTTACAACTGCACCACTACTTGACCCAGCAACAGACTGGGGGTTGTTATATCCTGATCCAGAATTTTGCAACGGCAACAAAGTAAATGTTGCTTTAGGGTAAGCTACAGTAGACCCACGGAAAGTAATGTCGGGAATAACACGCCAAACAAAACCAAAGTCGTGTCCATCATTAATGTCAAATTCTGATGAAGTAATGTAAGACTGGATTGGAACTGGAACCCCCGTAGAAACATCATCGTAACCAAGTTCTTGATACATTAGTTTTTGCATCGTAGCAGCAAGGGGGTAATTAGTAACGATGCTTGCATCCATCCAAGCGGTACGAGTCATAGTTCCGTAGTACCAAGCCTTCTCAATGTAGTTGTAAATAACGTATCTATCTGGCGTAGTACTATTTTGGGAACAATAAAACCACCACACTTCGTTAAACTTTTCAACAGAAGTAGCAAATACTTGAGAAACTTGATCGTTATTAAAATCTTGGAAAATCAACTGTCGTAGATCACAGGTCATTGTTTGAGTGCGGCCATCATACATATAAAACTTGTCGTCGCCCATCCAGTAGGTAACACCCGCAACTGCAATGGCTGCACGGCTACTTACAATAGAAATATTGTCTGACAGAAGTTGCGTTTGCCATACGGCGGGTGGGCCAATGTACTGCATGGAGTACAAAGATACGTCTGTAAAGACGAGAATTTCTTGACGAACTTGAACCGCAGTAACAATCTTGGAACCGTGCGATAGGCGAATACTACCTGCTTGGTTTGTAGCCGCAGGAGTCCACAGTACTGAATTTTCTTGATCCGACCACCGGATAAGCATGGGGTCTTGTACGATGCTGCCGTAGTCATTAACGCCAAAAGCAATGACAAACCGAGATGCGTCTGATATAAGAAACGCATTGTGCATCAGGGGAATTGCTGGGTCAGCCCCCTTGTCCCGTAGGGCAATCCCGGGCGTAGTTGAAGCGTTTACAACCGTGGAGTCCCAGTAATAAAGGGCATCTCCTTGGGGGCCATAAATCAAATCCCCACCAAAATTTTGGGCGTCCCAGATTCGGATAGGGGCTATTGTTGGTACCCCAGTTCCCCATTTACCAGAACCCCACGGCCCAGAACCAAACCCACGGGCGGGGCTTTGAATAGCATTACCGACATGAATCTGATATGTTGCAGTTACAGAACCGCCACCAGTAGCCGTAGAAATAGCAGCAACGCTTGAAACAATCGTATAAGAACCAGAATTTACGACAGTAATTTGGTACTCACCGCTAATCGTAATACCACCTACAGATGTACTAGTAGTAAAACTTACAAAATCTCCAGTAAGCGCACCATGAGAAGCAGCGGTTACAGTTACCGTAGTTGACGTTGCAAGGGTAGTAAATGGGTTTGTCAGAGAAGTGGTACCCCGCACGGGGGTGATGTCATAGTATGATCCACCATTCATCAAGTAATACTTTAGGTTTGTACCCACACCTACGTACTTGATTGCGTCAATTGTCATCCAAGGCCACAAAGACCGGCACGTACCCAAGAAGGTATTAACGGAAATCTGTTCCCACCCGCCCATTTTTTCTGGGGTGCCTTGCCGAAAACGAATTTTGTCGCAGGAATACCAACCGCCTTCATTGGTATAGCGAGTGTTTTCTTGGTTTACCCCGGGCTTAAATACAATTTTTTTCAGCGGCATGGTGGCCTCAACGGGTTGCGCCCTTGACCTTCTCAAATGTCCTGAGTCCAGACATACCCAACATACCAAGCAAGAGTTCGTACAGCATACCATCATTACCCAGAACAGGGGGCTTGATATTGGGGAACCAGATCACCCCCGCCCATACCAGTAGTGGGTAGATCAAGTATGTGTACGCAAGGGCACCACCACACACCCAGCCAATTGCTGGTCGCCAGCCTGACGTAAACACGCTACTACTAGCGGCTTCAGTTTTGTTAATCTCCATCTGCCCCTGCACCAGAGCAAGAGCAGCCGCCATCTGCGCTTTTTCTTGTTCGGTTTTGTCGGGCCAAACTTTGCCGATCACATCATCAATTAGGCTAATACCTGCGGTAACAGGGTCTTTAATATCAAGCAGTGCCATCATGCATCCTTTAGGTTGTCTACAATACGCAATGCCCAGCCCTTGGAAAATTTGGGCCAGTTATCGAGGCTCGCCATAAATCGCAACCGCTCTGCGTTAAACCACGCAATGAACCGAGATGGCGGCATGTTCTTTATTGCTTGCAGTGTCTTTGGGCCGAGCACACCATCTTGTGCGGTGCCTACAACTTTTTGAACCGTCAGGATGGTTGGGTGAATACCAGAGTTCACAGCCATATCAAAAATATGAAACGCTGCCGAATCATCTGCCGCATCACACCCAGCGGCCAGCCAAAAATCCACATAGTAGATTGTTTTGGCCGTGTCAAGCGTCAAGTTCTTGATGTCAAGTCTTGAGTATGACCGCTTGGAAATACCGTACTTTGTCTCCCCGCCCGGATCGGCAGGGTTGTTAACATAACCGCCCTCATGCCCGATCAGTTTTTCAAAGGCTTGGTCGAAGTTCATGAGCGTACCCCGTAAATATTTGCAGTCGTTCCTATAACATTAACGGTACCGGCAAACCCACTGAACTCAACGGCTTTACCTGCTGCTGCTCCAGAAGAACTAGTAGTTGTTCCACCGCCAACAAATGCATTACCCCCCGCAACCAAACCACCCCCACTACCAGCGGTGAGTGACCCAGTTAAACCTGTCACACTAATTGAGTTACCCCCAGCCTGACCCCAACCGCCACCGCCACCGCCAGCAGAATTAACTAATGTGCCTACACCACCACCGCCACCACATCTGCTAGTAGAAGGCGCAGTTGTACTACTTCCGTTATAAACAGCACCAGTGCCACCAGACGGGCTTGTAAACAGACTACCGCCACCACTGCCTGTATACGCATCAGCGCTACTTGGGTACCCCAGTGCTCCAGCAAACCCGCCCAACCCATTAAGGCCGCTAACAAATCCACCATTACCGCCACCAGCACCACCACCGCCACCAGCACCACCAGTACCAGCACCGCCGCCACCGCCGCCTCCGATATACGCAGAAGCACTGTTATTGTTAATAGTAACAGTTGGGGTTTGACCAGATGTAAGCGTAAGTTTAATCGCCGGGCCACCAGCAGTAGGCACACTACTCGTTCCACCATTACCGCCCAAACCTGCAATATACCCATTATTCAAAACCGTAATGGTATCGCCAGTAGTACCACCAGAAATAGTTAAACCAGCAACACCGGAAGTTGTAGAGTAAAGGTAGACCCCGGCATTTACAGTAATTGTAATGTCTGAACTACCGGCAACGTAGCCCGGAAAAAATGTAGATACATTGATCGAGGCGTTTGCTAGGGTAGTAGAGTACGGATACCCAAGAACCGTTCTGCCACCGCTTTTAAAGTGGCTGCTAGCAACAGTGCCGATATGCCTCATGCTGACAAATCTCCTACCGCAACCCAAACATTAGTGCTAACTTGAATCACCGTTGCTGAACTATATTGAGTTCGCAACTTAACACCCGGGGTTCCGACTACCGTAGCAGGGCTAGTAGCGGCAATAGTAACTTGCCCGGTACCCGTTTGAATGATATCAATTACAGCACCAACAGGGAAAGCCACAACAGAATTTGCGGGAATCGTAACCGTAGAAATAGCAGAACCAGTACAGTTTATCAACCTGCTGCTTGCGTCAGTTAGGGTAAGCGTGTACCCAATTGACTGTGGGTTAGGAACATAGGTAAGTTGCGGCGAACCGCTACAGTTACTCAATATGCCAGAACTCGGGGTACCGAGAGCGCCGCCCGGAGCAACATAATCTGTACCTGCGGTAGCCAGCGCCAGCGCACCAGCACTACCTTTAAGCAAACCGCTGATGCTGGTGGTCAGCGTAATCGCTGGGGCCGTAGTCGGGGCCGAAACCGTACCAGAAAAACCATTTGCAGTAGTAATAGATACAGAAGTTACCGTACCACCGCCACCACCGCCACCACCCGCAGGGGTTGCCCACGTACCATCACCACGCCAAAACGTAGTCGAACTTGCACTTGCACCGCCATTAAGATTAGCAACTGGAAGATTCCCAGTAATGCCCGTGGTAAGTGGAAGACCTGTGCAATTAACAAGGTTCCCAGAACTGGGAGTACCAAGAATTGCCGTTACCATCGTCGGGCTATTTATTGTTGGGGAAACCAACGTCTTATTGGACAGTGCTTGAGTTGCAATCAGGGAAACAACTGGATCGTTATTGATGCTAAACGAGGACGCATTGGTAACAATTTCAGAAATGTTAGCCCCGTCGCACATAATAAACACTGACTTACCATTGGGGACGTTTATGCCCGTACCACCCGCAGGTTTAATTGTTGCTATTTGTCCGCAGTTGTTTCTAACTGCATAGATTTTGCTAAGTGCGGGGCAAATAACATTTACAGATGTCGTTGCTACACCCCGCAAATCAAGGATCATGTTTCTTGCTTGGTCAGTAGCGCCATTAAAAACACTAAGCGTTACATCCCCGGCAGTCATATCGAGGGCTACACGGCCAGCAATAGCAGTATCTACAAGGGTTGTAACCCCAGAGTTTACATACCCGCCCCATGCGCCATCATCCCCACCAACTTGGGGAAGGGTAAATCGCAAAAGAGTAGTAACAGCCATGATGAACCTTATGTAGAAATTTGTTGCCAGTTAGGGGGGCGCCCCCCAGCGGTATTAATAGGAATCCAAACTACCGGAACATAACCTCTAACAGTTACATTACCAATTGCCCCTACAGCATATACACCAAGCGGAAATACAATTGGCGTAGTTATGATAACTACAGAATTAACTACGCCTGTTGCATTTACCCTAGATACTGTTATTGTTAGATCACTACCGGGTAAAAATACTGTACCAACAGCACCGATAGCACGAACACCCGCCGGGTATACGGTAATACTTGTAACACTACTTGAAACTATTGCCGCAATAGCGGTAGAGACTATTGGGCCAAAGCCCAACATAGCCCCAGAAGAAAGAACCTGTGTAGTAATTATGGGGGTAACAGTACCGACAAACCCAGTACCATACACCCCCGCCGCCGAGACTACAACCGCTAGTCCACCGGGAAGCGCCGCTATTGGTTTAGATGCTACTGCACTAAAGCCGGGCATGGCTTAACCTTACGTCAACAAACCAAGAGATTGAAGTGCAGTAACAATTTGAGCCAAGGTATACCCACCAAATGTTGAGCCTGTATTTACAGCAGTACCACTATTAACTACAAAAGCAGCAGTAGCGGTAATTCCAGTTGTTGGTTTGGCAATTGGTGTAGCGGCAAAGAATCCCAACTGATTTACGGTACCAGTGTCCTTGATTGTAATTACATCAGTAGTTAACGAGGATTGGAGGTGAAGCACCCCATCAGTACCACCCCCAGCAATATTACCTGAGCCGGGATAAATAGTTACATCGCCGCCAACTCCAGCAAGGGCAGAGGCCGAACCACCAGTAATTTGGATAGGCCCGCCAGAAGCCCCAGTAGTTGATGACCCACCAATCAATTGAGCGGCACCAGCAAGGACAGCCGCTGTAGTATCGTTACATGCTCCACCAGTCAGCCTGACCCGCCCCCCAGCAGCACCAGCCCCAGCGATTACGCCACCTGCACCACCAGTAATATTTACTGCTCCACCAGCAGATGCAACAGTACCAGAATCACCACCAGCACCAGCAGTAACAGTTACTGCACCACCAGCAGCAGTCCACCCACCTTTACCAGATGTAATAATAACTGTACCAGCACTACCAGCATAAGTAGTTGGAGCCGCTGCTGGAAGAATACTAATTGGTGCGCTGCTGGAAGAAGTGGCTTGAGTTGTTTGTATATTTACTGTTCCAGAAAAACCACCGGAATTGAGCGGGGGGTTTAGAACAAGTCTATTAGTTAGTGCACCTGCTCTAAGTTCGTATGTAACAGCATTTTGGGCATTAATGGTGTTAAATACATCTAAATTACCATTGGTAAAATTTACAAGCGTACCAGCGCCAGATGAACTGCTATACACATAAATAGCGGTACGGGTAATAGTAAATGTAGCAGGGGCAAATGTTCCAACACCAATTTCCCACAAATTACTAGCCGGGTCAACAATACAATACTGTACTGCTGTTCCAATAACAGTAAATTGACTAGCAAATGTTTGATACCCAGTAGGGGCAACGTTAATAAGAGTTACAGCGCCAGTACCCGGAGCGGTAGCAACAGATGTTTCCCTAACGCGATCTGCAATTTGTGGGTTATTGATAGACATATTTATCCCCTATTATTGAATACGGATAATAGCGTTTGTCGCATCTGCTGTTGGCATCTGGACAGTAAAAGTACTAGCCGTAACATTCTGGGGGCTACCAAAATTAAGAACTGCAACAGCCTTGTTGCTTTTACCCGCCGTGGAGTTATAAATCAGCGCACCGCTAGCGCCAACAAAGGTTGCTCCGGGCCACGTTATAGTAGCGAAGGAGATAAATGCAGTGGTGCTACCAGATGTGGGAGCAGTAGAAATAGCCAATTGCTGCCCACCAGCGGTGTACCCCGTACCAGAAATTTCGTTAGAAGCCCCGTATGCGGTAGTAGTAGCATCGAGAGAAGCCGCTGACGTAAACAAAGCCATCTTATACGTTTGGGTACCGTCAAAAGAATGGATGCCATTAAGCAAATCCACTTTAAAACTTGTACACATTGCTTGTGAAATTGCCATAATGGGCTCCTAATTAGATTACTTTAGTTCGCACTTGACCGTTGCGATATGAGTCTTGACGCAATTTACCGTCACTCAGATTCTTCAGCAAGGTCAACGATTGCTGGTATTGGGTATCGTAGATAGCCACAATGTCTGCTTCTGCCTTCATGAATCGGGCAGTTTCTACCATGACCGCGTTAAACAACGCAGATTCAAAGTTCTCACTCAGCCACGATGTACCGGCTGTTGTGATGCTTTCTGGATAGAAAAAATAATGGAGTTCAACCCCATATGCGGCATCAGGAGTTGGGCTAAGAATCAATGAGTATTCGTTTGCTGCCGCGCTATCCGGGCCGAAAATAGCGTAATACTTTGGCACCCCAGTGACATTCGGGTTTGGGTACGCTTCGCGCAAAAAGTTTACGTCTTTGTTCAGCAGGTAAACATATGCCCCCGTAGGGGAAACGACAGCCAAACTAAACACTGACAAGAAATCTGTCGGTGCTGGAAGATATTGGACTGATGCGCTTAGTACGCCAGTTACGTTACGCCGCAATGCTGGGAGTTGAACAGAGTTATAAATCTTCTGTTCAGCAAGTACAGTCATTTGAGCAAAGTCAACATCAGAGAACGTATTCTCCGTGTAATCCTCCACTGCGACTTTAAGTGCGGCGTAGTTCATTACTTACTCGGTACGCCACCCATTGGGCCACGGGACATCAAGCCCTTCGTAGCCGCGCCAGTGCCGCGCATTTTGATGCCAGTAGTTTTGATCCCCGTTTGCGGATAGCCGCTATTGGTCAGATCAACGGTTGGGGCGCTTCCAGTATGTGGGGCAGCGTAAACGCTAGCCGAACCCACTTCCTTGCCGCCTTGCTTCTTGCTGAAATTAGGCATGGTATCTCCTCAACCCGTCTTCTGGCTCATGACCTTAGCCATGTTCTTACCGTACTTCAAACGGTCGTCAGTGGTAGGGCCACCTTTTTTGAGTTTCAAGGAAGTACCCTTGCCACCCGGATGTTCTTGCGCGTCGTGTTGCTTAAACGCTTTTTTAATCATGGCCTTATCTTGGGCCACATCAGACTTACCACTTTCTTTAGCCATGAAGGGCTCCTTACGTTACTATTACTACTACTATACCAACAATACCCACTGGGGCCAAGGGATTCGGAGTTAATGCTGCATCAAACCCCCTTGATCCACCAACCGGGTTCCACCCCCAGAAAATATCTCGGCTTTGAACGTACCCGGCAAAGTCAGG
>Ga0136642_1001150_pt1 | contig 11698 bp, 12 predicted proteins | sample LowCatLa1302831Y_FD_115313 | JGI IMG/M metagenome (GOLD analysis project Ga0136642, IMG submission 115313) | Freshwater microbial communities from Lower Cathedral Lake, Yosemite National Park, California, USA - 13028-31Y | ecosystem: Environmental > Aquatic > Freshwater > Lake ... | reverse complement strand
TTCTACACTCCACACTCCACCATACTGTACTATACTGTAAACCTTTTTTTCACTCCTCTTTCCACACTCCACACTCCACACTCCTCTTTTCACTTATTCCCTGGTAAATTTGATTTTATTGCAATGATAATATTAATATTCCCGGCGCACCCTTTCCGCCCTTCTTGGACCCCCCTTGTCCACCACCCCCTCCTCCGCAACCCCAAGAACTATCTGTTATTTTTGTTACAGTTACCGAACCACCTTCCACCGGCGGCGCGGATATTAAACCATTATCCCCTGACCTTCCTGTGTCACCTCCGCTCCCCCCTCTTTGTCCACCGGGTCCTCCATCCCCACCGCGCCCAACTCCTCCTCCCCCGCCCCCGCCCCCGCCGCCTCCGTAAAATTTCCCGTTTTTGTCCCACGTTAATCCCTTACCACCCTCCCCTCCGTCCATAAAGCTTCCGTTATCTAAACAAGCATCGCCTCCCTTCCCTGACAATCCACCTCCTCCTCCTCCGGCTCCCTTAACACTTCCGGTTCCGCCATTAGAACTCCCCGTTCCCCCAATCTTAGAACAGTTAGGCGAAGATGAAAGAGCTGATCCTCCGCCACCACCCCCGCCGCCGCAACCACTTACACTTCCATTACCATCCGATCCGCCATTTCCGCCGTTTGATCCCTTTTTAAATGTTTTACTCTCGAAACCAGGTAACGTTAATGTCACACTCCCATCGCTTGAATTAAATATAACACTTATCAAATCTTCCGGGTTTATGCTAATATCTTTTTTTTCAAATTCTCCTCCTCCGCCTCCGCCGCCGCCTCCCATTTCATTTCCATCTCCACCGTCCCCTCCTTCGGCTATTACAAAATAGCTTACATTTTTGCAATTATTCAACTTTATGCAGCAATTTGATCTTACATACAATAATTTAGAATCTTCGGATAAATAATACAAATCGTCTGTTGTCAAATCGGTGAGATTTTTTTTTACTGCAATAGAATCCTCTTTAGTTGTATCTTTGAAAAGTGTAACGTCCACGACACTCGCTACGGTTACAGGTGGATCTACAGTGGTGGTTACAGGTGGATCTACAGTGGTGGTTACAGGTGGATCTACAGTGGTGGTTACAGGTGGATCTACAGTGGTGGTTACAGGTGGATCTACAGTGGTGGTTACAGGTGGATCTACAGAGCCGGTTCCAGATACAATTTCTCCTCCAAGAACTGCTTCTCCATTAGTCGTTACATTTCCCACGTAGCATGAATAAGTTTCTGATCTGTCATCTTTTGTTATTATCATGGTGTCGTAATTGTCGGTCGATCCGAGTTTATTAGCGCAAGCTTCTGCGAAAGAAGAAACTCCACCTGGGTAACTTCCCATTGCGTTTGGAGATACTGTTATTTTTTTATAATTTGTCAAATCCGACGAAATTTGTTTTCCAGTATTTAAATTAATACTCCAAAACCCTTCTTTTGTTCCAAATAAATTCCAAGTTATAACGACAATAAAAAATAAAATGAGTATAACAATTAAAATTTTCATATATTATCACTCCCGAAATAAAATTGATTACATTTGATTAAATAATGCTAAATGTACAAACTAAATCCACCGCCAAAATGGTAAAGAATACAACCGGAGGAAGCGGGCATAAAAGCCAGGCTAGGAAGCTTGTTTCTTCGGGGAAATCAAACCGAATTCGATTGTCTGAAAACGAATTTGAGCGATATGCGTATGTCACAAAGATGCTTGGAAACGGCATGTGTTACGTAATAACAGATGCAGGTGCGACGCTTACGTGTCATATTCGCGGAAAATTCCGTAGCAGAAATAAAAAGAACAATATGGTGACTCCCATGTCGATTTTACTGGTAGGCATTCGCGATTGGGAGTCTGAGCAAAAAAACTGTGACATGCTGGAACTATACGATCAGGAAGACGTTCGTCAAATGCGGATAAATCCAGCGGTTGATTTGTCCAAACTCGACCGACATTTAACTTCTAGTGTGGCGTCATTGCAAATTAAACAAACACAAACCACGGATGAACTAGTCTTTAGCAATGATTCCGAAATAGAATATTCGGATGCCATTGATCATTCTTCAAATGAACTCTACCGGATCGGGGAAGAGGTAATATCGTTCGATGATATTTAATCTAATATAGTTAAAACAATATATTCCAACTTTCGCCCAATTTCAAGAGTTCCTCGCGAACAACGCCTACGATCTTAATCAAAGGCTGATCTCTATGTTCATCGTTTTTTTCGACCAAGTCTCTCGCCGCTAAATCGGAATGAAACCCGCGGTCGATCCAATGCTTCAATGCTGTGTCGTCGGATTTTACAAGTCTCAAGTTATACATACTCTTTGGTCGTTGAATCGTCACCTGTGCCGATAAATAAATCGCCAAATAGTTCAATCGCTCAGGAGGTATATTTTGGAAATCGATCCCCTTATTTTTGAGGTCGGTAACATAATCATCCACGTTTGAATAATCGTTTATTCGCAAGAATTCATCCCGCCAATCTTGGACAAAATTGGAACCAGGGACACATGCAAAAAACCAACTCTCCACGTATTTGTATTCCGGAACCGTAGTAAAATCATCTCGATAATATCCTACGAATTCACAATCAGTTTCTGCGCACATGCGATGAACCCAGGCTAAAGGTTTCTGGCATATTATCGAGGCGTCCATCCAAAACCCTCCATATAATGGCAAAATCATCAATCTCACAAAGTCAGAATATCTAGCGGGCGATTCATTTGCATGTTTCAATGAATCGATAGTAACACCATCTGGCAGATAAAGGCTAAGATTTCGTTTATTCAAAACGATAATGTTATATTCGGGATTATATGTATGCCAAGACTCTATGCACTTTTGCACAAATGGAGGAATTTCGCCGTCCCAATACGTCCATATCTGATTCGGAATCTTGGAATTCGTTTCGAACGGCTCTCTATTGGAATAAGTAAAATAAAGATATGCTAACAAAACAGCAACCGTCAATACCAGAAAAAAGATTGGGCGATTAGTCATTTTCATATTTGTCTAAAATACAAAGATAAAATTATATTATTTCATATCCTCTATATATGGCTTGATCCGACGATTTTATAATGTCAACAAAAGTTAGCGTATTTCCAGTAGCCTTAAATATAAACGGACTATTTTTTTTAATTTTGAGACTATTAAAATTGTTGGAAGCGTTCTTTGCAATAATTGTATAATCCGTTCCGGTTACATTATCTATATTGTCGAACTTTAATATTTTATATTTTTTATCCTTGGTCAAATTTAATATATTAACAGTTAAGTTCATCTCGAAAGACGCAGGTCTAGCATTGGATGTGAATTTTTTATCCTCTGTCAATTTTACTTTATCGTCAATGTCATCGTATATATCAGTCGGAGTTGGAAATTCATATGGTTTTTCTGGAACAATGTTTATATCCAATAATTTTTTACTCTTTGCCTCTTTGGGGGGAATATCTAAAATGCCGTCCAATGCAATTCCAACGTTTCCATATGTCATTAATTTTTTATTATCAACCTCGTCATTGTTAGGAATGGTATAGCATCCTCCACCAGAGGTATTTTTATTGTTAGATTCTTTTCTAGTCTTAACCCCTTGTGGATATGGTATCTTAAATATGTAATTAGTTTCTTCAAATGTTAAGTTCTTCCACCAATCAGGCTTATAATACTTACTCTTATTTTTACTTCCGGTATCATCATCAAAATAAGGCAAAAATGCTGTATCTCTATTGCCTACGTCATTGATATATAAATCGTATTTTTTATCGTCCTTCTTAACTATATTTGATACCAATACTATGTGATCATAATCCGGTTGTCCTTCGTAATAATTCGGATCAGAGGGATCCAGTCCAAAACCAAAACCTGCGAAACAATCCACCGTTTCATATACGCCTATTATAATGTCAGATTTACCATTCCATTTATTTAATAACCATTGATAAAACTCTTTTGTTTTTTTCCCCCTATTTTTTTTTCCATTTTGAGATGAAGACCACGATTCTGTTTTGAAATGCAATCGTTTTGAAAGATCGGCGTAATTTGTTTCAATTAAAGCTTGATTATCCCATTGCCCTTGAACAGGGCATTTAACGTGCATATAATCGCACGCACCACCAGTATTATTTTGACATTTATACGTAGTTTCTTTTCCGCACGGTTTATAAATTTGCAATGTTGCATGTTCACCTTGTCCTTCAGGTTTTTGCGGAGAATTCTTTTCGTTTGTGCTTTCATACGAAAATCCTCTCACATCATATTGCGAAAAATATTGACCATGTCTTAAACACGCAGTAATTAAACATGTTTCTCCGCAATAACCATTGTTTTCGTCCCATTGTTTTCTTAACTGATAATTTCTAGGATTTCCTTCACTTTTTACAGCAGTGAAGTTTTCTGTTTTTGCTAAATAGAAATTAAATACTACTACTGAAACAATTATTACAATTGCTATTGCAATTAAAAAAAAATATATGGTGTGTTTTTTTTTCATTTATGTAATACTACCATATATAAATTTATTTATTCGTTCTAACAATAATGTTATTGAAAAAAATCTATCAACGTTTATATGATATTGTCCTACTTCACCATTGGATGTTTAATTGCTAAACTAAAATGCACAGCTGAATAACACAATCGCGGTTAATGTCATAATTATATACACAAAAGACATGTCGATGTATCAATAGGATCAAGTGGAGGAATCACGACTCTAACAGAAGTTGTATTATCATTACTATCATCTTGATCCCTAAATTCCCAAACTACCTCACCATCGTCCCACTGCATGTTTTTGATATTTGGAATATCGAATATTATCAAACGCCTCGTTGTCTTAGCACCATTATCCGGCGGTGTTTCTGACAAACTCTTAGAAAACGCTTGATCACGGTTCGAATTGTATCGCTTCACGTAAGCTTTGGGTCTTAAATAAGACATCGCAATCGCTAACCAAGACAAAACTACTGTAATTTGCATGTTAATAGAGTTATTTATCCTAATATATGTATAATGCAGATCAATTTTATTACTTATACGCAAACAGACCTAAATATGTCTTCGTGTCATGAAATATATGAGCGTCCGTTTGATAAGTTATTCTACGCCCGTATCTGATTCCGGAATTTCCGGGGGGTTACAAGAAATTGTGGCTTTCTGCGCCAGAGTTTCGAATCCAGCGAACCAAGCGAATACCGAAACAAACGAACGCTTAATTCGGTATTTGATTAAAAACGAACATTGGTCTCCCTTGGAGATGGTATCGATTTGTCTGGAAATAGAAACCACGCGAGACATTGCCCGACAGATTTTGCGTCATCGGTCCTTTTCGTTTCAAGAGTTTTCACAGCGCTATGCCGTCGCCGATCTTGGATTCGACTTTAGAGAAGCGCGGTTACAGGACACGAAGAATCGACAAAATAGCATAGAAACATCGGACGCCACGCTACAAGAGAAATGGGAAACAGTTCAAGGTTTATTAGGAGAACATGCGGAATCAGCATACAAATGGGCTCTGGATAACGGAATTGCGAAAGAACAAGCGCGTGCCGTTTTACCAGAGGGAATGACTCGTTCAAGAATGTATATGAACGGGACATTGAGATCTTGGGTGCATTATATAAAGCTACGATCTGGAAATGGAACGCAGAAAGAACATCGAGATATCGCGTTGGCTTGTGCTACGGTCATTGCCACGATATTTCCCATGATATCAGAATTTGTTTCGACGAATTAAAATTTTCGACCTCATCCGCGCATTCCACCTCGAACCGTTTTACGTCCGCCGCGTCTACCTCTAGATTTACCTCTAGATTTACCTCTAGATTTACCTCTAGATTCGCCAGAAGAAGAAGCGCCCGAAGAATCCTTTTCCTGACTTGGTGAGGCAACCATGGCAGGAATTCCAAATGCCATTGCATAAAGAACCTTTCCTATGTCGGCTACTTTTTCACCAACTGTTTTCGGAGGCGGCGGCGGCCATGGCAAGTTATTTTCTTGCGCGTATTTCCATGCTGCTTCTTGATTTTTTCTTGCAACTTCAAAGTAAATGTATTTGTCGCCATCACTTTTAAGATTCGAATCATCACCCATAAATTGGACCAAAAGTTTACCCGATGAATAAATTTTTTTTTCATCGTGTTGAACTCCCGTAACATGCTGAGTCATAGGATATCGAGTCGAAGCCATTTCTTTATTATATAATAAAGCGACATTTTATTTTTATTTGTATTATTTCTAAATAGTAGTTTTGCGAAAACCACTATTTAATACTTGAAAAGATGGATTACTTGATAAAAATAAAATCCCAACAATCCAAACACAGGCGTTAAGATCCAGTAATCTAAGAAAAAATAATACGGAACTGTTATTATTTTGTAATGATTCGTCTCAAAAAGTTTCGCATCTTCTCCGCACTTTTTAACATCACTCCTTGCTTCCCGAGCACTTTCGAAACTTTCTTTTCCCGACACTAAATTAACGTCTCCAAATTTACCGCATTCTCTATTATTCGCAATGTAAAACTTGCAATCTTTACAAAGTCGTTTTGCGTTATATAATCTTGGACGTATGGACAAAACCGAATTTATTAACATAGCACTGGCGATTGGAAATTTCATTCTATGTAATCGTATATTTTTTCTTTAAGTTGATTTGAAATAGCAATTATTCAAACCATCTGTAATCGGATCTTTCGCTTCGTTTTATCCTCGTCTTCAAACAAATACAACCGGAACTTTGCCTTGGAATAATTCTCGATTTCCGCCCCGGGAAGCAAAACCACCCTTGACAGCATCTTCAGATTCTCTAAATAAACCATAAATGTTATCGATTTGTCGTTTTTTGAGATCGCGTCAAATATCACCCCTTCGTGAACTGTTTTCATGATATCAGGTTGTGTGCTACACTTGTACAATAAATCACAATCGGTTTGGACCTTCCTAATCGAACGCATTGACGTATTAATATATTCCAAATTCGACAGCCATTTGTCTAAGAATTCCGCCGCATCCTTGGATAAAAAACTGGGATTTTCATAAGACAAAAATATCATTTGGTTCAACAGATCCACTAATCTTCGGATAGGACTCGTGATGTGAATATAAGACGCCTGGTTCATGATTTGGTGATCCAGGACGGCGGTGTCTGAAAAAGCAACATATTGCCCTATCGTGTTATGCCACGATTGAATAACCCGCCTGCAATCCGGAGTCAAAGTCTCTGACAGATTCTTATCAAATACATCCTGCGATTTAATAATAACAGAGCGAAATATTCCCATTTTCAAGTCCACCATCCTTTTCGCGCATATTTTATTCATATAAACCATCCAGAATCCAACAACATCATGACTATTTCCCGATGTCTTATCCAAAATCTTGGTCAAATCGAATAATTTTTGATATACATCATCGTCATACATCGCGCATTCTTCATATCTATAATTTTTGGCGACCTGAATAATAGTATTGGAAAATGATATATCGGGCTCCGTCGATAAATCTTTTTCGAATATCATATCCATCGTAAACGCGAATCTAGGTTGACCTTCCTGCAAACTACATAGCGCGTCAGATAAAACACTCGGTAACATGGGTCGCCGTCGGTCTGGTAAATAAATAGTAGACACTCTCTTTGAAAACGATTTCCATAGATTCATTGCATCTAACCATAGAGAAACATTCGCGATGTGTATGCTAACTTTCCGTCTTCCGTCAGGCAATTCACAAAACGCAAACCCATCATCAAAATCCATAGATCCGGGTGGATCGATCGTAAAAATATAATCTTTTTTTCTGTCTTGGACGGCGAATCGAGGATCCTGGCATATTTGCGAAATATACTCTTGGTGTGTTTTCTTATTTAGGTTAGAGCGCGCTTCAGCGGTGATTTCCGCAATAGATGCATTCAAACTTTTACAATAAAGTTGGTATTCATAAAATGCTTCCAGTGAATCGACGTCTCCGAGAGTTTCCACTAGTAGTCCCTGAGGATGTTTTCCGGTCCATTGATCATATCGAAATACCACGTATTTGTTTTTTTGCTTCTTTTCAAACCCCATTTTTACATCATACGGAATCAAAAAAGCCGGTAAATGTATATCGTCGGGAACGCATTTATATAGTAGCCGTTTTTTATTTACCGTTCTCCCGTAAGTTTTATTGGAATCAAGTTGCAATACACCCGCGTAAATAGATTGCGGAGATCGAACCTGAGAATTAACGACGGTTGCTCTTAATCCATCCCCAGATATTTCGATAACGTCCTTGGAAAATAGTCGTTGGTCCGCGGCTTGAAATTTTGGCTGATTCTCCAAATTCACCTCATGTGTCGTATCCACGTCATGAAATGTCCAACTCGAATATTGCCGGTCGGCGATCATGATCCGGACCGGCGACATGTTTAGTTGGTGTATACACTTTAATACGTCATCAAAGGTTTATATTGTTTCGAGGAATATTATACAACGATATGGTAATGATAGGAGTGATACATACAGCATGGACGATCTTTATATCGATTTACGCATTTATCATTCCAAAAAAACTGGGATGCGATTTTTGTTACATCGGATATATATTATTGTTGGCGATATCTTGGTTAATGTATAAAGATGAATGTCTTATTACGTATTTTCACAAAACAATGGTAAATCCAAGTTATCAGATGGGTGAAGATTCAAATAGGTTTGCGGATTCAGAAGAAATTTTCGGAAAAGAACTAACGATAATCATTTTCAATATCAGTATGATTTTCGCCATTGCTTCGCTTTATACAGTAAGCAATCGTAATAATTTCGCACCATTTTATGTATATTTGCCATTCATCGCATGTTACTTTATTTATTTGTTAGTTGCAAGAAAGTTCTACGCGCCTCGGTTTTTCAACACTTATTTACAAAAATATGTTCTTACGTTTAAAATCGCATTTCTAGGAACAATAGTAACTTATTTATATTGTTTAGTGTTGAGCAAAAAATATCTAAAATCGCCTTAGAAAAAGCGATTTTTACGGAAAATAGACCCTACTTTACAACTTTGGACAAGAAAATTCCTGTCCGAAAAAAAAGTTAGGGGGTATTTTATTTCAGAAAAACGAAAAAAAGCTGTTGGAGCCAGTTGGTCATATCGACATTTTTATTTTCAAAAACCCCTTAGCATATTTTTTTTCGAGACCCCGCGCCCGGACGTTTAGGGGTTTTTCTGTGTTACAATATATGAAACAGGAATTACCCCAAAAAACCCCAAAATACATATGCGAAAAATGTGAGATGCAAACCAATAACAAAAAAGATTATTCTCGACATTTACTCACTGCAAAACATCGAAGTGTAACACTTGTAACGCCGAAAAACCCCGCATGTAGTTACGAGTGCTGTGGTTTAACATTCGGAAACAGAACGTCATTATGGAGACACAAGAAGAGTTGTTCCGAAGATAATTTGATTAAAAACGGTGGATCTCAGACTATTTCCGATATTCTGCCGTTTTCCATATCCAATGATGCGATTATTGAATTATTGAAAGAACTATGTTCTAAAAAGGGCGGCGTTGTTAATAATAACAATAACAACACCACGAACAATAATACAACAAATAACACCAATAATACGACAAATAATAATATTAATTTCAACGTTTTTTTGAACGAATATTGCAAGGAAGCGGTGACAATTAGCGATTTCATTAAATCGATAAATGCGAGTATAGAAAACGTCATGTATATGACAAAACACGGAAATCGACAGGGCGTTTCCAAGATCATTATGGACGCCTTGGAACCACTTGATTTGACCGAACGTCCACTTCATTGTACGGATCTGAAAAGACACACTACTTACGTAAAAGAAAACGACGGCTGGGTAAAAGAACAGGATCAAAAACACATAAAACAGCTGTGTAATAAAGTCGAACACGAGTGTATTAAGACCGCAGTTGAAATCATGAGCTCGAATCCGAACTATAGAAAATCGGGAACTTTGGAATACGAAGAGGGTCTAAAAATGATGATCGAAACCAACGGCGGAGCCGAATCGAATCAATCGGCTATTATGAAGACTCTTGAAGAACGGTTGCACATTGATCGCGAAAATATATCTTGTCCGAAGCTATTGAAATAGATGATGATCTATCAGTTTAATTTAGCAGGGGAACCTACGGTTCTAAGAGAAGCCGCGCTTCTCGAATTGCGACCCCTCCCTTTTCTCTAGAAAAATATTTATAAAATTCTGTTAGCTTTTTGGAAGGGACAATTTTTAGTTTAATTCTTGAAAACGCCAAGAATTAAAATCGAACAACCTACCGTTTTGAACTAGTTTAACCATTTGGGTCGCAGTTTCCATAATCGGCGGAACTCTTTTCGGAAAATACACAAGAAGAATCCCGCGATAATGATGAAAACCATGGCAACGAGATCCCAATTCCAAGATTTCTTGCCAATAACGGAAAACCCGTCTTTTTTTGGAATAGAACAAAAGTTTTTATTCACCGTTTTGTTGGAAACGTCGATTCCGGCGTGCTTGAAAAATTGATCAAGCGTGCGGTCTTTGCCAAGTCCATATTTATCAATATTGTCATTCAAATGTCTCGGGAATTCGGCTCCGCCTTGGAATCCCATTATGGAACGGACCTTGTTTTTTGCATCCGAGCTATCGAATGTCTTAACGTCTGTCCACACCTTGGGTTGATCTTCGCGAGTATACAAATGATACAAGAAATTCTTGGTGGGTGCATAGATATCATAACCCGCGGTCCAAACGCGGGCAGAATGAAGGATTTCTTCCCCGACAAACAAATTGGGAAGATTCGGGTCAAATGGTACGTCGCGCACACATTTACCCTCGCAGAAAAACATTCCTCCGGCTATATGTGGAGCGTCTATGTAACCGTCGCGTTTTGATATATCAACAAATTCCGCCCCTTTGAAAGATATAATTCCCTCGTCGTTGAAAAAAGATTCGCAATTCACGGTTACGTTATTTACGTTGCGAGAATCGTTTTTGATATCGTCATAATTTGGAGGGTAATGTGAAATAACGACGTCTTTCGAATCGGTATTTTTTTTGATTTCGTCGAACATATTTATGGCGGTTTGGTCCCAGTCCTTTTCAAATAGCGTATGTGAGTCAATCTGTAAGAAATAATCTTGGTCGGCGAAAAGTGTCGCGCATAAGTAGCGCGCATGAGTCGGACCTTTGGCTTCGAAATGCTTGAGTCGTATAGTTTGAATGTTTTTATTATACTTCGTCAGCTCGGGTTTTTCCAAGGCGCATTCTTCATTTGCTTCTTTATTTTGGACGCAAATTCCGACGTAAACTCGGTCGGGATTTTTGGCGTTTTCGTATAATGATTCTAAAGTCCGGGAACAATAAGTATCTCTATAACTAGCGATACTTACGAATATGGTTTTCATCTGTATTATCAAGAGAAAGTTTATCTGAAAAAATAAGATAAACGTATCTTACGGTGATATGCAAGAGATGCCCCCAAAAAAATATTATGCAAAGAAACTCGCAACCGCGGTCGCCATTCAACAATTTATCGGAGCTAAATATCTGGTAATCGTCGAATCCCCGTCCAAATGTTCCAAGATTGAAGGTTATTTGGGCGACGAATATCGGTGTATTGCTTCCAAGGGACATATCCGGGAAATTGACGGATTGAA
>Ga0136642_1001148_pt1 | contig 11713 bp, 5 predicted proteins | sample LowCatLa1302831Y_FD_115313 | JGI IMG/M metagenome (GOLD analysis project Ga0136642, IMG submission 115313) | Freshwater microbial communities from Lower Cathedral Lake, Yosemite National Park, California, USA - 13028-31Y | ecosystem: Environmental > Aquatic > Freshwater > Lake ... | reverse complement strand
ATAAAGATGCACTAACATCTGTATCTGTATCAAATGTTGTTATAAAGAAAGATGGAAATATTATACTCCCTGAGCCTACTGAGGAATCGGGCGAGGAAGAAGAGGGCAAGGAAGAGGGCGAGGGCGAAGCTGAGGAAGAGCCTGAGGAAGAGCCTGAGCCCAATGAAAACTATACATTCTCAGATGATAAACTCAGACGTTTAAAAGAACCAGTTGAGAAAGAGCGCAGTGAAGATAAGTATGAGATTAAGTCATCTACATATGTTCCCACTACTCGTCGTGCCTTTTCAGATTTCATTGAAACTACATTCTCTACACTCAAACTTCCTCCACTCAAGGCACCTGATTTTAACGCATGCCTTAAGAAAGGTGCTTCAGGGCAACAAGAAGTTGAGGTATATCAATATCAGAAATTTATTCGTGAATATATGAATAGCGACTCACCGTATCGTGGAATACTTGTCTATCATGGTCTCGGATCAGGAAAAACCTGTTCTGCGATTGCCGCATCTGAGGCACTGTATGCGAAGAATCAACAGCGAAAAATCATTATTATGACACCAAAGTCCCTACAAAAGAATTTTATCCGCGAACTTACATTTTGTGGATTCCGTCATTATCGTATTGAAAATCACTGGGTTGGAATTGATTGGACTCCTGAGACAAATATGTTTGCTGTAAATGTCATAGGATTACCTGGTAAATATATACAAGAAAAGAAACCAGCAAAACTCTGGGTACCCGATTTTGATAAAGAATCTAATTTTTCAAGTTTGAAACCGAGCGACCAAACAGATGTAAGACGTCAAATTCTTGCTACAATCAATAATAATGTGCGTTTTATTTCCTATAATGGTGTAACAACAAAGACATTAATTGAAATCGCAAAGAATAAGGCTTTTGATAATGCTGTAATTATTGTAGATGAAATCCATAACTTAATTCGTCTGATGCAGGGAAATCTCGACTATTTTCTAAAACAGGGTATTGGTGCATGGGCAGCTGCGCGTAAGGCAGAGCCCGTAACAACTGACCGTTGGAAACTTCTAAATTCAGATGGAGATAAGAAGAAATATTCACGTGGATATCTCTTCTACAGACTTTTAACGGATGCACAGAATAGTCGCATTATTGGACTGAGTGGTACTCCTCTAATTAATTTTCCTGAAGAACTCGGTATTCTAGCAAATGTTCTACATAAATATATTAATAGTGCATCTACAAGCTTCAGATCTCAAAATATGATTGAAGACAAAAAACTCATTAAAAAGCTTGCCGACGAGCATCCTTATATTGATGATATTCGTTTTACAGAAGGAAGTGGTAACTTAACAGTTTTAGTCACAGGACTTCCTGAAGGAACTAAAAAGAAGTTTGAAGGAGCAACATTCAAGGGGATTGCGCGTGAAGACAAAGTAACCCCGTTCCAAACAATTATAGATTCTTTTAAAGAAACTCTCTCTAAGAAAGGACGAAAGGTTGAATTTAAACTCACTGCTCTTCCACTTCTTCCAGTTTTCCATGAAGAGTTTATGGATGCTTTTATTGACCAAGAATCAGGAACACTTAAACTCGGTGGACCCGATATTGTACTTGGTAAACGTTTAACAGGATTAATTTCATACTACAAGGGCTCAAAGGTTGAGCTAATGCCGTCAATCAAATCCGATACACTTGAGTTTGTAGAGATGAGTGATTTTCAAGCAACCGCTTACATGGAAGTGCGTAATAAAGAAGTTGAGAAGGAACTCAAACAAAAGAAGAAAGATAAAGGCAAGTCAGCACCGTGGTTAAATGAAGCACAGCAACTTGAGAAATCAACTACCTATAAAATGGTAAGCAGACAAACATGTAATTTTGCTTTTCTTGAAGAGATTGTGCGACCTCGTCCTAAGAAATTTGGAAAACTAGAGGAGGCGGTTGAAGGATTAGATAAGGCAAATAAAGATATAGGAGACGCAGATGAGTCTGTAGGTCAAAAGGGAGATGAACTCCTTGTAGGAGAAGAAGAAGATGCTGGAAATGAGGCAGAAGCAGATGAGGAGGATCAGCTAGTAAAAAAACAGCAGACGGAAGATGTTGAGGGTGTGCCTGATGCGCCTGAAGCGCCAGTTGTACCTGTAAAAGAACAAATCATTGAAAAGGAGTATCTGGAAAAATATCAGGCAGTGGTAAAGATACAGAAAGAGATAGAAGCAACTGGAAAAGTCTTCAAACCAACTCCTGAACAGAGTCGAATTCTCAATGTCTATAGATGTCGTTTAGGAAATACGGATAAAGGATATCAAAAAGACTGCGAACGTGTAAGAGCATGCCTCCGCTATTTTGGAAAGGACCCCCCTCCCAGTAAAAATGGTATTCGGTATGGAAAACTCTCCTTAAAGGGTGACTTGGCTAAGTATAGCGCAAAGTTTGCCCGTATGCTTGAACGTATGGAGGAATCTCCAGGTTCTAACCTTGTATATAGTCAGTTCCTCTCGATGGAGGGTATTGGTATATTTTCTATCTGTATGGAGATTAATGGATATGTTCCGATTGAAATATCATATAATGCCGATACAAAATTGGCACAGTTCAATGAATCTTCCTTAAAGAGTTTACAAAAAGGTCCAAAGGGTGGAGTGAAACGCTATATTAAGTTTACAGGTGGTGAAGCAGATGATGTGCGCAGAATGAATCTTGCCCTTTTTAATGGACGCTTTTCAGATTTACCTGCGACTCTTCAAGAACCTTTGGCCGAATATAAGTGGACGGCTGACGACCCTGAGACAAAATCTCTCATTCTCAAGGGTGCGCTCTGTAATGTCTTCTGTATTACATCAGCTGGTGCGGAAGGTATATCTCTACGTAATGTACGTCGTGTTCATATCATGGAGCCCTACTGGAATGATGTACGTATTGCCCAGGTTAAAGGTCGTGCCATTCGTATATGTTCACATATAGATTTTCCAGAAGTAGAAGATCGTAGTGTAGAGATTTTCACATATCTGTCGTGCTTTTCCAAAAAAATACAGATGGCAAAAGAAGTTGATAAGGAGAAGATCGATGAGACAATAAAAATGAAAGATGGTATTTCAATCGATGAAGCATCTGGTGCTGGAATACGGAAAGATGAGATTGGTGGATTTGATGGATATACAACAACAAGCGATGAACAGTTATATTTAGTGAGTTTCAAGAAACGTATTATCATTTCAAAGATGGAGGAGATTATGAAAAGCGCATCAATTGATTGTCAACTGAATGAAACTGAGAACGATGATGTAAATCTCTGTTTAGCCATTCCTGATGGCAGAATTGGAGATTATCTCTATCATCCTGTTTTAGAACAGGATCTGATTTATGGTGGAAAGGATTTGAAATTCATTGAAAGAGCTCCACCTGCCGCCGCCGCCGCCGCCGCGCCCCTTCAAGCCAGCAAACCGACTGTGCGTAAATTTGCAGTCGAAGGTCATGGCGACTTTGAAGCAAGACCTGTTATTAAAGAAAATATTCTTACAGGATATGACCTTTTTAGAGAAAATAAGCGAGTAGGAATCGCAGGTGTAAATGACAAAGGATTACCTGCTAAACCCATAAAACTTGCGAAAGGAGTCTAAGCAGGTAATAATGTTACGTCACGATACCGACCCGTTCCTTGTTCAGCGAGTGGTGGATCTGCCCAAAGCGCAACGCCACGATGAGCTGCAAGTTGATAATTTAGTTCCCAATCGAGACATTCACGAAACGGAATTAATGTTTGTGCTATCTTACCAAGAAACTCTCCACGAAAGAGCATTGAATCCGTACAGCGAAAGACAAACTGGTGAGGAGGGGGATACGCTTTTGTAGGTGACCAATAACTTGGTGGACAGCCATCGGGGCGTGTATTGACACCCTCACCGAGACTTACATAATCCCATGGTTTATCGTTGAGGTCCGCTAGCAAATCAGAAAATCGGCTAAGAAAGTCACTTCGTAAATACACATCCGATTCAAAAATCAGTACATTTTTGTATCCATGTTTGATAACATCCTTTACAGCAGCATAGAAGTTGAGAACAAGTGAAATCTCTCCTTTACTCAAGAATCGAGATTTCCATGAGAGATTCGGAACGCCTACACGAATAAACGGATCCCAAACGGCAAAGACATCAGTTGTCTTCAGTTCAGAACCCCAACAAGCGGACCCAAGAAAAAGTTTGCTTGCGGGTATTCCAATATCGGCAAAATGTTTTACCACTCGTTCATATCTCTGTTTTTCATACACGGGGTGTACAAGAACATAGATTTGGTCTATTTGTTCCATTCACCTGACTACTTGTCAGACGAACTCTATTTTAAGTCTTGAAGCGCATGACCCTATTCAAACCAGCGTCCCTGCCAACTGCCCTGAACCTCCTTCTTCCAAAAAACAGGATCCGTCGTGCTGAGTTGATTATCAAAACAATGAATCCATGCGACCTGCATACTTAGTTGTGTAGGTTGTCCATTGGTTCCACCAATATACATAGAACCATAGGATGACTTTGTTTTCTTATATTCATCCATAAGTACACCACCAGGACTAAATGTTGAGAGTCCCACTGAAGGAACAAGTGTACCCGCAATAAGATTCGCACAGGTTTGTACAAAGAACTGAACTCCCGTAATACTCTTTCCAAAGGTCGCAGGTACTTGATTAATGGTCGCAATACACCATGTATCCCGCGGGATATTGTACATCTTTGACGTATTCTGTTGACCTCTTCCACCATAAGTCTTTAGAGATATATTGAATGAATTATTTGCTGCATTATCACATTGAATAATGTACCCATATGTCTGTCCCCAAAGGAACATCCAATTTAGACCATTACCCCCAACATTCTGCTCACTGACATTAAAACAGAATGTAACGGCTTGAAAGGCTGAAAAGGCGATTCCTTGTGTCGTTTTCCATACTTCATTTGAAATGGACATTGCCATGAGATCTGTCGGCATTGACTGATCCATGATTTTTCCAAATTGAGCATGTGCCGCTGGCTGGACCATCATTTTCTTACTAAGACGCTTCTCACAGAACTGTCCTACGCCACCACGCTGATATACTTGAAAAGAGAGTGAAGGCGCCGCAACTTCCTGTGTAAAATAGCACATGGATTGCCAGTCAGGGTCTACATTACCATTCGCAGCAGGAATTCTCCACCCTTGACCACCGGCACAATCATAGAAATACGGAGTAAAGGTCGCACCACCACCTGATTCAAACCATGTAAAGCTTACAATATTCGGTACACTTTGTGAATCTGCAGCAATAGGAAAGCAGCCTGACTGATGCCATGTAGGTCCCTGGTCATAATATGCGCCAAAAGCCATTGACTGATTATTAATATTGAATACATCCTGATTAATTGCCATTTGGAATCCATCGTCTGTCACTACACCAAACATCAAGCTTCGCTTCATACTTGGGCGTAAATCACAGAAACTGACAAACTCAACCATATCGGATAGACCAGTTCCATCCACTTCACCACCTCCCACATTAATATAGGGGATATTGCTTCCTGTCGCGGAGAGAACAGCACGACGTCCCATACAGACTCCTCCTTGAAGACGGTCAAACCAGAAGACTTCACATCCTTGATTTCCATCACCCAGGCTGAGAGCAGTTGGCACTGCTTGTAGACCAAGACCCGTAAGTTGATTGAGAGCATTACGTTGTGTTGTTGGCTCCGTTGACCGTGCGTTTGTGACAATTGTTTCAATACTCTTCTTATAGGCACCCCAATTCATTCCATTGAGCGCACTTACAGTATTCGGATAGGAGGTTCCCTGTGGTGAGCCACCCTGCCTCTGAAACTCCTGCTGCATACACGTGAGACCAATATCACGACTTGCGTCATTTAGGTCAGCACAGAAGTTATACTGTTCATAGAGACCTGATTGACGACAGAGGTCACGTGCCGATACAGCGAGTTTCTCATTTTGTGGCGCATACTGATTTTGATTGACCATGTAGAAATTCATAAACGCAGAAAAGAGAGTACCGTTGCCCTGACGAATAATATCTTCGCTGAGAACTGGCTGTGCGAGACTTTGGTAGACCTGAAATGATTTCTTTTGACGGAGTTGGTCGGCAAAATCCGTGGGGTTTGTACCCGCACTGAGTGCGGCTGCCATTGTTCCACTCGGACTACAACCCGCAAACTGCGCAGTTAGTGCTACACAATCACGGTCGAGTGGACTATTGAAGCACTTCCAATAGCTAGGTTGCGGTTGTCCAGGTGGCGGCGCAGGACATTGTGCGGCATTTGTAACCGTAATAATATTTGCAGAAGCACATTGCTTATCTACATCCGTATACCGTGGCTGCGGCTTTCCCCCCGCCATTGAAATCGGGATAACCTTTTTACTTGTTGTACAGTATCCACAGACATTCTTGAAATCTCCTATAGCAGATACAGGTACCTGAGACATATCTTGACAACTTGTTGCCGTTTTACAAATATCCGTAACCATCTCTTTTTCAGCAGCGTCAAGGTCCCAGAAATACTTCACACCATTTCCAACCGCATCTGTTGCGGGTACAGCCGTATCAAGAGGAGCATTCGCATTTCCATATGCGCCCTGCGCAACCTGCGCGATAGGACCCGTACCCGCCTGATATCTCCATCCACACGCATTTCCTGTAGGAACCGCTGCCTGAGCACCCTTCATATTCGAAAGTCCACCAAGACCTTGAAAGGTACGGCATTGTGCTAGATTCGCGCCTAATGGGTCGGATGCTCCAGTTAGAACACCTCCAAGATTAGGAACCGTAGCATTTCGACCGCTTATGCCAACATTTGCTACACTTCCAATACTTGCCAACGCTCCTTGTAGCTCTGCGTTACTTGCTTGTGCTTGTTGACTCTCATATCCAGTATTTGGATAGGAGTAGTTGTTTTGCGTTGTTCCAACCACTGTATTTGGAATGATGGATGCAAAGGATGCACTACTATTATTTAACTGTTGTTGAGGTGTATCTGTAAAACCCTGTAACCGAGATAGTCTAGCGAACATCCCCTTCTACAGTATCTCTTTATTTATGCCAGTGCGCACTGCCGTAAAGAAAGACTTAGAGTATAGTATACTTAAATATTAAACGGTTTCGCAAATGTAAGGAATGTTTCACTGAGTTGATTCCCTGCCATAGTAGCCGTCCATACAGTCTGTTTCGCAGCATCCAGTAGTTCAAGGACTTGTCCTGTTGTGCGATTTTGGCAACAGTCGGAACGGTTATAATAGACAATCTTCTTAATTGGATAGACAGCTCCAAAATCCACCATAAAGAAGTCATTTGTTGCGGAGCCTGAGTGGAATATCTGCGGGAATGGGCGAGGTGCTAATGTTCCATCCACGGCATAATTGGCTTGACTTCCATATCCATACGATGTTGAAAAACTTGTTGGCTTTCCAAATGCCTGATTTATACCTTGATTATCATAACAGACAATCTGTGATATTTGGATGCACGAGTTTGCGTTAGTTGTACGGATATAACGAGCATTTGGTAAACTCGCTGAAGGAGTAATACTTACAGGAATCGCAGATAATGATGCAAAGCATTGACCTACACTATCGGCACGACCACCCTGCGCATCCGGGAGATTCGCATTCAATCCTGTATTTGTCGCACGTAGAAATGCTTTATTGAAGAAATCCTGTATATACGGAATGCCAATACGACCTGTATCCGCTCCAGTCCGTGATTTCTTTTGAAGTTGGCGTATAAGACTCGGATTTGCTACAGGATCATACCCAGCTCCAGGTAAACAGTAAATCTTATTTCCATTTGCATCTTTACTGAAATATGTATTCACAGGTCCAGTATAGGTAGGACCAATATTCTGATTTCCAGCACCTTGATTATAGTAAAGGTAGTTAATACATTGCGGTGAGATGTTCGGTGTAAAATTGACATCGAAATTTAAGTACGCGTCACACGGTGTGCTAATATTCTTTCCATTACACTGAAGCGATGAATCGGAATCGGCATATTGATTTTGATTGAGTGTATCGAGTTTCTTAACAATATCATTCATGGCTAAACTGACTAGACTCGACGGATCCTTGTAAAGACTACCTCCAGTTGTACAGCCACTATTGATAATACGGTCCTGTAGACACTTTGTAGACCATGTACCCGTAGCTTGACCCGCAGGACTATAGCATGGGTCTCCACCGTAAATACTCGCTGATGCAGACTTTGTCTGTAATACACTGCTCTTACAATCAATACTACTGAAAGGGAACTTTGATGTAAAGAGAAAAGGAAGACTTCCAGAGAGACTCATAGACGGTTTTGAGTAGCCAGCCATTAAACTTACACAATTTACAGTTCCGCTCGGTGTTGTGAGTGTAGGATACCCTGTTCCACGGCGCGGCTTTCCAGACAACATATCATCAGTTAAAAGGATTTTATCAAGAGAGAGTTGAAATACACCTTCATTTGCGAGAGGTGTCTCAAGAACACCATAGAGCTCTGCCGGCGTATCTTCATCGACTCCCTCTACGATAAAATTAAGAAATGAGTCCTCATTCAGTGTTGCTTTAAAAGAGACTGGAGTGGAGGAGAGGTTAATGTTTGTATCCTTTTTATTAAATTTAACAACTTTTCCAGCAAGAGTTACATTAAGTGTGCCCGAACCAGCTACATAGAACTTAACAGGATTGAGTGGTAATTTACTCGCATCACCCGTATAGGTATAGGAGCCATCTTCAATACAAATCGCGCAGCTTCCATCAAGATTCTTATTGTGCTGGCACTCAATACGTTTCATGAAGTCCTGAAACTCATTTTTTACGATCGCAAAAGAATAGGAAGAGCCTACACCCGCTGTAGCTCCAGCGCAAGTACCTAGTGTGGGCTTTGTATTCGTATAGGTGTCATTTGAAGTAGTGAGCCGGCTAATTGACGCGGACTTTACAGCAGGGTCAATATAGAGTCCTTTGGGTCCAGTAAATGCTTGACCCGCATTTGTCGTTCCAGATGTTAAACAGACACCGCAATTTGTATTGAATTGGGAATCATCAAAAACATTTTCATCAATTGTTTTATTTTCACAATAAGACGCCTTTACAATAATTGAACTGCTGTCAGGAACATACATAGGCGTATCATTGGTTCCAGACGTCATATTCACTTGCCCAGGTACAGATGTATCTGTATTCGTAGGTGTAAGTGCTGCATTAATAGCATCTACATACGCAGTCTGTTGGCTTACAGGCATTGACGCAGTTGTGGGTACGGTAATACGTGGATCTGATGCGAGTGTTAAAGGATTATACATTTGTTGCCCTTGAGCTGCTGTTGCGGGATATGTACCTACTTGTGGAACATCAAACCCTTCAGTGCGTTTTTTAAAGAAGCGCACAAGTGCTGTTGCGCCAACAGCACAGGCACCAAGTATAACTAGACCCGGGTCCATCTCTACTGATTAGTTGAGATTATCGGGACGTAGACGGGTTGCCGCATCCATATCACGTGTAATTACACGGAAGACCACTTGTGTCTGGTGGCTCAGATTAATCAGGCGACCTGACTGAATAATGTTATTTGCAGGAATGGCAGGTGAGCCTGTAACAAGTGTACCCGCAAAGGTATCTGTTGGGAAGCCACCAAACGGTGATACGGTAGTATATCCCTTTGTAGGATCATTGTACCTCGCATCAATAATGATATAGTTTGCATAGCCTACTGAGTTTGTACCCGTGATATAGGCGGATCCATTGTAGTATCCAATATTCACTACAAGAAGACCAGCAGACCCCGTAAGATAACTAATAAAATCTTGTGCTGCCGTTGAATTGCCTGTAAATGTAGATGTAAACGCTAGATTCTTCAGTTGAATACGATCTCCCTGATTGAACATAAATGTATTGAACCAAGTGCTCGTTTGAATCCAGATAAACTGACTGAGTCCAACACTCGCTCCATTCTTTGCATAGACTGTTCCAGTATTCGGAATAGGATAGACTGTAGGAGCTGTTGTAGTCGCAATACTATTCGAGAGTACAAAGCCTGAAATATCAAGTGTATCGAGCACAGGACTCACAAGTGAACCATCGGGACGCTGGAGCTGAATGGATAGTTTCTGAAGCGTAGCAAGTGGTGTAGGATAATAGACTTTTTGGCATTTCATGAACTTCGGAATCATGCCAAGAAATCCGCCACGCTGAACTACATTAGTATTGTCCGTAATCCAGTTCGCATCATACTGAATTAGACCAAAGGCACTGTCAATAGAAGGATTTGTGCCAACACTGTTTGTATCAAGCTCAGGCACACGTACCATCAGATACGGAAAGGAGAGCACATTTGTGTTTACAATAGTCTGATTGAAGGCCGTTGAGCTGGCATACCCCTTATCAATCAGTACATCGACACCCTCTACAGGTACCAGTGCCTTGACCAGTTCAATACGTACAATATTGCGGAATTTGATTTGCGTGGAAGTATTTGCGCGTACACCGTTATTTGTAAGAACATTTCCAGGACTGAAGATAACACTAAAGTTGTAGCGACTCTCACCTGTATTCACCGTCCAATCACGGTCAGCACTGTAGCAGAAGAGATTGTACTCACTCTCCTTGTAATTAATTGTGTCCTCCTCTTTTTGGAGGAACTCTTGAGGAAGCACGGGCTTCTCGGCACGTACTGTGGGAACCGCAATCGTCGGATTCGCCTGTGCCAGCCCTTGAGGTTCATAGGGAGTACGACCTTGTGATTGCATACCAAAAAGAGCACGCATATCCGGAGGTACTGTCATCGTAGGTACTTCATTCTCCAGGATACGAGCTCTCTGCGGTGCCACAGCACCCGCTTCACGAGGACGTAACTGTTCCTGGACCGCAAGTGCGGTACGCGTTGCTTCAGCCTCACGCTGCTTCTTTGCCATTTCAAAGAGTTGCGCAGCAGAAGATGTATCTTCTTCAAGAGGAATGCGGAAATCAGGTGGCGCAGGCGGTGCCGCTTTTGCGACATTACGTGAATCCTGCATAAGGGCGAAACGAGTACCAACATCTTGGCGTAGAGGATCAGAACTTGTGACAATCTCAACCTCTGTCTTTTCACTTACCTCCTGTTCACGTGATCTATCCAAGTAGGCAGTGTAGTCGGGAAGTACCGCCGCAAGTGTCTCCTTGTTGAGATACTGTATGTTTTGCGTAGTATTTACACGATAGACTTCGCCCATATAATGCTTTACAGTCTTTACAAGTCTCTGCTTCTGGCGGTCATCAAGTGTTGCGCCACTGCGACGTTGAACGTGGTCGTACAGTAATCTGTCCAACATTTGCTCATTGGGTTCGCTGAAAAACTTTTCCCTCGTATCCTTTGACATCTAAATCGTTATACGATTTATCGTACGGCACCTTGAACGCTTTAGTCAAAAGGATATCATGTACTAAAAAGCCACGACCGTAGTGCCAACATTTCACCATCACGTGGAGCACGACGACAAAAATGACGAAAATCTTCTCCAGCCAGCATCTGAATGATAAAATACATACTGTACATACCGCATTCAGAATCCCTGAGTTGAAACCGACGAGCATTATATGCCAATTTTATACCAGGGTCTTGTAATGTGAGCCATTGCATAAATTTGGCAATCTGATCTGGAACTTCCATGCCATATGAATCAAAATAATAGCACTGTTTCTTTTTCAAATCGACATAATTGCCAATCCAATGACTTCCTCCTTT
>Ga0136642_1001147_pt1 | contig 11723 bp, 13 predicted proteins | sample LowCatLa1302831Y_FD_115313 | JGI IMG/M metagenome (GOLD analysis project Ga0136642, IMG submission 115313) | Freshwater microbial communities from Lower Cathedral Lake, Yosemite National Park, California, USA - 13028-31Y | ecosystem: Environmental > Aquatic > Freshwater > Lake ... | reverse complement strand
TCTTCGTCATCAGAGCTCTTTTTCTTGGGTGCATAGGTATCAACATATTCTTGGCCCGATAATTCTTGAATGCGCTTCATAATCTGATCTGCAACATTTCGAAGATGTTGTAAATCTGTTGAATCGCCATCGAAATACAGAGGCTCACCAAATTTCATGCCAACACGTGCAATCTTTGGAACTACTGTTCCTGTTGGTTGAATCTTGTCGGTATTCGACATTGCCACAGGAACAACTGGTGCACCAGATTCAATTGCAAGGCGAGCAATACCTGTGCGTGCTTTATATAAACGCCCATCTGGTGAGCGAGTACCTTCTGGATAAATTCCAAGACAGCCGCCCTCAGCTAATACTTTGAGACCAGTAATAAGGGCTGCTTCACTTCTGCGCCCACCTGAGCGATCTACGGGCACCTGACCAAGTGCAATAAATGTAAGTTTTTTCAATAAACCTTTAGGTCCAGGAGATGTGAAATATTCACTCTTTGCAAGAAATGTAACTTTGCGAGGAACAACAAGTGGCATAAATATGGAATCACTAAACGACAAATGATTAGAGGCAATGATTAGTGGGCCTTTTGCCGGAACATTACGCAACCCTTTTACCTTTGGGCGAAATGCCAACATCAAGAAAGGAGTAAGAAAAGCTCTGAGTGCTCCATACGGAAGGTTCTCAATCATCACTTTCCTCCTATCCATGTGAGCGTGCACGGGTGCCTAATTTAGCGTCTCTTGCCTACTATGCCACTATTTGAGCGTGGCTAAGAATCCTTCCGATGGCTTTGATGACGAAGAGCTAATTCGCGCCGAATTTGATTCGATGGTTGAAGGTTTATCCCTCGATGAATCAACTCCAAATACATATCTCGATGATTTAGAAAACGCAGTTGATGAAAATTATTATTTGCCACCAAAATTACCCCGCCAATCCCCCAGAGATTTTTTTATTTCCATGAAGGAAGCCATCGAGCGATGGTTTTATCGCGATGGTCCACGCGATAACGATGATGGCGCTCATCTCTAATTTCCTTTAGGCTATTTACATGAGCAAAGAATTTAGATGGGGAATTATCAGCACCGGTGGAATCGCAACATCATTTGCGCGAGACCTTGGTTTCTTCAATGATCACATCGTTGCAGCTGTCGGTAGTCGAAACATCACTAGCGCGCAGCGCTTTGCTGACGAATTTCCTGGGTGTGCGGCGTATGGAAGTTACGAAGAACTAGTAGCTGACCCAACTATTGATGGCATCTATGTAGCCACGCCCCACCCAATGCACCATGCAAATACCATCCTTGCCCTGAGCGCTGGCAAACCAGTTCTATGCGAAAAAGTATTTGCAATCAATGCCCGTGAAGCACAAGAGATGATTGATTGCGCAAAGAAAAACAATGTCATGGTTATGGAAGCAATGTGGGCTCGCTTTGTCCCTCACATGATCAGAGTGCGAGAAGTAATTGCAAGCGGTGTTCTCGGTGAAATCATCTCTGTTCAAGCAGATCATGGACAACGACTTGCTGACTACGGCAACGACCGCCACTGGAAGCCAGAACTTGGTGGTGGCGCATTGCTAGACCTGGGTATTTACACCGCGTCATTTATACATATGGTTTTAGGTGTTCCGCAAAAAATTACTGCAACAGCATCACTAACCGAGCATGGTGTTGATAATTCTTGTAGCGCAATCTTTGATTACGCCAATGGCGCACAGGCCACAATGATGACAAATATGATCGCAGCAACTCCCACTGCCGCAGTTATTGCTGGGCGCAATGGCCGCATTGAAATCGATGGACCTTTCTACGCGCCATCATCTTTCCGCGTAGTAATTCATAATGGTGAGACCACCGAATATCCAAAGGATTACAAAGGCCACGGACTTCGCGAACAGGCAGGCGAATTCGCTCGCTGCGTTCAATCTGGATTGAAGGAATCGTCAATACTTACTCCCGCTGCAACTCTTGAAGTCATGATGATCATGGATGAGATTCGCAAACAAACAGGAATTAAATATCCCGGCGAATAGCGCGCAACTAGAAAAAAACCCGCCAAAGCTAATTGCCTAAATACTGCTAAACAGTCTGGGGCTCTGGTGTTTTGAGATTTTCAAGATTGAGAGTTCTGATCAATTTCATAGCTTCACGACCGGTGACATTTAGTTTCTTGTAAATAGAAACCGTTTCCTGGCGTATTAGAGATTCGCTATAGCCAATCTCTAATCCAATTTGAGAATTACTAAACCCACGCTCTAACATTCCGGCAATCACGAGTTGCCGCTCTGTAAGTGGCACCTGTTCAAGTTTGATTTTCTCCTTGACCTTGATCGCTACCTCTATTAATTCACTTGGTAGCCGACTTGCATATAGGCCAAGCAATGACCCGATAGCTGTCACCATGATCTCTTTTTCGTGATTAATTTCAAATAGTTCTGAGGAACTAACGAAAATTGCGCCTATGGGGTAAGCAGGGATTACTATCCCCGAAACCCAACCGTCCGGTAAACTCCCTGATTCCGGGTATTGAAGGATGAGTGCTGCATTATTCTGGATGACAATAATTTGATTGTTTCTAATTGCGTTTGTTAGTGGCAAATTTCCATTAATTGGAAAATCTGGAGTAGATTCAAAAACAGCTTGAGGCCAGCCAAAGCCCCCAATTGGGCAAACAAGGCCTTCTTCGGTTAGCTCCATTATCAAACCATTTAATAAATGGTAATCCTTGAAAGTATTCATCACCATGAACTGTGTGATTGCGTTATAAGACTTTGGCGAGCTAGCAAGATAATTGGAGAATTCTGAGATTTTCTGAATTTCCATCCGAGCCTCCTTGTATGTATAAATGGATCGGTAAATGGAAATTTAAGTTAAAACGACCTTACTCCTATTCGAGCGAATCAAGCCGAAAAGGCGATTTATTCTTCTTTAGGTGTGCAAACTTATGTTTGAGGGAGGAAAATAGCCCGTGAGTGCGTTTTAGGAAGTTTTACAAGCGAGCTAAATCAGCAACACCGACAAGGCCTGCTTCATTGCCAAGATGTGCTGCAAAGATTTCAGGTGACGGGTGCTTGCCAGCAAATGGCATGTAACGCTCCATCGCTTCACGTGTTGGTGCAAGCAATATTTCGCCAGCATCAATTACTCCCCCACCCAAAATAATGCAGGCGGGATCCAAAATAACGGCTAGCGATGCAATTCCTGCACCTAACCACTGCGCAGTTGTATTGAATGCTGCCAATGCAACAGGGTCGCCATCGCGAGCAGCATCAGTAATTGCAGTTCCGGTGAGCCCACCAACTGTTCCGTCGCCGCGAGACAACAAGTTACGCGCTAAATCAGGGCTGGCATTAATCGCCTCGCGCGCATGGCGAAGCAAAGCATTACCCGATGCGTATTGTTCAAAACATCCGCGAGCGCCACATCCACACAAATGACCCTCTGGCACTACACGAAAGTGTCCAACTTCAGCAGCGGTACCAAATGCACCGCGATGTAATTCTCCGTTGACAACAATTCCACAACCAATACCAGTACCAATTGTTAGAAGCACCATGTGGTTATGCGCGCGGCCCGCACCAAATTTTGCCTCGCCCCACGCAGCAGCATTGGCATCATTTTCAATAACAATTGGCAGGCCAATAAGTTTTACTAATTCATCATCGAGATTGACGCCATTCCAATCTGCAATATTGGGAGTTGCCAACATTGTCTTTCGATCCGATGAAACAAAACCAGCAGCTGAAACTCCAACAGCGCTCACACTGTGGGTGGCCATAAGTTCTTTAGCAATATCTGCAATTACCGCAAGGAGTGCATCTCCACCTTGTCGCGGTGTATCACGGCGAGATGTCTGTAAAACTTTTCCCGTTGCATCTACTACGCCACCTAGAACTTTAGTTCCGCCGACATCAATTCCAATTGTTAAATCTGATTCGGCAGAATTCTGGTTAGCCATGTAGTCCGATTACCCCTCTAGATGTGCTTTCAATTGAGCAAGGGCTTGATCAATAATTGTCTTCTCGGCCTTTTGACGCATCATTGCAGGAATTGGCATCGAGATTGCAACAGATAATTCGTAAGAAACCTCTGTAGTGTCGGCATCGATTGCCTTGATGACATATGCCCCATCCATTGCAGTGAGCAGGTCGGCATCATTGAGGGAAAATGTAAGTCGCTCTGGGGCTTGGGCCCAGTCGTAATCCAAAACAACATGATCTTTCATCATGCCGGCATTGATAGTCATCTTTACCTGAAGCACTCGCCCAGCATCATCGCGTGTCACCACAGTTGTATTGGTGATGGCGGTGGACCACATTGGATATTTTTCGATATCAAATAAGGTCTGGCTAACCTGGGCAAAGGGTGCATCAATTGTGATTGTCGCGCTACTGAAATCGGCCATGTTCCAAGGTTACCCTCTTCCATAAATATGAAATCCCACACTAGCCTTAGCTCATGAACGAAATCACAGTGCCTGCCCTGGTTGAAGTTCCGCTTCAGGGCAATCTGACTAACTACATCGCAGATCGAGCATCCCTTGAGCCAAATCGCATCACGATGTCTCGTCCCCTCGGCGATGGATGGCAAAGCGTTACTGCATCTGAGGTTGAAAAAGAGATTCGTGCTGTTGCAAAAGGTTTAGTTGCCTCAGGTATAAACGTTGGTGATCGCGTCGCAATTATGGCTCGCACTCGCTATGAATGGACCATTCTCGATTTTGCAATTTGGTATGCCGGTGGCTGCGTTGTTCCTATTTATGAAACATCATCGGGTGAGCAAGTGGATTGGATTCTCAATGACTCTGGCTCTATTGCAGTCATTGTCGAGACTCCAACGCATCGTGAATTAGTACAAACTGTTCTACCAGCACACACAAAACTTCTTTGGACAATGACTGAAGATGTACTCGACGTACTTACAAAAGCTGGCGCATCTGTAAGTGATCAAGAAATTGATAATCGCCGCATCGCACTCAAGCCCGAGAGCGTTGCAACTCTTATTTACACATCGGGTACAACTGGCAAACCAAAGGGCGTTGTTCTCACGCACGCTAACTTCATCTCTGAATGTGGAAATGTTGTAGAAGGCGCAGCTGATTTATTTCTTCGCCCTGGTGGATCAACGCTTTTGTTCCTACCTGTTGCTCACGTCTTTGGTCGCATGGTGCAAATTGGTGCAATCCGCGCCGGCCTTCACTTAGCGCACTGCAGCGATCCTGTTGGTCGCTTGCCTAAAGATTTAGCTTCCTTCAAGCCAACATTCGTTCTTGCAGTACCTCGCATATTTGAAAAAATTTATAATGGCGCCGAAGCACGAGCAGAAGCAGCTGGTAAAGGAAAAATCTTTAGAGCAGCCGCCGAAGTAGCCGTTACATACTCACAATCACTGGATGCAAAAGGTGCCTCACCAGTTCTCAAAATTAAGCACGCCCTCTTCGACAAACTTGTCTTCTCAAAAATTCGGGCAGGTATGGGCGGTCGCGTTGAAGCTGCAATCTCAGGTGGTGCACCACTGGGTGAGCGCCTCGGACATTTTTATCGCGGCGCTGGTGTAACAATTTTGGAAGGCTACGGTCTTACTGAAACAACAGCAGGTGCAACTCTCAACCTCACAACTCATCATCGCGTTGGCTCTGTTGGGCGCCCCATCCCTGGTCAATCAATCAAGATTGCAGAAGATGGCGAAGTTCTCATTCGCGGTCCAATCGTGATGAATGGCTACTGGCAAAACGATAAAGCCAATGAAGAAGTCTTTACATCCGATCGCTGGTTTAAATCAGGAGACCTCGGAAAACTCGATGATCAAGGCTTCCTCTACATTGTTGGTCGCAAGAAAGAACTCATCGTTACCGCTGGCGGAAAAAATGTTGCACCGGCAGTTCTCGAAGATCGTCTTCGCGCACATCCACTTGTTAGCCAATGCATCGTCGTTGGAGATAACCAACCATTTATCGCCGCGCTGATCACTATCGATCAGGAGATGCTCAAAGGGTGGGTCACAACGCACAATAAAACTGGTGCATCCATGCAAGATCTTGCACATGACCCCGACTTAATTGCCGTGATTCAAACTGCAGTCGATGAAGCAAATAAAGCTGTCAGTAAAGCTGAATCAATTCGTAAATTTGCAATTCTGCCCAACGATTTCACAATCGCTGGCGGACACTTGACCGCAAAACTCTCCCTCAAGCGCCATGTAATACATCAAGAGTTCGCAGCGGAAATCGCTCAACTCTTTGCCAAATAACGCAGAACGAGTCCGCCTAGCCCAAGAACTCCACGATGGCATTGCCCAAGACTTAGTTGCCTTTGGTTATTCCATCGATCTGCTTTTAGGAGCGCCTGACACACCGATTACAACACGCAAAGATTTGCGCACACTTCGCTTTGGAATCACTGATCTGATTACAAAAGTGCGCGATGAAATATTTACCCTGCGCAATAGCGCGCCCATAAATTTTCTGGAATCTCTGCAAAGAATTGCCTACGAAATATTTCCTAACACCACTATTACTTGCCCACAATCACCCTCATTGACACACACTCAATCCTTTGAAATCTTGCGCATCGCCACCGAAGTCATTCGCAACGCCTCGCGCCATGCTGGGGCTACCCATATGGAGATAGCGCTAATCTGCACACAGAATCAGTTCATGATGCGCATGAGCGATAACGGTAATGGCGGGGCAGGACCAAATCGCATCGGTTATGGAATCGCGGGCCTCTACGAACGCGCAGAATCTTTAGGTGCCTCCATCTCTATTGCAACGGATGCAACGGGCACAACTGTCGAACTCATCATTTCAACTCTATGAAAAAAATTCTTCTCATCGATGATCACGCCATCGTGCGCGAAGGAATCAAATCAGCACTTGCTCACAATAATTTGCACTGCGTCGCAGAAGCTGCATCCAAAGCCGAAGCATTCGCACAGATCGCCCACACCAACCCCGATGCCATTGTTGTCGATCTCAATTTGCCGGATGGCAATGGCCTAGAAATAGTTTCCTGGGCGCGCAAACTCTCGACAACAATTGGCATTGTCGTCCTTACCCTGCACGACTCCGATCAATATTTACTCGCCTCCATGCAAGCAGGTGCCAGCGCACACATTCTCAAAAGCGCACCCGTTGGCGAACTCATTGCCGCTATCGAACATAGCATCGCCTCCCCTCAATCTTTTATCGGTAACGGAATCGCTCACGCCATTGCAACAAAGAAGCAGGGATACAACCTCACCGCACGCGAACTCGACATCTTGAGTTATCTGCAATTAGGACATGAAAATAAAGATATCGCCCATAATCTCTATGTCACTGAGGCAACAGTAAAAACACATTTATCTTCTATCTACCGCAAACTCGAAGTTGATAATCGCACTCAAGCAGTTGAATTCGCCCGCAAACACGCACTGCTCTAAATCTGCAGCAGATCTCTAAATTCTTTCGCCCAAATATCCCAGCGCCACTTATCAATAATCCACGCACGCCCGGCACTACCCATCGCTGCCCGCAACTTTTCATCGCCCAACAAAATCAGTGCAGCTGCTGCAATCTCAACATCATTAGTGCCATCAACGACTACACCTGTTTTGCCTGCAAGAAGCGCATCTGGTGCTCCCCCAGAACTTCCAGCAATAACTGGCAACCCACACGCACTTGCCTCTAAATAAACAATTCCTAATCCTTCAACTTCTAATCCGGCCAACCTAGATCGAGATGGCATAGCAAATACATCACCGATACATATGTAGCGCGGTAATTCGCCATAAGCAATGCGCCCGATAAATGTCACATTATTTTTTAGCGATAACTTCTCTACGCGCTCTTCTAAATACTGGCGATACGGTCCCTCTCCCACCAATACCAAGTGCGCATCTTTCTCTGTTTTTAGAATCGTAGGCATTGCCTCAATCAATTGATCTTGTCCTTTGCGGTGCACCAAACGTCCAACCGAAACTATTACCTTCTTATACGTTAGCCCCAATGAGTCGCGCAACGCACTTGCATCCACTGGCGCAAAATGATCTGTATCAATTCCTGGTGCAATTTTGACCATCGCGCTACGTGCTTTATCAGATAACGCGCGCGAAATAGCACTGCGCGTGAATTCACCTAAATAAGTAAGTACATCTACTTTGCCACCGATGTATCGCATCGCCACAGTGAAAGGAAAAATCTTTGCCCACCACACTTCATGACCATGTGTGAGGGCCACTATGCGCTTTACCCCTTTGCTGCGCACCAACCCAGCCATGAGCCCCAAAGGAGCGGCGGCGCCAAAGATTGCAACATCAAATGAGCCCGCCTCGAGTACCCGCGCGATAGCTCTGCGCACACGAAGCGATGGCAACAAAATCTTTGATTTATCCCTGATTACCTTCACGCCATAATCGCGCAACCACGCAGCATCGTATTCGCTGGTATCGCCTTGCCCAGATGTATAAACAACTACCCGACCATGAGGCAATCGCTCAATCAAACCAATAATAAAAGTTTCGATTCCGCCCGCGCGCGGCCCAAAATCATTCGTTATGCAAAGGACCACACCTTGATTAATAACGTCGAGCTCCTACTAATGGCTTGTAACCCAATGAACCAGATGATGCCACCTTCACTCGTGAACCAGTGCGCGGCGCGTGCACCATTCGCCCTCCACCTAAATAAATTCCAACGTGGGAAATTGGGCGACCAAAAAATACTAAATCTCCTGGCTTCAATGCATTCAGCGGTACATATTTACCCATACGCGCTTGGGCAGCTGCTGAGTGCGGCAATGAAACTCCTGCCGCTGCATATGCACGCATCGTCAAACCTGAACAATCCCAATACTTCATACCTGCTGCACCAAATACGTAAAGATCCCCAATTTGTGCCAATGCAAACTTGAGCGCAATACCCGCACGCCCCGAAACACCTGATGCACCCTTTGCTAATTTTAGCGATGAAGCTTGATCTGCATTTTCTTGCGCCGCAGCAAGGGCCGCCAATCGATCTCTGTCTTCTTTTTTCAACTTGCTCAATAACATTCGTGCCTGTGTCAATTTCGACTGCGCCAGCGCCGACTGCGCTTCATACTTCCTCTCAGCCGCAGTCACCAACGCCAACTTGTCATTGACTGTCAGCGTCGTTGCATTCAATCTTTGCTGCGCTGCTTCATACTTCTTAATCTTTGTTGACTTACCCCGAGTAATTGCATCCAGTGCCCCAGCCGAAGATAAATACAATCCAGGATCAGATGAAAATAACAATTGGAAACTATCTCCAAAGCCACCATTCTTATATTGCTCAATAGCAATAACACTCAAACTCTTTTGCATCACAGAAAGTGCTTGTCCCTGCACCTGCGCCTTTGCCTTAATGCCATTGAGTGTTCTATTCAAACTATTGAGATTCACCTTCGCCGCTTGCGCCGCCTCCGCCGCAGTTGTCGCCTCATCCTGCAACGCCATCACCTTTGCCTGAACATCTGCCAAAGTCTGAGCCGCCTGAGCCATCACCGGCATCAAAAGCGATGCCCCCATAGCCAGGGCGAGGAGAACTCTAAAACGCATGAGGGTTAGGGTAACGGGCGTTGCTGGGAAGGCTCAAGCTGTGAGCGTGGGTGAGCGTGAATCTATCGGATATCCCGAGAGATCAATTTGATATCCGATAACTCTGGATTAGCTATCAGCGCAGGATCGGCATCGCCCATCGATTCAATTGTTAATAGAACAAACTTGGGTATTACATTATTGATTACTTGACTAGGCCCAGTCGTGCTAGCAATATCTAAATCTCGATCTAATATTGGATCCTTATCTAACTGGAGTAATCCAACATCGTCTGGAAATTCTTGAATCGGACAAGATTTTTTAAGAGGGCACTTGATGCACAGACCTGGCGCACGCTTTTCTACTTGCCACCTAGCAAAGCCATATGGTTTTCCCGTGCCTGCTCCAATAGTCCACTGCCAGCCAAGTAGATTTGCTGCTCGTGAACCATCAATAAGTTCGCGATACATCCGTTCTTGCCCATGAACCCAACCTTTGCCAGCGCGCACAGTCCACTGTGAAGCCATCCACATTCGGCTTTGATTTACCAACCAACCATCGCTCTCTAGTTCCGAAAGCACCGTATCGATGCAAAACATCTGGCGATTCCAGCCATTTCCATCACCATTCTCGTTTGCGACATATCGCAAGTTTTCAAAGAGTCTCGTGCCAATGCGCGCGTAAAGGTGGCGCGCATACTCTTGCCAGAAAAGTTCGTCACGAAACTTTTCACGATCTTTAAATGGCGCACTCTTTACCGCTCGGTAAACCTGATCTAGAGTTAAGAGGTTGTGACGAATGTAAGGTGAAAGTACTGTGGCGCCACGCTTAGTTATCGGAAATACCTCTGACCGCTGATCCGCGTAGCGCATGATGTCCAGACTATCGAGAGCTGCTTTAGCTGCACTCTGACCACCTTCAATAGTGCTGAGCCCTACTTCCCCGGAATAAAGTCCGGCGAAGTCATGCGAAATCAGATCCAATAGATCTTTATGTAAATCGATATTGATAAGACTCATAGGAAGGCCATGATACTAAGCGAGAAGATAAGAAAGAATCTTGACAGGCACGCTCTCTCGATGAGCAGCCACCCATCGGTATCCATAACGCGATAGTGGACCAAGAGTATTGATAATAAAGCCAGTGATCCTATTTCCTCTTTCATTGAGTAGAAATGCAACTGCTGCTGCTCCACTCCAAGACTGCTGCTCTTTAATAACGAAGACCTCGCGCGAACATTGCTCTTTACTGAGTGAATACTGAGAAAGTTCTTCAGTGTGAAAATCAACGGTGCTAATTACTAATTTTTTACTTACCCACGAAATAGCGTTACAGCAAAGCTGGCATTGCCCATCGTAGATGACCGTAATTTCACTCATAGGCGTATTCAGAACCAAATTTATAAATCAATGAGTTTCAGAGCTGCAACAGCGCTGTCATAGCCCTTATCTTCTTTACTTCCAGGTCGGCCAGATCGTGCTATTGCTTGCTCAATGTCATTACACATCAAGACGCCGTAACCAATTGGTTTTGAGAATTTGAGTTGGACATCGATAACGCCTTGCGTAACTCCCTGGCACACATAGTCAAAATGTGGAGTTTCACCTTTGAGCACGAGGCCAAGTGCTACAACTGCGTCGTAGCCTTTTTCGAAAGCTTTTTGCGCGGCAAGAGGAATTTCAAAAGATCCTGGAACGAAAATGAGGTCAAACTTTTCTACGTGGGCTGCCTCTAGCGCACGTGTAGCACCGGCGATGAGATCGTTACAAATATCTAAGTGCCAGGATGAAGAAATAATGGCAACTTTTGCCTTTGGAAGTTGTGGGATTGAGATATCTGGTGAGTGCCCGGCCATTACTTTCCTCCGATAATATGTGAAGCGATATGCCCAAGGCGATCTGCCTTTGTTGCCAAATATTTTTCATTGAATCTATTTGCAATTATCTCAATAGAAACTTGTTCGCATTCAATACCACTTGAGGAGACTGCTGCAACTTTTTCAGGATTATTGGTCAGTAACTTTATAGCTTTGAGGTTGAGATTTTTCAGAATTGAAATTGCTTCTGACCAATCGCGCGAATCAACTTGGTGGCCTAGTTCTAAGTTGGCATCGACGGTGTCAAGTCCTTGATTTTGTAGGGTGTAGGCCTTGAGTTTTTCAGTCAGGCCGATACCGCGTCCTTCGTGATCACGAAG
>Ga0136642_1001146_pt1 | contig 11727 bp, 9 predicted proteins | sample LowCatLa1302831Y_FD_115313 | JGI IMG/M metagenome (GOLD analysis project Ga0136642, IMG submission 115313) | Freshwater microbial communities from Lower Cathedral Lake, Yosemite National Park, California, USA - 13028-31Y | ecosystem: Environmental > Aquatic > Freshwater > Lake ... | reverse complement strand
TGTTAGGCACAGTCAAGTGGTTCAACCAGGAAAAGGGCTATGGCTTCGTAGAAGTTGATGGCACTGATCGCGATGTATTCCTTCATTACTCAGCTATTGAGGTTGATGGATTCAAGACCCTGGAACAGGATCAGCGAGTTGAGTTCGAAATCGGCGAAGGCCCAAAGGGTCCTCAGGCAGAGCACGTACGCCCGGTTTAAGACCAACACCTTAAGCAAAAGGACTCGAGATTTTCTCGGGTCCTTTTGCTATGTCCAATTAGAAGTCAATAGTTTCCAGCGGACTCGAATTACGACGGGTCCACGAAAGAGCTGCATCAGTAAGTACTAATGCAGCGAGGCCAAGCCCGAAGGCTAAACCAGCTGGGAAAACTACGATCGCTGCACCAACAACCGTTGAGAACATAACCGACCCACCTAGAGATTTGGTGGTACCGCGCAATAAGTCGGAAACTGCCGATGGTCCATAGGTTCGCAAAGTTGTTGGACCTAGCACAGACAAAATCACCGGCATGGATGCGGCGATACCTGCGGCATGTACTCCGATTACACCTTTTATACCCGTCAGCGTTGCAACTAAAGTTCCGGCTAAGACTGCTCGCATCGGGGTTTCCCAGGCCGCTGGTTTGCGCTCAACATGCTCGTCGGTTAGCGCTTGAGGCCAAAACTTAACTGCAATTACGGAAACCAAAACTACGGTAGCTCCAATAAGCCAAGTATTTGGAAACCGGCTTAGGACGATGTCACATGAAATGGCAACGATCCAGCCAACAGGTAGGGCAATGAACCACCTGGCGCGCCAGCCCATAAAGGCGAACATAAAACAGTAAGCAACAACTGCGATCTGACCTGCAACAACGCCATGAGCTGCTCGAGCAGTTACATCGGCACCATCAGATAAATAGACAAGTAGCAGGAATGGACCAGTTGATAGTGGAAGCCCAATTACCCGGCCGCCCCAACTATGTCCCCAGCGCTGTTGAACGTAGGAAACAAAGAGAACTAACGAGGGGGTGAGCACCATTCGCAGAATAAATACACTCACCTGCCAATCCAACCAGAATTTGATACGCCGGGGGCGAAAAACCCATAGTTTCATGGGGCTCTGGGGACCTCGATTTGCACTCTAGGGCCGAGAGTGCCAACAATAGTATTACCACTCGGAACCCCCGAGTGATAACCCAAAAACTCCGAGGCACCAGCCTCAATCGTTTGGCACAAAAGGAAAATACACATGTCGAAGATGATCGCTTTCGATGAGGAAGCCCGTCGCGCACTTGAGCGCGGTATGAACACACTCGCTGACGCAGTCCGCGTAACGCTTGGCCCAAAGGGTCGCAACGTTGTTCTTGAAAAGAAGTGGGGCGCACCAACCATCACAAATGACGGTGTCTCCATCGCCAAGGAAATTGATTTAGAAGATCCTTACGAAAAGATCGGCGCAGAACTAGTCAAGGAAGTTGCTAAGAAGACAGACGATGTCGCTGGTGACGGAACTACAACTGCAACTGTTCTTGCTCAGGCTCTGGTTCGCGAAGGACTACGTAACGTAGCTGCTGGCGCAAACCCAATGGTACTCAAGCGTGGAATCGAAAAAGCTGTTGAAGCAATCAGCGCTGAACTTCTTGCCATGGCACAGAAGGTTGATTCAAAGGAACAGATCGCAGCAACTGCATCGATCTCTGCAGCTGACCCACAGATTGGCGAAATGATCGCTGAAGCTATGGACAAAGTTGGCAAGGAAGGCGTAATCACTGTTGAAGAAAGCAACACATTCGGTCTTGAACTAGAACTGACTGAAGGTATGCGATTCGACAAGGGTTACATCTCGCCTTACTTCGTAACTGATGCAGAGCGTATGGAAGCTGTTCTTGAAGATCCATACATCTTGATCGTTAACTCAAAGGTTTCTGCAATCAAAGATCTACTCCCAATTTTGGAAAAGGTTATGCAGTCCGGTAAGCCACTTGCAATCATCGCCGAAGACGTTGAAGGAGAAGCGCTTTCCACACTTGTAGTTAACAAGATCCGTGGCAACTTCCGTTCTGTAGCTGTTAAGGCTCCAGGTTTCGGTGACCGTCGTAAGGCAATGTTGCAGGACATCGCAATCCTTACTGGTGCCCAGGTAATCAGCGAAGAAGTTGGCCTGAAGCTTGACACAACTGACATCGAACTCCTTGGCAAGGCGCGCAAGATTGTTGTAACCAAGGACGAGACCACAATTGTTGAAGGTTCCGGAGACGCTGACCAGATTGCTGGCCGCGTAAACCAGATCCGTGCTGAAATCGAAAAGTCTGATTCTGACTACGACCGCGAAAAGCTCCAGGAACGTCTGGCCAAGCTTGCTGGTGGTGTTGCAGTTATCAAGGCTGGCGCTGCAACTGAAGTTGAACTTAAAGAACGCAAGCACCGCATCGAAGATGCTGTTCGCAACGCTAAGGCAGCAGTCGAAGAAGGTATCGTCGCCGGTGGTGGTGTTGCACTTCTACAGGCTTCCGAAAAGGCATTCGCCAAATTAAATCTTGAAGGCGAAGAAGCAGTCGGCGCAAACATTGTGAAGGTTGCTGTTGAAGCTCCGCTAAAGCAGATTGCAATGAATGCTGGTCTTGAAGGCGGAGTCGTAGCTGAAAAGGTACGCAACCTAGCACCAGGCTTCGGCTTGAATGCTGCAACTGGCGAATACGTAGATCTAATCAAGGCAGGCATCATCGATCCTGCCAAGGTGACACGTTCCGCACTTCAGAACGCAGCATCAATTGCAGCCCTATTCCTAACGACCGAAGCAGTTATTGCAGATCGGCCTGAAAAGGCTGCTCCAATGGCTGGCGGCGGCGACATGGGAGGAATGGACTTCTAAGAAGTCCATTCCGATAGGAGCTGAATGGACTTGGATCGCGCAAGCGAGACAAGGGACTTCTAAGAAGTCCATTCCAGTAAACACCGCACAACAAGAACTAAAAAGAACGGCTCCGAGATTACTTGGGGCCGTTCTTGGTTTTAACCACATCTCCAACTAGGTTGAAAGTATGAGACTTAGAGGATCGATAGTTTTAATAATGGGTGTCGCACTTTTGACTGCGTGCGCGGCACAGAGCCCTTCTGCAACTCCGAGTGGCACTGCAACTCCGAGTGGCACTGCCTCACCGCCAGAAATCTCATTTTCCTCCGATGCAGTTTCCAAAGTTGCCCAAACTTTTTACGACGAATACATGAGTTGCATGACAACGCCTCCAAGCCAAGCAGCTGGTCAAGTTGGAAATTGGTGCGCAAACAATAATTCACAAGAGAGTCCAGGCTTTCCAGCAAATCTTGAAGCCGGTGGAGTTTCGGCAGCAGGCGCAGATCCAATAGTTTGTGCGCAGAGTTTTCCAATGTCATATTCTGTTGGCGATGGCAACTATTCAGCTGCAAGTAAAAGCGGAACCGCAATCGTGACTGAAAAATTTGGAAGTGGCGACTTAAAGTTAACCGTAAAACTTATTAAGCAAGACAATCAGTTGGTTGTAGACAATATCGTTTGCCCAAGTTAGTCGCTTGGTTGCGTTCCATAAAGTAAGTCATCTGCATCCACGATTCGATACGCATAGCCCTGCTCGGCAAGGAAACGTTGGCGATGTGCAGCAAAGTCAGCATCAACTGTGTCTCGCGTGACGATTGTGTAGAAGTGCGCAGAACGCTTGTCGCCCTTTGGACGAAGGACACGACCGAGTCGTTGCGCTTCTTCTTGACGGGAACCGAATGTGCCGCTGATTTGGATTGCCACGCCGGCTTCCGGCAGGTCAACTGAGAAGTTAGCAACCTTTGAAACAACGAGAACTCGAGTTTCACCATCTCTGAAGGACTGGAAGAGTCGCTCCCGTTCCTTAATCGGAGTCGCGCCAGTAATAGTTGGCACATCTAAATGTGTGGCAATCTCATCAAGCTGATCTAGATACTGACCAATTACCAGAATGTGATCATCCGGATGCATATCAACTAAGTGCTTGACAACCTTGTTCTTGTAAGAAGTGGTGGCAGCCATTCGATAACGCTCTTCTGGTTCAGCCATTGCATAAGCCAGTCGTTCGTTATCTGGCAAAGTCACGCGCACTTCAGCACAGTCAGCCGGTGCGATGTAACCCTGAGCTTCGATGTCTTTCCAGGGTGCGTCGTAGCGTTTTGGTCCGATGAGTGAGAATACTTCACCCTCCATGCCATCTTCGCGAACTAACGTGGCGGTAAGTCCGAGGCGACGACGGGCTTGAATGTCAGCAGTGAATCTAAACACTGGCGCTGGTAGCAAGTGAACCTCGTCATAAATGATCAAGCCCCAGTCACGAGCATCGAATAATTCCAAGTGCGCATAGACCCCTTGACGACGAGTAGTCATAACTTGGTAAGTCGCAATAGTTACCGGACGAATCTCTTTACGAGCACCGGAGTATTCCCCGATTTCTTCCTCAGTCAGATTGGTGCGCTTTAGAAGTTCGGCTTTCCACTGGCGAGCTGAAACGGTATTCGTAACCAAGATCAACGTGGTTGCACCAGCCATTGACATTGCAGCAGCACCTACGATTGTTTTGCCAGCACCACAAGGCAGTACAACTACACCAGAGCCACCATGCCAAAAGCCCTCGGCTGCTTCGCGCTGGTACTGGCGCAATTCAAACGAGTCAGACTTTAGCGAAATTGGATGGGCTTCACCATCGACATAGCCAGCAAGATCTTCTGCGGGCCAACCAAGCTTTAGCAAAATCTGCTTGATGTTTCCGCGCTCACTTGGGTGAACTGCGACGGTGTCTTCGTCAATGCGCTTACCAATTAGCGGAGTTACTTTTTTAGAGCGCAGGATTTCTTCCAGCACAGTGCGATCTGTTGCAGTCAGGATCAATCCGTGGACTGGGTGCATGTGAAGTTGCAGGCGACCGTAGCGAGCCATAGTTTCTGCAATGTCGACAAGTAAAGCGTGTGGAACTGGGTAACGGGAATACTTAATTAGCGCATCGATTACCGCTTCGGCATCATGTAGTGCAGCTCGGGCATTCCATAACCCAAGTGGCGTGATCCGGTAAGTATGAATGTGTTCTGGCGCGCGCTCGAGTTCCGCGAAAGGCGCGATGGCATGACGACATTCTTCACTTAACTCATGATCGATCTCAAGTAGTAATGTTTTATCGCTCTGAACAATCAAAGGTCCATCAGTCATCAGGCACTTCCTTCGTCATTTACATTCTCGGCAAAATCAGCACCCGTGATTCGAGCAATTGTGAAAGTTCGAACTTCGTTGGTTCGTACATCAAACGCAGTCAAGAAACCACCACTTATTGTTAGTGGCTCAACGATTCGCTCACTCGTCATGCCACCTTTATCGGCATAACCAATCCACACTTCTTTGTCATGCGAAAGTGCATCGTTTAAGAGAGTCAAGGTTTGCGACGTTGTGGTGCGAGGACCATTTGTTGGAGCAGGCTTATTTGCATCGGCTCGTTCACCAGCACGTAGCGCTTTAACTGCAGCAGAAACTAAGCGACTCGACGGTCCGGTAACAGTTACTGGGGATGCTGGCGCTTTAGCAGATGTGCGCTTGGTATCAGGACGATGAATTAGCACTGTGCCTTCAGCACTTTCGGCGACTGGGGCATAACCACAAGATCGAAGTTTGTCGAGCACAATGTCGGCTGGCGACGAACTAACGACGATGCCTGGGGCTAACTGACGGAACTTAAGTGAAGCTAGTCGTCGATCTGCTTGCACAGTCGCGATCAACTGCTCATCATCACAACGTAAATAGATAGAGGCAACTCCAACCCGAAGCACACCATGTTTGCGGGCCACGTCTTCGACCATGTACGTCAAAGGCTGGGGCAGTGGAGTGCGGGAAAGCGCAGCCAAGAAGTCAATGATGTCGTGTGCCGATTGCCCTTGATCGAGCGCTCGTCGAATTGAGGTTTCGGTGAATCGGTATGTTGTTGCAACACCGGTTGATTCCACATCTGCCAACACACCCATAGTTCGGCGTTGGTTTGCCGGTAAACGCCCGGGAGCCAGCGCAGTTAAATCTGCTTGCACAATTATGTGATCCACTGGATCGGGCAACAAGGAGCCTAGGACTTTGATCGGATTATCACCTTGAGCAACGGCTCGACCGAATGAAGTAAGTGCGCCAAGTGCAGTGATACCAAGTGCAGCAGCTTCAGCTAAAACTGCTGAAACCGCAGCCGCACGCACCATTGATGAGCGACGCGGACGATGCCAGTCAAGGTGATCCGTTAGGATTTCCGCGCTCGTGGTCGTGCCATCGCCAAGTCCGCGAAAAATATCAAGTAACGAGATCCGTAATGGATTTATAAACCCGCGCTCAACTGATGACGTCAAGGCGTTGATTCGATCGCCGCCATCACCACCAACTACGTGTGGAGCTCGGGCCATGTCACGCCAAGTTTCGGCCAGTAAGGTCCAGCGCGTTGCATCATCGATACTTAGCCAACGGTCATATCCCGTAGTTGGTAGCCAACCCTCAGAAGAATCTGAGCCTAAAAGTCCAGATGCAAACGCAATCTCGATGACCATTGCAGTTAAGTGATCCGAAACTCTTAATAAATCTTTTGCAGCAGAGAGGTCTCGAATCGCAAGGCCACCACCACGGAGTTGAGAAGGTGGCTCGATCGACCAGGCTTCAAGCAGAGTTTCAACGAGTCGCACAAAATCCAGCGCAGCATGTGCGCCAGTATCATTAACCCGCGCGAAATCAACCGACCCTAAAATTGGTTCACCAACGTCAGTCTTGATTTCCTTTAGAAGTAGTCCATTGCGTAGCGCAAGTGAAACCTCACGCGGGACGACAACAGTTGATTCGCCAGTTGGAACTAGCAATTCATGTGCAAGCAACCATTCAAGCGGAGACTTGGCATCTTCAATTCGCACCGATCGATTTGCTTGGCGCATTGAGCCTGCAGGTGTCCCCCAAAGGAGTTGATCCATGATTTCGCGAACGTCCTGCGGGCCAGCGGCCAAAGTTTTAGTGGCCAAAGTTTTCTTTGTCGCGTACTCTCTAACTTGTCTGCGAGAGTCGGCAAACGATGCTGCTAGGCCACATGGATAAGCACCAAAGGATTCGCGAGCAACTCGAACTAGGTGGAGTTCGTCATGATCTCCCCATACAACAGCGGAAGCTAGAAGTCGATCAATTGCCGCATCGATTGCGCCTGATTCATATCCATGCGCACCCTTCAGTCCTGCGTGCACATCTTCAACAGAAGATGGATCCGGTAAACCAGCTAGTGCTTCACAAACACTCAACTCAATGTGATTCAGGGCATCTAGCGCAGCACCCACGCTTGGTGACGTCGTAGCACGTACTGCCAGTTGACCTAAGTCAGTTGGAACCGGATGCAGCAAGTCTGGACGTGTAGAAAATAGAACTTCAAGTTGCGAATCGGTACGGGCGCGAAGATCATCAGCTAATGACCTAGGTCGGCTGACGGTTTCGGTGTTTTTGGAAGTGCCCATCTTTACACGTTACGCGCTTAGGGGCTCTGGGCGCTACTTCAGAATTGTCGATTTCAAGCGGTGGCGAGACCTTTGAAATGGCAGGTTTGGGTGGAAACGGACTTTTCATCTAACCTTGAGTAAGTCATTCGTTTAGCGAATGTCGCAGAAAGTAACCAGTGCAAGGAGAGCGGCTATGCCTACAGGCAAAGTTAAGTGGTACGACTCTGAAAAGGGCTTCGGCTTTCTTCAGACCGATGAAGGCGAAGAAGTCTTTTTGCATGCCTCCGCGCTCCCGACTGGAACTTTAACCCTGAAAAATGGCACCCGATGCGAATTCGGCGTTGCCGATGGTAAGCGCGGAATGCAGGCATTGTCAGTGCGTGTCCTCGAAGCACCACCAAGTATTTCCAAGGGTGGCCGCAAAGATGCTGAAGATATGGCAATAGTCCTGGAAGATGTCATCAAACTGCTGGACGGATACGCAGCCAACCTGCGACGTGGTCGTTACCCAGATGATAAGCACAGCGAAAAGCTGGTCGCAGTGCTTCGTGGCGTAGCCGATCAGATCGACGTCTAGTACTTAACTGCTAGGTACGGACAGATCCCAAGGATGCGGGCCTTTTAGGCTAAATCCGCAGTGGGACTAAGTCATCTCTATATAGGGGAGAATAACTAAGTGACTTTAAGCGCAACGACAACAGCAGCCAGCGACCTAGCTCGCCGGGCTCTTCTAGAATCAATTCCTGCCAACCATGTTGGCAAGGCGATGGATTCTGTCGACCAACCATCTGAGGACTCAGCAGTTGCGATTGCCACACACACTTTTGAATGCACTTCGCCGGCTTACCCGGGCTGGTATTGGGAAGTCAGCGTTATTGGAATATCAGGGCAAGAAAATTTAACGGTAAGTGAAATTAATTTGCTGCCAGGTACTGCTGCATTAGTCCCATCAGCTTGGAAGCCATGGGCAGATCGAATTGAAGCCGGAGACCTTGGCGTTGGCGACTTATTACCGGCTCCTGAAAATGATGAGCGCTTAACTGCAGGATTAACTGGACTTGATGAATTTCGTGATGACTTAGAACCATTACATCCACAACAGTGGGAGATGGGACTTGGTCGTGAACAAATTCTGAGCCCGCTAGGCATGGAACGGGCGGTAGATCGTTGGTTTAAAAAATTAAACGGACCGCGTGCTGCCATGGCGAAGTCTGCACCTGCGCATTGTGGTTCCTGTGGATTCCTAGTTCCAATTGGTGGATCTATTGGTCAAGTATTCGGAGTTTGCGGAAATGAATTCGGCGCTGCAGATGGTCAGATTGTTGCCACCACATTTGGTTGCGGCGCACATTCATCAGTTAAAGAGGCGCAAGGTGCACCGATTCCAGTTGTTGACTTGGTAATTGATGATCGTGCTGATGAATTAACAGATGGAAGTGACCTTCCAGATTATGTAGCGGATGAGCCAAAACCAGACCACGATACTTTTGATCACAATGACGATGTTGAGCTTGCTAACACTTCAGCTGAGGCTGAATTTGAAGACCTTGCCATGGTTGATAAAATTGAGTCGGCACTCGAAATTCTTGAAACCCAAAACTTAGAGGCAGATGAAAGTGCACAAGCGATGGCAGATTTCTATGATGACGACGAGGATTCTGAATAATTTTTCAAATCGAGTTGCTGCCAGTTAATTTCTATTCTGCTTAACCATTCGCACTAATCTTCGGCGGGCATATCGTTGGCCAAGCAGACCCAGGGCTACGCCACTGGCTCCGATTGCAATCCAATTCTCATGACCGGCACCTACTAGCTTGCCGCGAAAAACCACCATAAGCATGGTTGCCATAAGAAAGACCAGTGTGCCAAATGTGACTGCTGTTATTCCACTAACCTCAAGTGGCTTGAGTTCACCGTTGCCAGAAACTTGTTTCGGGTTTATGGCCTCGTTGCTTGGAGAGTCTGCGTTGTTACTCACAGGTACGACACTAGTGTCTGGTTATGGCAACAACTACAAAAACACCAGGCACGGCGGCATGGGATCGTTATTTCCACATGACCGAACGTGGTTCAACTCTGGGTACTGAAATCCGCGGCGGCATCGTTACTTTCGTAACAATGGCGTACATCGTGGTTTTGAACCCACTAATCGTCGGCACAGCCAAGGACGTCAATGGGAATTTCCCAGGTGGCGGTCAGGATATCGGCCAGTCAATCGCGCTAGTAGCAGCAGCTACCGCTTTGGTTGCAGGCTTGATGACCATCTTTATGGGTGTGTACGGACGTTTCCCTATCGCACTCGCAGCTGGCCTAGGCCTTAACGGCTTCTTGGCATTCGGCCTTGCACCACACATGACGTGGGCGCAGGCTTTTGGCTTAGTAGTTATCGAAGGCCTCATCGTGCTCCTGCTAGTACTTACAGGTTTCCGCAAGGCCGTATTCCACGCCGTGCCGGATGCACTTAAGTACTCCATCGGAGCCGGCATTGGATTGTTCATCGCATTGATCGGTTTGGTTGATGCAGGAATAGTTCGACCAGGCGTACCCCTAATCACATTCGCAGTATTCGGCGAACTTGCTGGCTGGCCAACATTTACCTTCGTGTTCGGACTTCTCCTCATGGTGGTATTAGTTGCACTTCATAAACGGGCTGCCATCTTGATCGGATTGATCACCACGACGGTACTTGCGGTTGTGCTCGAAACAACCATGAAGATTGGTGCCGCAAATACTGATCCATCGATGCCAGGTCTAGAGAACCCAACAGGTTGGGGTCTCAACGTGCCAGGAATTCCAGACACTCTGTTTGGTTTTGTGAATCCGAGTCCGCTCTTCAAGCTCGATCTATTTGGCGCATTCTCTTCCATTGGCGTTTTAGCAGCCGGCCTTGCAGTGTTCTCATTGCTGCTTAGCGACTTCTTCGACACCATCGGAACAGTGACTGGTCTTGCTGCTGAAGCAGACTTGATGACGGCTGACGGCGAAGTTGAGCACTTGGGTGAGATTCTCACCGTTGACTCAGTTGCAGCTATTGCTGGTGGTTTGGCTGGAACTTCATCCAACACCGCTTACATCGAATCTGCATCAGGTATTGGTGACGGTGCCCGCACCGGTATTGCCAGCTTGGTAACTGGTGGTCTGTTCTTGTTAGCAATGTTCATTGCTCCGCTAACAAAGATCGTTCCTTACGAAGCAGCAGCGCCAGCGTTGGTAATCGTGGGCTTCTTAATGATGACCCAGATTCGCCATATCCCATTTGACGATTACTCAATTGCGATCCCATCGTTCTTGACGATCGTTTTGATGCCGTTTACTTACTCAATCACTAACGGTATTGGCGCAGGTGTTGTTACCTACGTGCTAATTAAGATAGCTGAGCGTAAGTCGAAGGAAATTTCAGGAATGATGTGGGTTATTTCCATTGCATTCATGATCTACTTCGCCGTGCATCCATTGAAGGAACTGTTCGGCCTGTAACTAGACACAAACTATGGGGCGCATCCATTGCGGGTGCGCCCCATAGTTATGTCCGAATTGGTTAAAGTAGCCATATGACTTCGCGAACTCGTCGTATCGTGACAATCGTAGTGTTGGTTGGATTTTTTATCGCCGTCGTAGCTGCGGCAATCATTCCTTACCTTTAAGAAAATCAGCCAACAAGTTTGATTGGTCGCAGCGAAGCGATTGCAATCGCAAGTACCAAACTAATTGGAACAATGGCGTAAGCATTGTGAACTCCGATGTGGTCTGACATTGCTCCGAGAGCAAACGGTGCAACTCCGCTGGCAAAGCCGGTACCAATCGAAAGTTTGCCACCACCACGATCTGCTCGACCACTACTTGCGCGTAGGGCGCGTTCAAATCCAAAGGGGAAATGTAGCGACATTCCTAGCCCAGTAATTGTCAACGAAACCAACATAAATATTGCTGAAGTCGATAACCAAAATCCTAAGAAGCCAAAAAACGACAGGATTAGTGCGCCGCGGTACAAAAACTCGGAATCAAATCGCGAAGTTAATCTAGCGCCAATCAACCGACCAACCGACATGCCACCAACAATTGTGGCCAGCGCAGCAGCACTGGCGCCCTTGGTGAGTCCGCCTTGAGTTGTTAGAACTTCCGGTGCCCAAAGCAACATGGAAAACTCAACACTTGCCGTACAAACTAGGGCTAGCCAAGACCACCAAAAAATACGTGGCAACGCACCTGGCAAATCATGGTGATCAGAAACTTCATCTTCTACTGCGCGCGGGCCATA
>Ga0136642_1001145_pt1 | contig 11729 bp, 12 predicted proteins | sample LowCatLa1302831Y_FD_115313 | JGI IMG/M metagenome (GOLD analysis project Ga0136642, IMG submission 115313) | Freshwater microbial communities from Lower Cathedral Lake, Yosemite National Park, California, USA - 13028-31Y | ecosystem: Environmental > Aquatic > Freshwater > Lake ... | reverse complement strand
AGAGATCCCCGAAGGAGCCTGAAAGTTAGCGAACATACTTCGTAAAGTGGATTGCATCCATTCGACGGAGTAGGTTTTTTACATCCTCACCGACTTCACTCTCGCAATAATCAATACTCCACTGCTGCGCATCATGTGGAGCAAAAAATCTCTCAGCTGCAATGAGTGAAGATTTTTGATCCCCGCGAAGCAGAATCCAGAAGCCAAACTCTGAAATTCGCCCACATTGATCACCAGTGCGAAGCAGTGATGCAGTGCTGGTTGCGAAGAGAATCAATGCATCTTCTACGCCAGTGTGGGTTGGATCTGCGAGGCGAATCGATATCAGCGTGATGACCCGTCCTTCCCGATTGGCCATACTCAACTCAGCTCTAACAATCTCAAGAAATCTTGCGGGAGCGAGTGCGCCAGTGAGCTGATCTCTGACTCCATCACTGGTCAGTTCAATACGACCAATCTGATCAGATCTACTCATCTGGCGATCGTAAGAGTTTGAGCACTAAAAAGGAATCTCTTCTAGATTTGTTCTAGACTCAATCCAGTTACAAATTGTGAAAGCTCCGCGAAAGGGCGGGGAAACCCTGCACACAAGGATTTGGATGGAAAGGTGATGGGTCAATTATGAACTCTTCAGGTTCTGAATCTGCTCTCTACTCTTTGGCTCGAAGGTCAGCCATTCTCTTATTACGCATCGAAGGTGTGATCCTCCTTGGTCTCGCGTTCTACCTTGCAACTGCTTCAATCTTTAAAAATGTTACTCATCCAGGCGCACTGGGTGCAGAGATTGCATTTGCCATTGTCGGTGCAGTTGGACTCTTCTTATGTTCTCTCTCGTATGTGCGCGGAACGTCGTGGGGGCGCTCCCCTGCTGTACTTGCAAATTTAATTGCTATCGGAGTCTCCTATTTTATGTTTGGGGGCAAGCTTTACGTCACGGCTATCCCTCTTGTGATCCTCGCTGCCGCGACCCTCTTCGCCACCTTGCTGGGCTATCGTCCGACTGAGTGAGCCCTCAAGTCGCTAGAGATTGGGCATGAGTCAGGTAAGTCACACCCATTCTCGGCGGATTCTCGCCAGGTTAACCTCTAGTCCCCTCAAAGCCCATCTCTTTTTTGATTAGACTGAGATCTAGTTCAGGACGCGATCACAACGAGATCAGCAAGCACGTAAAGAGAATCGGAGCGCCAGTGTCGGCATCGGAGTCACATACTCCCCAGAATCACTTCGGTGGATCTTTCGGTCCAAACGAGTGGCTTGTCGATGAGATGTACGAAAAATTCCTTCAAGATCCGCAATCGGTCGATCCTGCATGGCACGAATTCTTCGCTGATTACAGCAAGCCTGTTACAAAACAGGAGACCATCCCCCCACTAGCAACTGCTCCTAAAGGTGGGAACCCACCACTTCCAAAATCTGCACAAAAGATTTCTGCTCCTGTTCAGCCAACTGCTGTTGCTGCTCCTGTCCAACCAACTCCTGCGCCGGTAAAGAATGTGACTCCCGTGAATAATCCAGTGAATCCTCCTGCTGCTGCACCAGCTGCACCACCAGCTGCACCACCAGCTTCAACCGATCCAGCGAAGGCTCCAGTCTCAACGCCAGCTGACCCAGTCGTGAAACCAATCCCAACACTTGTCACTCCGAGTGCTGCAGCGGTTGAACCAATCCGTGGAGTTGCAGCTCGCGTTGTTCAAAGCATGGAAGCTTCTCTTGCAGTTCCTACCGCAACATCAGTTCGTGCCATTCCAGCAAAGTTGATGATTGATAACCGAACAGTTATCAACAATCACTTGAAGCGCGGCCGCGGCGGTAAGGTCTCCTTCACACACATTATTGGTTATGCCATGGTGAAGGCCCTTCGCCAGATGCCAGAGATGAATACTTTTTATACCGAGCTAGACGGCAAGCCTGCTATTGGCCGCCCCGAACATATCAATATTGGAATTGCGATCGATCTTGCTAAAGCAGATGGATCACGCCAACTTCTTGTTCCATCCATTAAAGGTTGCGAAGAGCTCGACTTCGCTCAATTCTGGGCATCATACGAAGAGACCGTTCGTAAAGCTCGCACTGGTGCATTAACTGTTGAAGATTTTGCGGGAACAACTGTTTCACTTACTAACCCAGGAACCATCGGCACAGTCCACTCTGTTCCACGCTTGGTGCAAGGTCAAGGTCTTATCTTGGGCGTTGGTGCGCTGGACTATCCTGCTGAATTCCAAGGTGCGAGCGAAGAGACTCTTGCAAACCTCGCGATTAGCAAAGTTATTACTCTGACAAGTACGTACGATCACCGCATTATTCAAGGTGCTCAATCTGGTGATTTCTTGCGACGTCTCCACGGAATTTTGCTTGGTGAAGATGGCTTCTACGATGAGCTCTTCGCAGCGCTTCGCATTCCTTATGTACCTATTCGCTGGGTACAAGATATGCAATTCTCTAAAGATGATCAGATTTCCAAGCCTGCTCGCGTGCAACAACTGATCGATGCTTATCGTAAGAACGGCCACCTCATGGCTGATATCGATCCACTCCGTTATGAGCAACGCTCGCATCCAGATTTAGATGTTGTGACACACGGCCTATCTCTCTGGGATCTCGATCGAGAATTCCCAACAGGTGGCTTTGGTGGAAAGCCATTCATGAAGCTTCGCCGTATCCTGGGAGTTTTGCGCGACTCATACTGCCGTCATATCGGTGTGGAATATATGTATATCGAGAATCCGCAAGAGCGCATCTGGATTCAAGAGCATGTGGAGATTGGTGCCCCTGTCACAGCTCCCGAGGAACAACTTCGCATCCTTCGCAAACTCAATAGTGCTGAAGCATTCGAATCATTCTTACAGACGAAATATGTTGGACAGAAGCGCTTCTCACTCGAAGGTGGAGAGTCACTGATTCCAATGCTCGATGCGATTATCTCGAGCGCTGCTGAAAGTGGTCTTGATGAAGTCTGCGTCGGAATGCCTCACCGCGGTCGCCTCAATGTTCTTGCAAATATCGCTGGAAAGTCTTATGGCCAGATCTTCCAGGAGTTTGAAGGCCACTATGCAGATAATGAAGTCCACGGCACTGGCGATGTGAAGTATCACCTCGGTACCGAAGGAACATTTACAGCACCAACTGGTGCCACAACAAAGATCTATCTCGCCGCTAACCCTTCTCACCTTGAAGCGGTCAACCCTGTCCTTGAGGGAATTGTGCGTGCAAAGCAAGATATGAAGAATGTTAAAGCTGAATATGCAACCCTTCCGATCTTGGTACACGGTGATGCAGCATTTGCCGGCCAAGGAGTTGTCTCTGAAGTTTTGAGCATGTCTCAACTCGGCGGCTACCGCACAGGTGGAACGATTCATATCGTTGTTAATAATCAAATCGGTTTCACAACCTCACCATGGGCTGCTCGCTCATCTACATATAGCACCGATATCGCAAAGATGATTCAGGCTCCGGTATTCCACGTCAATGGTGATGATCCAGAATCTGTTGTACGTGTCTCCAAACTCGCCTTTGAATATCGCCAAAAATTTAATAAAGATATTGTCATTGATCTCCTCTGCTACCGCCGCCGCGGTCACAACGAAGGTGACGAGCCAAGTTACACACAGCCAATGATGTATAAGTTAATCGAGGCAAAGCGCAGCACTCGCAAGCTCTACACAGAAGCTCTCATTGGCCGTGGGGATATCACTGTCGAAGAGGCTGAAGAAGTGCTCCGTGACTACCAAGTTCAACTAGAGAGCGTCTTTAACGTTGTTCATAATGTTGAACCAGATCATTCAGCAAACTTTGTCGCTCCAACCGCGCCTGATCCTGCAACTGTGAATACAAGCGTCGATGAAGCAACGCTTCGAAAGATTGCAGCGACGCAAGTTGCGACACCAGAAGGCTTCACCGTCCATCCACGCCTTGCACCACAACTGGCAAAGCGAACTGAGATGCTCGATGAAGGCTCTGTCGATTGGGCTACCGGTGAGATGTTTGCCATGGGCTCACTCCTACTTGAAGGCCATCCGGTCCGCCTTGCTGGCCAAGATGTCGGCCGAGGCACATTCTCGCAACGTCATGCAATTGTCCTCAATCAGAACGATGGATCTTTCTGGACACCGCTGCGCGAACTTGTCGCTGATGGAGAGAATCAATTCTTCGTCTTCAACTCCCTCCTCTCTGAATATGCTGCAATGGGCTTTGAATACGGATATTCCGTTGTTCGTGAGAACGCGCTCGTTATGTGGGAAGCGCAGTTCGGCGACTTTGCAAATGGTGCTCAAACAATTATCGATGAATTCATCTCATCAGCACTACAAAAGTGGGGCGAGCGTTCATCTGTCGTACTTCTTCTTCCACATGGATATGAAGGTCAAGGGCCTGATCACTCCTCTGCACGTATCGAGCGATACCTTGCCCTCTGTGCTGAGCAGAATATGACCGTTGCTCAACCATCGAGCCCAGCTAGTTACTTCCACCTTCTACGTTGGCACGCAATGAACCCAGCACGTAGACCACTCATCGTCTTTGAACCAAAGTCGATGTTACGTCTGAAGGCAGCTGGATCAGGACTTGCAGATTTCACATCGGGAACATTCCAGACTCTTATTCCAGATAACACAGTCTCTAACGCCACTCGAGTGATCTTTACATCAGGCAAGCTCTACTGGGATCTGATTGCAGAACGTGAAAAGCGTGGCGAGAACTCGACAGCGATCGTTCGCATCGAGCAGCTCTATCCGCTTCCACTTACACAGATCGCCGAGCAAGCAGCGAAGTATCCGAACGCAACACTCTTGTGGGTGCAGGATGAACCAGCAAACCAGGGCCCATGGCCATTTGTTGCTCTCAATACTCAAGCGGCGCTCTCCGGACGAACTCTCCGACCTGTTTCGCGGCGTGCGACCGCTTCTCCTGCAACAGGAAGTCATCACCTTCATGAAGAAGAGCAGAAAGCACTTCTTGAAGAGGCCTTCACCCGTTAATTACTACTTAAGTATTTACTGCTGGGCGCGAGATCTTCGGTAACGAAGAAGATATCTGCCAACGATCTCGCTCTCGCTGATAGTTAAATAGTGGCGCGAATCAGTTGATTGGGCTTGATTATCGCCCTCAACCCACCAGCCTGTATCTAACTTCTTTACCAACCGTTTTGCCGTGAGCAGATCTGGTGCGGCTGTGCGCCGCACGAGAACGATCTTGCCGAGAGCGCGAGTGAGAGCACCCGAAGATAAGCCCTGTGAGCGGTAGCGAAAGAGTGTCCATTCCCCCTCGTGTAGTGCAGGCTCCATCGAGCGGCCAATGATCCGGATGCGCTTTAGCGTGAAGAGCGGAATGGAGCTAGGCATGAAATGAAGTCTAGATGTACTCTTGGTCTTATGACACTTACTCAGAAACTCTCAGTTATTTTGGCACCACAGATAAGCGCATCTGCGCATTGCGATCTTCCATGCGGAATCTACGATCCTTCACAGGCGAAGCTTGAAGCCCAGTCAGTCAAGGCAGCGATGGAAAAGTACACTGCTTCATCAGATGCAGATTTTAAATCTCGCGCCGTTGCAGTGAAAGAAGAGCGCTCAGAGATGGTGAAACATCACCTGTGGGTTCTCTGGACCGATTACTTTAAGGCTCCTCACTTCGAGGCATATCCACAACTCCACCAACTCTTCAACGATGCAACAAAGCTTGCTGGCGCTGGTGGCACAAAGGGATCTAACGATGTTGCTGTAGCAGATAGGTTACTTGCAAAGATCGATGAGATTGCAGAGATCTTCTGGGCCACTAAAAAGGCTTAATAGAAAAGCTTAAGCTGAAACAATTCTCTCGGCCGCAACGCGTGCCATAAAAGAGATTCGATCAACTAATCGCCGTTGCACATGTGCAACGGCGATTGTTCTATTTATATGGGTAATCTCTGCTTCAAATGTGACGAGGCTATCTGCAACATCAATCACACGAACGTGGGCGCGCACTTCTTCTCCAATAGGAACCGATGTACTCATCTCAAGAGAGATAGCTTGCGTGAAGGTCGTCTCTCCAGGTGCGAAATACTCGGCGAGCGCTGCGCTACATGCGCTCTCCACCAATGATTGAGCTGCGCTACTTGCAAGAACCGGGAGATCATTAAAGCCTGAAGCCACAGAGGTATCGGCTGCCCGCACCACCATGGTGGACATTCCGACCGCCCCTAATAGTTCTTCCGTGCTCATGGAAATAACTTAGTGGATGATAATGGCCCAGGGCTTCTAGAAACCCTCTCGGAACTCCTGAGTATGAGAAATTTCGATCGTCGTCTCTCCATCAATAGTGACGGTCGTCTGGCTAAAAGTCTCGCTATAAATCTGTGTGTAAAAACCGGCCTGCATCTGTGCCGCTAGCGCTTGGGTCTGCTCGATCAATCGCTCATGTAACGAGTCCGAGATGACTTCCTGACAGGCTGCGCCGAGAAGAGATTTTAAGATCTGAACGTTCTGGCGATGCGCGATCAACGTTGAATCACATGGCGGACATTGCGAGCAATGTGTAGCCAGGACCGCTTGAACCGCAGGATCGACAACTTCATTATCGACAGTGAGCAAGATAGCTCCGAAGATCTCCTCGCAAGGGATCATTTCTGAGCTCCCTTCTTTGATGAAGGGGCAGAAGAACCAGAAGGTGTTGAAATGCCTCGACTGCGTGCATACTCAGTGAGGGATGCACGAAGGAGTTTGCGCCCTCTGTGCAGGCGTGACATCACAGTTCCCGTCGGTACTCCAACGATCTCTGCTATCTCTTTGTAGGAATAGCCTTCGACATCAGCGTAATAAACAACCATGCGGAAATCTTCTGGGATCGAAGAGAGTGCTTCTTTAACATCGCCATCAGGAAGGTTTTCAAGGACAACATCTTCTGCCGACTTTCCTTGATCGCTGGTATGTGAAGCTGCTTTAAAGATCTGCCAATCTTCAACTTCTCCATCAGAGATTTGTGGACGGCGTTGATCTTTGCGATAGGTGTTAATAAATGTTGTGGTCAGAATCCGGTAGAGCCAGGCTTTGAGGTTGGTTCCAGCTTCAAATTGGTGGAAAGAGTTAAATGCCTTCGCAAAGGTATCTTGGACGAGATCTTCGGCATCTTGCACATTTCTGGTGTAACGAAGCGCAGCAGAGTAGAGAGGATTGGCAAAGATCAACGCATCGCGCTCGAAACGCTCTTTACGTTCGAATGGGCTCTCACTTGCGCCCGGAGCCAGACGATCAAGGGCACGGTCAGCCGTAAGATCCACTTCGCTGCTCATAGGTAATAAGGCTACTGCCATATCCTGACAACGCCCTGAGTGAAGGATCTATTCCCGCTTAATATGCGAGCTAAAAGAGGGTCTGCGGCTCTCCGAGTTCAATGGGGGCGGTCAGCTCTATCCCGTTATTGCGGATCGAGTTCACAAGGCTCGCTACTGGTACCGCCTTCAATCCAATGGCTGGTGAGTCCAGCTCCATCATCGCGCGAATCTCATCAACATCTTGTACGGAGCGATCCAACCAGTGATCCCATCGATCGCGCGGTAAGAATGTTGGCATGCGCGAATGCACTGTCGCTAGAAATTCAACAGCAGGGCGAGTAATAATGGCAGCACTGTCATGAATTGTTCCATCGGGTGCAATCCAACGATCCCAGATCCCCGCAAAGGCAAGGGAGTGCGATTTTTCAGGAGAGCCACTTGCAGAAATATCCGGAGAGATATCTGTAGAAATATCTGGCGAAATATAGAAAGGCTGTTTCGGAGAGTATGGACCCATCTCTGTCGCCCACTCGTAGTATCCATCGGCAGGAATAAGACAGCGGCGATTTCTAAATGCGCTCCGAAATGTTGGCTTCTGATCTACAGTCTCACTTCGCGCATTAATCGCTTGTGATTGAGATTTTAACGCTGCGTCGGAGTCCTTACTCCATGGTGCAATGATCCCCCACGATGCGATTGCAAGATCGCGTTTATTCTCACTCTCATTACGGACGATATAAATATCGCGGGTTGGAGTGATATTCCAGTCTGCAGGCAAGATCGGCAGGGTCTTTCCCGTATGAATCTCGAACTCTTCTATCAACTCAGCAGGGAGTTTTGAGAGAGCGAAGCGGCCGCACATGAGTGAGAGAGTAGCGCCTCACTGTAGGATTCACATATGACGCAACTCTGGCCAGCCCCGCATCGCGGGCAGACCCCAGTTAATGCGCGCATCACAATTCCAGGATCAAAATCTGTCACTAATCGAGCCCTGATCTTGGCCGCACTTGCAGATTCCCCCTCACTGCTTCGCAAGCCACTACATTCACGAGATTCTGCACTGATGATCGCTGGCCTGAAGGCGATCGGTATTGAAATCAATCAAGCATCTAACGGGGACCTCACAGTTACTCCAGCAAAGTTATTTGGACCAGCAAGTGTTGATGTTGGAAATGCCGGAACAGTAATGCGCTTCCTGCCCCCTGTCGCTGCAATGGCGCAAGGTCTTATTCATTTCGATGGGGATGCCCGTTCACATGAACGCCCACTTGGCCCAGTGATTGCCGCACTTGAATCTCTTGGGGTCAGTATTGAACATGGCTCTCGTTACGCACTTCCTCTTACGATTAATGCGAATGGTCAGCTCCGCGGTGGCGTTGTCGATGTCGATGCTTCATCATCGAGTCAATTTATCTCTGCACTCCTTCTCGTTGCCCCAGCAACAAGGGAAGGAATTACCATTCGACATACCGGATCAACACTTCCATCACTACCCCATATCGAGATGACAGTTTCGATGCTCCGTGAAGTTGGCGTGAAGGTCGATGTAATCGGTGGTAAAGAGTGGCGAGTCTCCCCCACTGTGATGCACGGCCGTGAAATTACGATCGAACCTGATTTATCCAATGCCGCACCTTTTATGGGAGCGGCGATGATCTGCGGTGGTTCAGTCACTATTACCGATTGGCCGAAGGTCACCACTCAACCTGGTGATCAACTCCGCACGATCTTCACCCGTATGGGTGCGCAGGTTGCATTTACAGATACTGCACATGGCTCCGATCTCACGATTACAAGTGATGGAACGATCCACGGTATCGATGTTGACCTCCACGATGTAGGTGAGTTAACGCCATCTATTGCAGCGCTCTGTGCCTTAGCAGATACCCCTTCATCACTTCGTGGAATCGGACATCTTCGATTGCATGAGACCGATCGCCTTGCTGCTCTGGCTGCAGAGATTAATGCACTGGGCGGCGATGTTGATGAAGAAGAGAGCGCACTACATATATCTCCTTCACCTCTGCATTCGGGCACTTTCCACAGCTATGAAGATCATCGCCTTGCGACTGCGGGCGCCATGATTGGACTTCGTATTCCTGGAATTGCAATCGAGAATATCGAGACGACTCAAAAGACACTCCCAGATTTTCCTGGGGCATGGATGGAGCTCTTAGCCCAATGAGTGTGCGCGAGTTTGATGAGGATGATGTTCGCATTCGTCCCTCAGAACGCACACGCCCGCGCACTAAAGATAGGCCTGACTACTCGCAATCTCAGATTGCTCGAGTTATCGCTGTTGATCGAGGTCGCACAACCTGCCTTATAGAAGAGAGCGGTCTTCTCATCACAGCAATGAAATCCCGTGAGCTCGGTCGAAAGTCGGTTGTTGTCGGCGATCTCGTTGGAATCGTCGGAGATCTCACTGGTTCAGAAGGATCACTCGCGCGAATCGTCGTTGTACAGCAGCGTAAAAATGTTCTGACACGCACTGTTGATGATGTCGCAGAATTTGAGCGAATGATTGTCGCGAATGTTGATCAAATCGGAATCGTTATTGCTGCTGCAGATCCAGAACCTCGCCATGGCTTTGTTGATCGGGCACTTGTCGTCGCCTTCGATCAAGGAATCACTCCCCTCATTATCGTGACTAAATGTGATCTCGCAGATCCACGTGAATTTCTCTCGATGTATGAGGAGTTAGATGTTCAAGCGCTGAAAATTTCGCGAGGAGGAGATCTCACCGAGCTACGTAAGGAGCTTCGATCTAAGCGAACAGTTCTTCTTGGTCATTCTGGAGTTGGTAAATCCACCCTTGTAAATGCACTTACTCACAGCGAGAGTAGGGCAACTGGCGATGTGAACTCTGCAACTGGTCGCGGTCGACATACATCCTCGAGCGCAGTCGCACTCAAGATCGATCTCGATGAGAATGAGACTGGCTGGATTATTGATACACCCGGTGTGCGTTCATTTGGCTTGGCACATGTTGAACGAGATCGCGTCATTAGCGCCTTCCCTGAATTTGCTCCAGCGATCGAACATTGTCCGCGCAATTGCTCCCACGATGAAGAGAGCTGCGCGCTCAATCATTGGCCCTCACTTTCTGAGAGCGCTCGCCACCGCCTCGCAAATCTGCGCCGCATGCTCGCCGAAGGCTCTCGATAATCACTGCCTGGCGATTCCAGAGAGATTAGACTCCACGTATGAGAGATTTCGCGCTCGACCTATCCCTTGCGCTTCGCCTGGCTGATGCAGCAGATGCCATGTCTATGGCGAAATATCGTTCTGAAGCGTTAGTCGTAGAGACAAAGCCCGATCTCACTCCAGTTACCGATGCCGATAAAGGTATTGAATTTATGATCCGCGACGTTCTCTCGCAGGAGAGGCCGCTCGACCTTGTGATCGGTGAAGAGTTTGGCGGTAAAGATGAAGCTCTCGCTCCCGCTAATAAGAACTTTTACTGGGTGATTGATCCGATCGATGGAACAAAGAACTTCGTCCGTGGTGTTCCTACATGGGCAACTCTCATATCATTAGTAAATCCTTCTCACGAAGTTGTCGTTGGAGTAGTAAGTGCTCCTGCGCTCTATCGTCGTTGGTATGCACATCAAGATGGCGGCGCTTTCGTCGTTGAAAATGGTGACACTCCAAGAAGAATCCATGTTTCCGCAGTTTCAGAACTCTCAGATGCATCGATCTCTTACTCTGATTTAGCCGGCTGGGGTGACCGCCGTCAGAAATTTATCGATCTCCAAGAGAAGATCTGGCGCACTCGTGGCCTTGGTGATTTCTGGTCGCATATGTTGGTTGCCGAAGGCGCAGTAGATATTGCAGTTGAGCCTTCTCTTGCTCTCTGGGATATGGCAGCGAATGCAATCGTCGTCAATGAGGCAGGCGGTATCTTTGGAGATCTCGATGGAGGCCGTGGCGCGCATGGCCCAAGTGGTCTCTCGACAAATGGAAAACTACATCAAGCCTTTCTTGATGCCATGAATAAGTAATAGCGGTAGATTTAAGGTATGGGTCTCTTCTCTTTCTTGCGACGTAAGAAGAAAGGCTCTGGCGCTACTGCCGACACTGTAAATCTCGCGACGCCTGCAATTCCAGTAAAGCAGTGGCACCACACACTCTCACATTTCTATCTCGAGACTCATCCGCTTGCCCAAACTCCGGCAACCGACCTTGAACGCCAACTCCTGATGAACGTTCTGATCTCTCTCTGTGGGGCCATATCTCTGCAAGAGAATGAGGCTCAAGAGATCACATCTGCTTTCTTTGCGCTCTCGATTGAGCTCCACGCTAAAGCATCTGAGTTTGAGTGCAGTGTAGAAAAACTTGAAGTAATTGCTCTTACTTTTGATACATCGCACGGATATGCCGCTCGCGTCAGTGCGAATTCACGAAAATATACAGTTCTACTCGGAGAGAGTTCAGCAGTTGCGCGAGCAAGCACTCCCTTTAATAGCGATCTATTGAGCTT
>Ga0136642_1001144_pt1 | contig 11748 bp, 8 predicted proteins | sample LowCatLa1302831Y_FD_115313 | JGI IMG/M metagenome (GOLD analysis project Ga0136642, IMG submission 115313) | Freshwater microbial communities from Lower Cathedral Lake, Yosemite National Park, California, USA - 13028-31Y | ecosystem: Environmental > Aquatic > Freshwater > Lake ... | reverse complement strand
TCCTAAAAACAATACATTACGTGTATTAATGGATACTGTTGGAAATAATAGCAATCAATCCGGTCCTTCTCACATTGATATTGATAACTTTCCTCTTAAAAAATGGTTTCACGTTGCTATTCGTTTAGAAAACACATTGTTAGATGTTTATATTAATGGCACCATTGCTGGTAGGTTACAATTGCCTAATGTACCTAATCAAAATTATGATAATATTCATGTAGCTCCCGGTGGATTTAATGGAAGATTATCCAATTTAATTTATATGACTTATGCTGCTAATGTAAATCAAATACAAGACTTAGTTAGTAGTGGTCCTAATTTGACTTCAACACAGTCTAACACTAATTATTCCAATAATTATCTTTCGAATGTTTGGTATACAAATAAATTTTAGATAAAAAAGATAAAACAATATTATTATTATATACAATAATAATAATATGGATATTTCTTCTATATGTAATGCTGCAGAACAGGTACGCCGAAGATCTTTATTTAATAAACCGTCGACGCGTTATGATATTACATCGCCTTATCCTCAATTTTCTAAATTTCAATTGGATATGCGTCGTAAGGCTGAAGTTTTACAACATAACCCCAATTCTGTTAATAATTTGTCAAATAATTTTACAAAAAAACAAGCCTTGGCAAGAACACTTAGTGGTATAGGACAAACAAAAAATAAAAGAGCTTGTCCATATGATCCATTTATTCCCACACCAACCTACAAATCAAATGTCCCAGGCACCAATATGAATATATATTTAGATCCTAATATTCCATTGTATAATTACACTTCTAATGTATTAAATCAAGGTAATAATTACAGTGAACTACCCACAACGAATGACAAATCTAAATGGATAACGTCCGAATTTAATTCAAATATTATTTGTAAAAATAGCGTGCAAACCAGCTTATTTCAAATATATATTACAAAAATTATTGATAAACCTTATTATAATTTTTCATTGCAAATACCGATTGCTCTTTCAGTAAATGGTGTTTTTCCCGGCGCTAATTTTTTTCAATATTTTATCGGTTCAGCAAATTTACAAATATATTATAGTAATGAAGAAGTAAATACAAAAATAAATAATTATAATGTTTATTTAAACAAGGATATTTCTTATAATTTTATTGTAGATGTTTCAAATCAATTCGATTTTGCTACATATAAGGACGTGTCGCGTAATTCATTTGGTGCTTGCAAATTCTTGGCTAATATCCCTTTTAATAATATTAAATTATATACACAACCTGGATTTATATACGATTTCCGTCTCACAGTAACCATAATACCTTCAGCAAATAATTCGCTCAGTTTTGATCCTTCCGGGTTATTTTCTATAATAAATCCTACACCCTCTATTTTTTATACAAAAAATTGCAGAACCATTATTAAAAATAATAATCAAACACTATCAAGTTTTTCATTTAATGCTCTCTAACTTTTCCGAAAAGTTCCATAATATTGTTTTAATTTCTTTTTCGAAATCTACATTAAATGATTTAACATCAAATTCTAACTCATCCAGTCTATTTTTAATAGAATAATATATACCTTCTATATTTTCAAGAAATGACCTTACCTCGCTTTCCATTCTGTCTTTGTTCCCAATATAAAAGTTACTCAATGCGGAATGATAAATATATTTATCTAATATAAATTCAGGATGATACAAATAAATTCCACTTGAATCTTCGATTTTACCATAATATTTATCATATACCTCCATCAATCGTTTAATGTATATTAATAATTTTTCATACCTATCACATTTTACTTTATTCAATCCGTCATTTAAATTCGTAAATCGTTTATTCTGTGTTACATCAGACTCAATATCATTCTTAATTACAGTTTCTACAACTGTTTCCAACCATTGTATCTCCTTTATTATATGTGACCCTAATTTCCATTGCTCATCATAAACATTGAAAAAAACAATATCTTCATATTTCTCTTTAGATACATAATACTTTTCCAACAATGATTCAACATATTCTTTTTTGTCAGTGACATAAGCATTTTTTTCCAAAATTGATATTTTATTTTCGATATCGTCTAAAAACGTAATATTATTGTTTAATACTGAGACCGATTGTAACTCAAGAATCAATGACGTTTGCAAATAATCACATAATATTTCTTCTGAATAAGTACCTCCTCTCACAGCGTCTATTCCAAATTCAACCATATATTTTTTAACATAAAAATCGACTAACAATGCATATTGTGCGGAGAACATATCTGCTAACTCGGGTAAATAATAGCTACCGTCCATACTATACAATGAATCTTTGTTCAAAAAATTATCAAATTTACTCATTGAGTCAACATTTGTTACACTTAATGGTCTATATTTTTTCGTATAATCGTTCAATAATTCACAACGCCTCATTATTTTTTCATCCGTAAATTGTGTGTAATCACGCTCGATTTTATCACAATGAATAAAATGTTTGTTTTCTTCCAATTGAATAGCATAAATATAAAGTTTCGACATCTATATAGATAATTTCTTATTGTGAATTATCTATATTGTTTTTTTAATTACTCTTTGTATTCAAACACATTGCTGAAGTAGGGTCAAAAGGACATGTAATATAACTATCTTTTGCATTAAATGTTGTATATTTATTGTTATTTTTTATGTTGTTTTGTATCGGATTATCCGTGGAATCTTCTGAATAATTCGCAAAATTTTCCTTTTTTCTTAAAGAATCGTCTAATTTTACTTTAATATTTTGTTTACTAGCATCCATCATTAATTTACCTACATCTTCGACAGCATCACCCGCTACATCAACGGTTACCAATGCGCCATTTTTTACAACATCTGCTGTTTCAAAAATCACAAATCCTGTAACGTAGGAAAAGAATGACAAAATATATAAAAATATGTTTTTGAAAAAATTAAAAATGACTTCCAGTATAAAAAATATATTTAATCCAATTAACGACAAAAATATGATTGTTAAAATGACTGCAATTAAAAAAGTATTTCCACTAAATATACTATTATCTGTTTGTGATGGCGATTGCATCATAGTTCAATATTATAATATATATAGATAATTATTTTATTGCCAATTCACCGAAGTTACAAATTGTTTAATTCGTTCGATATTTTTTAATAATCTGTAAAAGTATTATAAATGCCCATATTCAATTTTATAGAAACGTTTTTTTTTATCAGTTTAGGAATATCTTTTATACTTATCGTGCTTTTAGTATACCACTTCAAGCAACGAATTACTGCATTAGAACAAAAAAATGATACTATGTTTGAAATAATTAATAATATCGTTAAAGAAATAACAATGATTAAAACCAGTTCATTAAACCCTACAGGAATGCGTAACCCTTTTAGCTTTGACTTTTTTAATAAATTTAAAAATGGTGAACCGGTGATTGTTAAAACAGTTGAACCGGAAAATACCGCGGTGGAAGAAGAGGATGAGGATGAGGATGAGGATGAGGATGAGGATGAGGATGAGGATGAGGATGAAGACGAGGAGGATGAGGATGAAGACGATGATGAAGAGGAGGAACAACCATTTAAAATAACAGTATTAGATGAACCAGAATTAGATAATACAGAAGATTTTAACAAAATTAAAACAATTAATATTAGTATTGATAATGAAAAGGCCGATAATGCTAATTTGGAATTATTTATTCAAAAAACAGAAGATAGTATTAAATCTGAATCCGCCAAAGAAATATACCAAAAAATGTCTTTAACCGCACTAAAATCTTTAGTAATTTCAAAAGAATTAACAACAGATCCCAGTAAAATGAAAAAAAACGAATTAATTAAAATGCTTGAATCTGTTTAATATTTTCATACAATATACTATAAGTAATGTCCGGACAAGGTCTATCTTTAGAAGAAGCATATAAAAAAGTTGATGGTATGAATCCGCCACAATATTTAGGATATAGCGGATCAAACAATGTATATCCCACCTTTCCACCTTTGATGTCTGGCGGAAGAGAAATTAAATCAGATTTGCAACCTGAAGCAGTAGCTAACAATGAAATTATTAAGCGCGAGAACATTACATCAAACTGGGAATATCGTAAATATTTACAAGCAAATGCTGTACAAATTATGAAGCAGAATTTTGTTAGTAGTAATAATCAAGTTATGTAAAAATATATAGAAAATATTTTGTTATCTATATATTTCAAATGGACAATGAATTATACAAACTTAATGTGAGTATTAATGGACAAAAACGCGTCGCTAGCTTTGATGTAGGTATCAAAAATTTGGCTCTTTGTGTCTTTGATATTTCAGGAAAAGATATTTCAATTGCTTATTGGAATGTAATTAATTTAGTTAAGAATGAAACATACGTCCATAATCATATTTGTAATTGTTCTCTTGTTCCTAAGAAAAAAGGAGAACTTGCAAAAGAATGTGGCAAAAAAGCCAAATATTGCAAGGAGACAAATTTTTATTGTGAAACACACGCAAAGATGAGTGGTTTTATGATTCCTATTCGGGAATGTTCTCTTGTTACTTTAAAAAAGAAAAAATTAGAGGAATTAATAACCATTGCCCAAAAATACAACGCGCCTCTGGGAGATAGTAAATTAAAAAAGGATATTTTGGAAAAAATCATTGAGTTTTTTAATACAAAATGCCTTGAATTGATTGGAAAAAATAAAACAAAAACCGCTGGGGAAATTGATTTGGTAACTATTGGACGCAATATGCGGGATATGTTGGGTGCCGAATCAGTACCGAGTGAAACAGTTACACATGTAGTTATTGAGAACCAAATTTCTCCCATTGCAAATAGAATGAAAACCATACAGGGAATGTTGGCACAATATTACATAATGTCTGGAAGGGAAGACTTAAAGATTGATTTTGTTTCATCAAGTAATAAACTACGAGGACTCTCTGTTCCTGAAGAAAACAAGGAAGAAAATACTAGAGAACCTAACAATTATAAAAACAGGAAACAAAATGGCATTTATCACTGTAATAAATTTTTGATGTATAATTCATCCTTTCAAAATTATATCAATGCACTTGTAATGAGTAAAAAATCCGACGATTTAGCCGATTGTTTTTTACAAGGTATATGGTATATTAAAAAGCACGCCAATTCGTTGTAATATAATATATAATGCGGACGATTTAAAAATAAATAGTGTAAGTTTAACATAATATAATGGAAATCATTGATATTGGATTAGACAGCTTGGAACCTATTTCGATTAATATGAGTGATTCAAAATCATCTGTTAATTTTGGATCTGGCATCGAATTGCTTATGAATGATAAAAAAAAAAGCTCAAATGTTGACAGAAATGTTGATTTAGGCGAATTGGATAATTTAGAAGCTGAGTTAAACGAATTGTCGGGCAACGGAGGCTCTACCAACACTAAGACTGTTAATAGTAGTATTGGCGGAATGGCGTCTAATTTTTTTGGTAACCTTGGGTTTGGATCGAATGAACCAAAGGGCGATAGTAAGCAAGTGCAATTTACAATGAACGAATTTAACGATTCTAAATTGGGATCGGCTACGGTCGAAACCGTTGATTCAGCAAAAACGTGGGATGGATTTAGTAAAACAAATGAAATTCCCGCTGTTACATCAGCTTCAGCACGTATGAGTGACCGCGAAAAACGACGCAAGAAGCGCGCTATGCTCAAGAAATTAGAAGAATGGAAAGACAAGGGTTTGTTCAAAAGTTCTTCACATTTCACAATGGATTCAAATTATGAAGAAATTGAAGATGAATATGAAACCGCACTTGAAGATAAACGTAAAAAGGACAGTGTTAAATTGCAAGGTTGGTGGTTTATGACTTTTGTAAATTCAGTGGAGTATGGTAATGCTTATTTTAATCCTTTTGATTTGAATTTGGATGGGTGGGGTGAGCAAGTGAGTGAAGACATTGATAGTTACGAAGAAATTTTCGCTGAATTGCACGAGAAATACAAGGGCGGTAAATTGTCACCTGAGCTTTCCTTGTTACTCCGTCTCGGTTTCTCGGCGGCAATGGTGAATTTTACGAATAAAGCGCTTTCTACCGCGACACCTGGATTTAATGACGTTATCCGTCAGAGTCCCGAATTAATGAAATTGTTTTCCAGTGCTACAGTGGAAACAATGAAAAAAACCAGCCCTAGTTTTTCATTTGCTGAAAATATTATGAATCCGAATATGGGAGTACCTCCCGCGCCAGTAAAAACCCGCGAGGAGCCACCAATGCCTCCCAGTGCACGCCCAGGAATGCAATTTACACAAGCACCTGGGAATCGACCAGATTTGAACGCTAGTCGCGGAGGTCCCGAACCCTATGTTACTAACAGAAATGATATGGCACGAACCAGTCAGACTCCTCGCCCTGAGATGCAAGGACCCCGTGCCGATATTGACAATATCTTGTCTGGTTTAAAAACGAAAACCGTGAATATTCACGAACAACCAGCATCGATGCCAATGCCTATGTCTATTGCACAGCAATCCAACGATATGGGAAGTGTAAATACTCGAATGATGGAAGACGATTCACTCATAAGTATTACATCATTGCGAGATATGCAAAATGCAAAAATGCCACGAAAAACCAATCGTCGAGGTGGTGGTGGATCAGCCAAAAATACGATTTCATTAGATATTTAGGTAATAATAATATCATATAGTCATATTATTATTATGGAAAAATGAAAAAAGGTGGATCAGCCAAAAATACGATTTCATTAGATTTTTAGGTAATAATAATATAATAATATAATAATATCATATAGTCATATTATTATTATGGAAAAAATGAAAAAAGGTGGATTCAGTTATGATTCATTGCAAGATCGTAAAAGACATATACCAAAATTAATAAGTATATTGAATAAATTGATATCTGTTAATGGTATAGGAAATTTTACAATAAATAAAAATACATTTACACAACAAAACGGGCAGACATTTATAACCGATGGAACCAAAAAAGTATCCATATCAGATAATGAATATTTTTATATTGAACCATTTTTACGTTTTATGAATAATTATGGAATTACTTTCAATGAATTAAAAATTACTTTTAATAACGTTTTACAATTGGCAGAAATTGCAATTGAATCAAACGATAATGATTTACATTGTATTATGGGAAGTTTTTTACCGATTTTAACAGCTTCGGAAACAATGCATAAAGAACATAATTTTGGCATAATGCAACCAGTTATTTCTGATTTTTTTAATTTAGATACCAAAACAATAAAAAATAATTTTGAATTAATAATTAATATTTGTTCTAACACAATTAATAATTCAACACAACTTCATATATTAACAAAATTATATGTGTACTCAAACTACGCTTCCAAAATATTAACTATGTTAGATAAATATGAAAAATTTCAAAATATTTTAAATGCCACAAATACTATAATTGATGGTGGTACTACTAATGAATATCAGAAGAATCAGAAGACAAAATCTGATACAGAACAAACGAACGCTAGACTTGCAGAAACTTATTTAAAAAACGCAGCCGGAGGAGGACCAGATCCCACCACCTGGCAGGAACAGAATGCAGTATCCACATCCGCAGAAAAACCATATGAACAATCTGAATTAGTAAAAAAGTTGACCACACAACAACCAACTAGATACAGTAAGGATCAATTAACAAGAATGCTTAACATATTAGATAGAGAGAATGAAAAAAATAGTGGAGACAAACAATTTAAACCGAAATCACCTTTTAATAAGTTTTTTTGGTTAGAAACTGTTTTTGTTGAAAAAAATAAAAAAGAAGATTTTTATCCAAAATTTGAAGCATTTCTCAGAAACGAGAAAATAATTGATGAGGATCAATTATTAGACGTTAATAAATTATCTCCAGAAGTAATCGAAGGATTAATAGGTTTTTATGTTAAAAATATTATGTCAAATGAATTGTGGAATAATGGCTATAATGCTGCTACAAATTTAAAAAGCCTAATTATAGCAAGTATTAAAAACCGTGTTGAACAATTAAATATAACAATGGCAGAAAATGTTTCAACATTACAACAAACTATTAACATACAACAACAAGGAATATATACTTCAGACAATTCTACAGCGATTGGTAATATTATCACAAACCCATCTGACTCTTCCCAGTATAAAGAAGCGAAAAAAATTTTAGCTGATAATCTACACGGTATTAGTATCAATAAAAGAGACACCGACGCTTTGACTGATTTAGCGTTAGCCAGTATAAAAGAAAGATCTGATGCTAGGATATCTACTCTGATTAGCGGTGTTATATTTAGAAATCAAAGAGACCAAATAGCTCTGTCAGAAATAGTTAATAGAATATTTGACGATGTTAATTTTGAATATAGTAATTCTAGTGAAATTGTACGATTTAATTACGATAAAAATTTATTTTTTTATACTTTCATAACATTATTAGGTAGTACAATATATAGTAACGCAATACCGTTAATTGGTGATTCTATTATAGGTAATCATTTTTTTATAAATTACTCTTTAGAAAATTATTATAATACAACACAAAATATAAGTTTAGGTACACAAGAAAATGCTATTGCATTTTCAATAGTTGCAATTATTTGGGCATATTCAAATATATCAATTATAATAAATTTTTTAGAAAAATTTTCAGTACCTTTGTACAGTTATAAATTCTCATTGTATTCAGCATTACAATTTACGTGTATAGCTATAATTGTATCAATACTAAGTCAAATGACAGGTTGGACAGGTGAATCACCTTATATAGCTGTTGCATGGCTATTTAAATTAATATTAACATTTGGAAGGAGTGCTAAAACAAGTCTTGTTGGAAAATCAACACCTGATTTTGAAGATGCTATTTTACCACAACTGAATTATGTTAGTGGTACTATGGAAAATAATATACAAACGTATTTACAGCTTAATCCGCAGGCTAGTGAGAGTGAACGTTTAGCTGAAGGAGGAAGGTGGTTTTTTCAGTCAATTTTTTATAATACTGCAAATATAATATACCCACCACCACAATTTGAAGGACCGTCCACATTTACTGGAGAATATACACTTGTAGCGTTGATGGTTATTGGAATGGGTGTTACATTTTATAGTATTTGTTCACAACGTAATGATATAAAGAAAAAATCTGCAAGCGAATATGTAAGATTCACAAGATCCAGGGTAGATGCCGTAAATCAAACTGTGTCGGAACGATTCGGGGTCAACTGGCAAGAAGCTGCTATTCAATTGGGACGAGATGTAGGGAATGATGATGGTGGAAATCAACAACTACTTGATTCATTAATATCATTACAAAACACTAATAGATTATTAATTGAAGCGCAAAATGAACATAGTATGAGAGTACTAAGTAAAAATGCTCTAGCGTCGACTGCAGCGGTCAATTACGCAAAAATAGCTGATTCAGTAAAAACTGCTGATTCAGTAAAAACTGCTCAACAAGAACCAATAAATACTATGATATTACCTGGTCTTACTGGTACAGGACAAGAAACTATAAATTACGACTTGCCTGAGGCACCAAATTCTCTAGAAAAATTACAGGGTCGATTAGCTCGATTAAACATAACTTCATCATCAGTACAACTAGAAGACTTACAGCGTCGATTAGCTCGATTAAACTCCCCTATCACACAATTATCTTCATCATTTAAACGACCAGTAGCATTAGGAGGAAAAAAAAAAGGTACAGGAATAACAAAAAAAAAATTACGTCAAAAAAAAATACAATCACAAAAAACAAAAAATCAGGATATAAAATTTACGATCAAAAACAAAATAAAAAGGCAAAATAAAAAAACGTTAAAGAATTATAAAAATACAGAATAGAGCTTAATAAATAAATTAAACCCCCTGAAATTCAGGATATTTTGTTTTAATAATTTTCGCGATATCTTCTGGTTTCAGTAAATTTGTTGTTTTCAAAATCACTTTACAATCCAATAGCAATTCTTTCGCACCAGCAATAATCTTGAGCGCCTTTTCTTGCGCTTCCAATATCAATTCACTCACCTCCTGATCAATCAAATATTTTGATTGATCACTGGAATCAGGATAAATATTTTTCTTTCCCATACCATATTTCACAATCATACTTTGTGCCAAATTATATGCTTCCTCGAAATCTTTTCGCGCACCAGTTGTAACAGAATAACCATAAAATACTTCCTCTGCAATTCGACCACTTAAAAGCACCATCAAATGTGCAAATAATCCATTTTTAGTATAAATATTTATATTTTCGTCGTTGGTATCAAACACTGTATATCCAGGTGTTTTCGGTGACCACGTATTCAAACATACTTTCATCAGTTTGGGATGCTCTTTGGAAAAATAACCGACCAATGCGTGTCCCATTTCGTGAATCACAATACGATCAATGATGTCATCACTGAATTTGCTTTCTGTAGATTGCCAGCCTGCCAAAATGCGGTTCGCAATGAACTCCAAATCCTCAAATGTAATGATTTCACGGTCTTCACGTAAAGCACGTAACATACTCTCATTTAATAAATTCTCAATTTGTGCACCTGAAAAACCGCCCGTCATTTCAACAATATATTCCATATCTACCGATGATTCAATCGGTTTACCGGTCAAATGAATATTAATAATCTCCCTACGTGTAGTACTATCCGGGTTACCAATAAAAATATTTTTGTCCATACGTCCAGCACGTACAAGCGCCGGATCTAATAGATCGAGTCGATTTGTCGCGCCAATCACAAATATTCCATTCGATTCTTTGAATCCATCCAAATTAATTAACAGTTGATTCAACGTTTGATCTTTTTCCGAATTCGAACTCACCATATCATTTCCACGCTTACGCGCCAATGCATCAATTTCGTCAATAAAAATAATGCAAGGACGATGATCATTGGCCAATTTAAATAATTCACGTACCCTGCTCGCACCCACACCAACATACTTTTCGGAAAATTCACTTCCTGAAACCGCAATAAAGGAAACATTAATTGCCCCACAAAAACACTTTGCCATTAACGTTTTTCCGTTACCGGGTGGTCCTTCAAAAATAATACCTTTGGGTGTTCGTACATTGTATTTACGATATTTTTCGTAGTTAATTAAAATATCACTCGTTTGTAAAAGCTCCTTTTTTACAGATTCGTACCCACCAATATCTTTAAAAGAATAAGGTGATTGTTTAATTATTTGAAATTGGCTACCTGCGTCCGACTCGTCGCTATTACCATTGCCATTACTATTTCTATATTGTGGGTTTTGAGAAAAAATAGACTTGTCCTTGTATCGAAACACACCCATTTCATCAAAAAATCCATTATTTTCACCATTTTTTTTTTTTGAACTCTGATTTGTGTCAAATACATCATTATCTGCATTTTCATTCATATCAGCTAATGTTTGATCAACCTGTTCGCGAAAAGCACTTATTATTTCTTCATTAATATCTTCCACAGATTTTTTACTGATAACAAATGATTCTCCGTCAGTAATATTTTTATTAATTTTGTTTATTTGTCTTTTATACACATTTTTATTATAGGGTGAATAACGCCGATTTTTCATATTAAATAATTTATCCAAATTTTCCAAATTGTCCTTATCTAAGTAATTACCATAGTCGTCTGCTTTGTTCATAAATTTTTGAACGGTTTTAGTATTCTTATATCCATTTTTATGAATAAAACTAAAGCAAAATGGTAACAGAAATAATTGTATAAACTGCATTATACAATT
>Ga0136642_1001143_pt1 | contig 11748 bp, 5 predicted proteins | sample LowCatLa1302831Y_FD_115313 | JGI IMG/M metagenome (GOLD analysis project Ga0136642, IMG submission 115313) | Freshwater microbial communities from Lower Cathedral Lake, Yosemite National Park, California, USA - 13028-31Y | ecosystem: Environmental > Aquatic > Freshwater > Lake ... | reverse complement strand
TCCTGCACCTGTTACCCTTCCTGCTCCTGCTCCTGCTCCTGCACCTGTTACCCTTACTGCTCCTGCTCCTGCTCCTGCTCCTGCTCCTGCACCTGCTCCTGCTCCTGCACCTGCACCCCTTGCAGGACCCAATTACCGCCAATTTGCCGAAAACCTTCTTCTCGACACGACAACCTCGGGCACAGGTCTCGGTGGTATCGACCCAACCGGGACCACCTCCGCATACACCAATATCCACACCGAACTCTCCCCTGTGTATACCACCACAGATCTGTCGGGTGCACCCCCTCCCGTTGCTAAAGTATCCACTGATAAGACCATAACATTCAATACACAAAACGTCCCCACAATCGTGATGTTAGACAGTACAAATCGGGACAAGGCCGTGTACCCTCAACCCACAAACGTAACCCTTCTTCTTCCTCGCACCTATCGCAGCATCACAACCATTCAGATTGTTCAAATTAAGCTCCTCTCGGCGTTTTTCTACTTCCGCGCAGAAAAGGGTAATCTAAGTATCACGCTTCATGAAAAGGGAAGATACCTTCCGCCAGGATCAACTGAAGGTGAGCTTAATAAAATCACCTCTCTCATCCGCGAAGGCACCTATGATATTAATACACTCATCAATGAGCTAACCCTTCAATTGAATCGTACACCCATTTTCTATGATTATGAACAAGGATTTGCAGACTTTGCCCCCCTCTTCGCATCGACAGGAAATTATTCTCTCAACTTCAACGAACCTGGAGACAATTACTTTGATGCCCTAAATAATCAGTTTATCTTGTCCCCTACTATGACACAAATTGTGCAAAAATACTTCCAAAATACCAACGCCAGTCTGAGCAGCTATACACTTGATCAAATCAAAGTGGCCTATTATTATCCTGTTTTAAAGGAGGTGCTCCTTGATAAAGATTATGTAGGCAAAGTGGATACAGATATCGATTTAACCCCCCTTCTTTCAACAGAGACTGTGCACAGTCGTTGTATTTACACCTTCCAGGGTATCAACGATGTGATTGTTCTATCGGTGATTAACAAAAACCTTATATTCCTTGACACCTATCGTCTTTCCCACACCTTCCGTTATTCTCTGATCAACAAATACGTAATCACCTATCAAACCAATAACAACCGTATCAACTTTCTTTCTACCCAGCTGAATACGAGTTTAACTAATCTGATTAATGGAAAGTATGCACAATATCTTTCAGAACAGCTTTCAAAGTTTAATATCACACAAGAACAATACACGGCAATTTCTGTATTAAATACTGCACTCCTTGCCATCCTCACAGACGAATACTACTATATCGAACGCATGTTTGCTATTTATTTTGGCGTGCAGTTCAATACGTATTCGCTCGTATACTATACAGATGTTGAAAATCAGATTCCTATTCAAAATGCATACCATGCAACTGGAATTAGCAGCAACTATGATATTAATGTGATTTCCAAAAATATCTCGCCGCAAACAATTAACACGCTAGAAAAGTTCCGCACGCCTCCAAAGTATTACTGGAATCAGCTCACATCGATTTCTACCACGATCGCTTATAATTTTAATCTCAATTCGAATACGACGCCTTCGACAATTTCTGAATACAATCACCCTTATAACACACTTCTAGATAAATCAGATGAGCTCCGCGCCCTCATCGACTCCAACGGGTCTATCTATCAAAACCAACTTTTTGCCCAAGCAAACACGGTTGTCCCAATTGAGGCTACAAAATACACTGTGTTCAACTTCACCTCTCCTGTTCGCCAGACACTCCGTGTATCTGCCTTCCCTCGCCCAGATAAATACAGATACCCCGCGTACAATCCCACTGTATATGACGCAAGCCACGTGAGGCTCTTCGACAACAGCTACTGTTTCATAGAGAATTCTCAAGTGGATATAGCCTACGCGACATCTAATCTTCTTCCCATTTCAACGGTGTTTGGGATGAATTTTAATTCATCCTTTTACAATTGGCAGAGCAATATCTCACTCAACGTGCAAAACAACAGAACCTTTTTCACATTTCTTGCGCCCCCTGCGCCTACCGCGTCCACCAGTCGCTACTCACTCAACCTCACGGTGAAAAACACAAACATAGGAAGTTTTCCTTCTCCTATGAAGGTATTCTTATATCATGATCGTTCCGCCTTTATGGCAGATATCTCAGATGTTCGCAATGAATCACCTTTCCACTATATTGCATCGCAAATGATTTCTAATGTGGCATCGAATGATCTCACCTTCACGGCTTATGCAAACCAGAGATACTACGCAATGATCCGCTCACTCGACACCACCTTCATAACAGAATCTTTCCGCCCCGTCGTGTGGTTTCCAAATGGAAGCAATTATGAAACCCTCACCAACAGTCTGGTTGGATTCAATCCGCTTGCCGCCGATCTAACAAACTACAACTATGCCTCGGTGGCCGACTCGAACTTCCTGCGCCTCCCCATTAATCAGGTGGGAAAGAATGGAAAGGACTCAAATCTCAGCGACTATACCTACAACTTTGTTAAAATGGGATACGATACAAACGGTATAAGCACGGACCTAACGGATTATGTTGGGTATGATACGAATGCAACAGATCCTTCTTATATCAATCCGAAGTCCACATATCGTATTGATCCGATCACTGGATATATTTTCCAAGTTGCATCTGCATATAATACGAGTAATGAACTCTATATGTATAGCGGATCAGGAAACGTGATTCTTTCGTCGAATGCGACCTCAAAATACACGAATACTACGCCAAAAACTCGTGAGTCCGTGATTGTTCACTGGTATGACACACTGTTCCTCGTAAATTCCCCTTCTCAAGAGTATCGTACAGATTCAAATTATTCGTCAGACTTTGGAAATATTCCATACAACGACTATTCTCTCGTCCCTGGATATATTGCATCAAACGGCCTTATTACCAGCATTTCTGTATCCAATGCGGACTCCTATGTAATTCCTGGTTATTCGTATGATAACCGAAATTCTCTCACACTCGGAAATGGAGTCTGTGGATTTTCTCTCATTCCAGACGATGGTGTATGGGATCTCTCCAAGATCATGCTAAAGAGCGCCTACCACGGTCCCCGCGCTGCGGACCCGAATGCGGCAATCAAGTATCTTGGTGTCTACGTGGCATCCCAGGTGAATAATGTGGATGTCACGACAATCAATCTGTCGAGTGCAACTATGGTTCTTTCTCTCAGTAAATCTATCACTTATAACTCAGATTCATCCAATTTCGGATTTGCAAAGGTGCCAGGAACCTATTATGAGTGGAAAAAGGATACGACCTTTAGCAATAAGTATCTCTATGGATTTGCACAGAGTCTCAGCACGATTGTAACGGACACAAATTCGTACTACACGGTTCTACCCTTCAAGGCGGACTCCACCCTTACAACCTATTCTGCGCTGACGGGAACACCCACGCCCTATTTTCCCTTCTATTCCTATGCACTTCCCTCCACAACCACGATCGACTACCAGGTCCTTCCAGGAAATCTGGGCACTGTAATTCCGAAGACGAGACCCGATGCGGATGCCACGCGTGGGCCTGCCACAGGGACCCCCGAGACTCAGTCGAAGTATGAGCAATCCATTCCCATCACAACGTCGCATCTCCAGTATCAATACCAGATCCCGTACTGCTCCAACGCATCCAGTCTCTACGTATTCGGAGGAGGTCCCTTTTCGACAGTGGTTGGAAACCCCCTGTTTACAGACGCAGTGTTCCGTGTAAAAGACTTTGCACTTTTCAACATTGCGGGCGAATATTCTATCTATTCGTATACATCGGGAAATCCAGGACATAATTTCAAGTATGAGGCGGCCATAACACCCGATGAAATCTTTACGAATCTAATCAATGCCTCCGTGGTGGGTGTGAGTGGAAACCAAAATGAGTTTGCTTTCCTCGGAATGGAACAAACACTTGTTTCGCTGCCACCCTCTAGTGCCTACCCTGTGTACACCTATCGTTTCCAGATTGCAACTTATAATCCGATGAACGGACTTGTAACGGATAGAGACCTTCTTACAAGTAGCAATGCATTCTATTATCCTCCTGTGCCTACTACGCTCATGCCAGGATACACCCCACCTGCATGTGCACTCTCAACGATCGGCTCCTACAAACTATTGATCACAGATGTAACCACTTTTAATTACACGATTTCAGGAGGATTTTCCTTCGCTTATACACTCGAATACACCTATTTAACAAGCAATTCTAAGGAAACGTGGGGCGTGAGCAAGGCAACACCAATGGATGATACGTCCACATACCCCTATCTGATCCACCCTCGCAGCAATGCAACCGATTCGAGAACTGAACTTCTCCAAACAGGAGATGAACGATTCGGAAATCATCACATTGTCTATTACCAGAAGAAAGAGACCCTTTCACTGCCAGGTCTAAAATATGTGAAGCGCGATTTTATCTATGGAGGGCAGACAAATCCAACAATCCCTTCACTCTTCTCAGTAGACTACATCTCCCTTTCTTCAAACACCTATGGAGATAATGGGTTCCCTATGATCCAGCCATGGGGTTCTCCCAGTACTGTGAGCACAGCGATCACGCGACCTGTGTACCCCACAATCAATGGAATCGAGCTTCTGCAGAGAAATCCTACTCTCAATCTGAACCCGAGCTACTTTGGAATTGTAAGTCTTATTGAACGAGGAGAGGTGCCACAGCTTGTTCTAGGATATGATATGTATGATATGAACTTAAATGGAAACCCCACTATTTCCTACTACCAGGTTGTAAAACAGAATCAGTATGGACAGCTCAGTGCGGGGGGGTCGAGTAATCTGAACCAGTATTACTATTCTCCCGCTCTTCAGCCCATCACGGCGACAAACCGTACACTCCTCTGCCCTTACATAATCCAAGGAGGATTTGGAGGATCTCTGTGGTTTACAATGAATGAGACGAATCGTATCACAGCCGCCGCGGCGCCAGGTGAACTTTCACTCACCTATGCAACAGTCTGGGGCAATCGCAACGACCGTCTAGACAACCCCACGACGATCTGTAATGCCTACCAGATCTTCTATCCTACTCAGCGCATCGTGATGACCAAGGTGGCAAAAGGATATGATCCGATGACGGATATCAGCGGCTTTTCGACCCTAGAATGGCCTCATACGAATATGTTTGTGTATAATGACACGAACAAGTTCTTCAATGATATCTCGGCGAACAAGTGGGGCCTCGAAAGCGCGGATAATTATCTGGTTGCAGATACGCGCTTCTCAGGAACTGCGTACAATGCGGCGACCCTTGATGTATCCCTTCTGCCCTCGACACCCTATTATCTTGCAGTTCGTGGATACACTCCCACTGAAAAATCGCAAGTGATGTTGCGATTCAGTCTCCCTGGAAACTATACCTTTGGATATACTCGGTTCAAGGATATTTCAAATGAGATCGTCTATTCTTCGCAACGCCCCGACTTGTTCAACTCGAACTATACAAATACACTGGCGGCATTCAACAGCAATTACATCTTCGGCTCCACGGGAAGAATCTTTGGCTCGAATATCTTGCAGGGATTCAACGGAAGCAATCTTTCAAACGTAACAGGGTTTGGCGACTTCTTGGACCGTTTTATAGACTTATATACAGTCTATCAGTCGAACGTGACCATTCTCAGCACGATTAATACGAATGTGCAGAGCAATATCACGAAATTCATCAATAACGATCTTCAATATATCATCCCCCCTGCATCCCTTTCACGACAGAGATATACAGATCCTATCATCTATTCCATTCTGTGGAAGAGCAGTCTAACACCACAGTACGCGATGATGGAAGACAATTGGGGTCTCGGTTGGAACCTTGGATTCAATAAGGTTGATACACCCTATGATACTACGCAGGTTGCACCCAGCTTCTATAAGATCTTGGATGACTATATTAATCTACAATTGAACCAAGAATATGACATGAATCGTATGGACACGGGCGCGAAGGAAAATCGGGCGATATCCCTTGAGCCAACGGGATTTCTCAAGGCTTTCCACGGAAAGCTGCTGCTTGCCCCGTTCGGATCCTATGCGCAAACCCTTATCAGCAATCCCGTAAATTTCACGATTCCTATTCCACGCCTTGATAAACTCACCTTCACGTGGAGCGAATCCTCGGGTGCAGTGATTAATAACAGCGAATGTGATTGGAACGTCGTTGTGCAGATTGTGGAGGAAATACAGAGTGGAAAACCTGCTGCAGGATCGCAAGTTATATCTCCTCCTACCTGATTTTAAGGATCACTGGTAGAATGGACGCTGTTCCCCCCCGCAACTATCCCAGAGAAAAAGGATCACCTGTCTCCACATACCCTGTAAACAATGAGGGGCCGAGCCCTTTTCACCCACCAGTCTGTTTAAAAACACATTGGGACCCGACAGCCGTTCTCCGACACACTGTTCCTGATACGACTCTTGCGCTTCCTCTCGACCCTCGTCCCTGGACCCGGATCAATATGGTCTATGTGAACTCCGCTACGAATGAACCGGCGCCCGAGGTGTCCGCCACAGCGGTTCTGCCCCCTGGTGGACAATTCTATCCGCCTTCACGGTTTTCGGCAGCCATCGACAATGAGTCCCAGCTCCGCCGCCTAGACAGACAGCTGGGCCTTGCCGAGAAGAAACAGTACATTCCTCCGATCGACGGAGACATGTACGTGTCTAAGAAACTTCTTCCCCCCTATCGCCAGCCGAGAGATAGCCGGTTCATCTCCGAGCTCGAGTATCCGAAGGCGCTTCTCCGTGCTGGGCCGTACCCGTGCCGCGACGAGCAGGATAAGATTAATATTGGCAAGGACTCCATGTTATTCTATAATGCGACGAAACAGGATAAATATAAGCAGAATTTTGCTACGAAGAAGATGGTTGAACCGGGTGACGTTAGGAACTCTTAACCCTGGCTCGAGCCAAGATAAGTGCCGCCTTCTGTGCCCACCCCTGAGGAAGAGCAAGTGTATAAATCCGTCCCTCGAGAGGCAAGAGAATGCCTATCGATGTACAGTCTACATCTGCAAACCATGCGACCATCGCAAGTTCAAGAACATCTTGCGCCGTGAATGTCGTGGAGCTGATCTTCCAAAAGGCCGTATCTGTCTGGAGGTCGACGATCTCCTGGAACTGGTCCTCATACGTTATTTGCCGACTCATCCCGACAATGGGAGAAGGTAGCCATTTCACGAGACTCTGAGAGGCCGACGTGAGAAATTCCCCCAGTTCTTCTTCATGGAGCCGATCGGCCATGGAACTCGCTCTATAGAGAGCGGCGTTGCGTCCTTCCGCAACAAGAGAGAGTGCACCTAGACGCCAGAGATCCACGAGGCACTCCTCCGAAGGGATGCGTGTATCCACCACACGTCTCCAACTTTTCAGAACCTCTGATCTCCACTGCCCCGGTACCACATAGCGTGTAGTGGCAAACCGGAACTCTTTGAGATCGTACTCATCAAAACGAAGAGGGCGGAGCTGGCCTCGGATCTTGGCGACAATGCTGGTGGCGCGAATAAGATCCGGGGGCTCCCAGGACAGCCCCTTCTTCTTGGCCCACTCCTCCATCGTTCCATAGTCGATGGGTGGGGGGACCTTGGCGGCCTCCTTCGATCCGAAAAAGAAGGCAATGCATTCCTCGAGTTCAAGTGTCCATGTCTGCCAGAAGTCCTTGTCTTCTGTGAAGATACGGAGGATGAACAGAAGATTCTCGATCTCTATGTTTCGGAAGCGGGTGCCACTGAGCCGACTGATTTCGCGGAGTGTCCAGACACGTAGAAATCTCTGGAAGTCGGCTGCAAGTTCGCCCGTAGCCCAGATCGGAAGTTTCCAGAGTTCACCCGGAGGAAAAAGGGGTTTGAGAGTTAGATTATCTCTTTGGAGCCATGCAAGAGGACCCTCTTCTCGGAGGCTGTGCAGATCGTCGCCATCGAGGCATCCGAGCAAATCCTTCAGACGTCGTTTTCCTTCAGCTAAGTCACACGTGCTCAGACAATACCTGGCGAGACCGTGGTACTGGAGAAAGTCGTGGGGGATTTCGCGAACAAAGCGGCAGAGGTCGCGTTCATCGCGCGTATAACTGAGCTGAAGACGATGGCGAGGTCGTGTAACGCCGACGTAGAAGAGTCGGCGTTCGCAGATAATATTTTCCGGCTTTTTGCTGGAGGGAAAGGAATCGTCATTGCAGTGGATCATATAGACGCTGTCCCACTCGAGTCCCTTGCTCGCATGCAGAGTTACGAGATCAACACAGAAGGATCCTTCTCCGCTCTCTTCATCAATCCCGATGTCGCGAAGACGGCAACGAATTCCCCGTTGAATCATCTCTTCTTCAATACGATACAGGTCGACATTGGTGCGACTGAGAACGGCGATCGTATGTGCGGGGTGAAGATCAATGTACTCAAGAATATCTTTGATGATCCAGCGGGTCTCGTCGGCTGCTCTGTAAAAGAAGCGAATGTGGGGTTTATCTCCACCCTTATTCTCGGCAATCATGGTGCCTTTCCACGGAAGAGTGGGAATCTTCTGCATCACTGCATTTGCGGCCTTCACGATCGCCTCTGAACTTCTGTAGTTGCGGCGGAGCTGGTCGTCGACGAGTCCAGAGACTTGGTCGTGAAGATTCAAAATATACTTCACATGGCTGCCCCGCCAGGTGTAGATATTCTGGCAATCGTCGCCGACGATAATAAGATAGGCATTTGGATGGAGAAGGCGTTCGAGAAAGCGCCACTGGGCATCATTAATGTCCTGAAATTCATCGACGACGACGTATCGGAGCTTGCCGACCCAGCGTCTCCCCTTCTCCGTCTTGAGCCAGGCCTCGCCCATTGCAATCAGTTCATCGACAAAATAGAGGGTTTTCAGAGACTCGGTCGAATAGGTCTGGAGAAGCTGGCGAGAAAGGCCATGGAATGTGCCGACCCAGAGTTTCGTGTCGCCAATGAGACTGGAAATACGTGCTTTCATCTGATTTGCGGCATTTCGTGAGAATGTCATCAGTACAATGGCCTCCGATTTTACTCCATGCACTTCGACTAGGTAGGCAATACGTGCGGTAAGTGTCGTTGTTTTTCCGGACCCTGCTGAGGCAATAATGCGTTGATGAACACCTGGTGGCCGATGAATGGCCGCGAGCTGTTCAGAATTTACGCGGATTGTTTTTTTAGAGAAGGTGAGTGTATCACCCATTAGAGTATGTATGCATGGGAAGTTTATGTAGTGAGGGGATTACACTGCATGCAGTTACAAACGATGCAACGACACAGATATGAAACAATACATGGCTGTTCACCGTATCAAGTACTCCATTTGGATTCCAGAGTCTCTCTGGAATCTTTCCAATATAAAAGACGCCGCCTCCCAGAAACACAAAAAAGGTGCATAAGACTGAAGGAATAGAGAGTTCATAGAATCCTTGCATTGCCGCTGGAAGTGTGAGTACTGTTGAACTCACTATAGGGTATACAATTCCCCACTGTATTTTTGTTCTCTCTGCAATTATATCATATGTACAGAGAACTGCAAAGAGGGCTTCAAGTGCAAGTGCATTATGAAAGAGGAAAGGATTCTGATAACATAAAATGTATGTATCTAGGATCTGATGCGTTAGATTAACTGCGATAATTCCAATAAAATCGAGTTTCCAGCAAGCAGTATACCACTTTTCATTTACAATGTAAAAGGTGTGTGCAGCAGCAGATGCAAACCCCATGAATGCTCCTGCAGCATAGGTGTAGAGTATAATATATTGTGTGAGTGGTTCAGCGAGGCGATACCAGTCTTCGCTTCTACAAGTTAAAAACATCCATGTCCAGATAACGGCGGGCAAAAGGTGCGTGTAGATGTTTAATGTCTCGTTATGCCATTCGAAGGCCGAGAGAACAGCGTAGAGTGGAGATCTCGGTGCTCTGTAGCTCCCTCGTATATATGGATTTCCTTGATACCATGGTTCTAATTGTTGTAAATGCAGGAGTTTCATTCAAGTTCTTCTGTGCTCACTCTTTATATTGTGGTGGTTAAAATGAAGGAACGTAAACTTCCTTGATTTTTAGTCATTGCGGTGTGCAGCCTTGCCTAAACAGATACCATGATCTAAGCCCTAGAATGGAGGTTGAAAGCGAGGAGGTTGACGAGACCACCTTTGAGTTCGAACTACCCTATATTTTTACTGAGAAGCCCAAGACTCATTGGGAGGCCATTCTTCCCCAGTGCGTCTGCCTCGCCCTTCGGCGATATTGTGTAGCGCGTCTACTTCAGGATATGTCTGGAACACGTATTTCAGATGTAATGGATCTTTCAGGAGGGGTTCCCGATGAACTCTGGGAGTCCCAGTTTGATCTTGTGCGACACTGTGCTCCCGACATCATGAAACCGTATGTAGAAGAGTGGTTCCAGCCCGAGACGGCTGGCCAGGTCGACGGGCTCTATGATCTCGACGAGTACGCCCGTGATCTCGTAGCGGAGCTGGATCGCTGTTCTCTTAGCGGTGATGAGGCCGCACAAGATGCCATCTCCGATATTCTGGATCGCAAGTTCTATGAGTTCTTTAAGGAGTGGCTGGGGCCTGAAAAGAAGGATCTGCTCTTTTTTCCATCGACGGAGGAAAGCGATGAGGCGAATATGGCAGAAAAGATTGCGCGCGTGATGAAGGTGATTCATACCCCGCCTCCTCGGCGTCGGTTTACTCGGAGGGCGCGGGACGGGGTAATTGAGGGGCCTATCCACACCCTCTTCAAGCAGAAAAAAACTCGCAGAAACTAATAGAAATGCTCGAATACAGCTCGGAACAGGTTCGTGGGGAAATGACGCCGACTGGGTATAAACAGACTGTTACTCACGTGGTTGTCGATAAGAAAGGTGGAAAGAAGACGGTGATCGTGAATGAAGACGGAAAGACACAGAAGAACACACGGAAGCTAACGCGCAAAGAGATGAAGAATGTGAAGAACGGTGTATTCATGCCAGGTCTCTTTATGGGCTGCATGCGCCCAAAAAGGAAAGTAAGAAAGACACATAAGAAAAAGAAGTCGTGGTTCGATGTTTGAAATTATACTGTGTGTTGCAATTCTCTTCTTCGTACTTGTATTCTTCTATAAACAAACAACAGACCAATTTCATATTTTGCAAGTGGAGGCAGATAAGATCTCCACCGTGAAGGAGCTGCTTACGGAAAAGAACCCGATTGTGATACGGGGAATGGGGATCCCGAAGATACTTACACCCGAGGTCTTAGCGGCGACGCCTAGGCTCCATGGAATGCCCCTCAGCCCGACACTTCGTTTGGGAGATCTTCTCGGGGCCCCGACAGAGGTTCCTCAGCTTGATGTGGCCCTGCGAAAGCAGTTGGCGAGTGAGGTGGGGCTCAGTGTCTGGGCTGAGCATTCTCTGTTGCCTGTGTTCTTGGGATCAAATCCCTCGTGGTTTCTGAATATGGACTCACAAGCCTTTATTGGATCGGTGGGCATGGAGAAGTCGGTGGCATACTCCACACTCGTATATCCGACCAATGGAACCTTTATGTGCTCCATTGCACTGGAGAGCGCGGAGAAGTATCTGCCGAAAAGTTGGAAGGGGAAGTTTATTTCCGATTTAACTCTGGGGGATACACCGTTGCTGCGCGAGATCCAGTTCATTGATGTGGTGCTGCGCCCTGGACATATTCTCCATATTCCGCCGCACTGGATTTATTCTGTGAAGTC
>Ga0136642_1001141_pt1 | contig 11757 bp, 15 predicted proteins | sample LowCatLa1302831Y_FD_115313 | JGI IMG/M metagenome (GOLD analysis project Ga0136642, IMG submission 115313) | Freshwater microbial communities from Lower Cathedral Lake, Yosemite National Park, California, USA - 13028-31Y | ecosystem: Environmental > Aquatic > Freshwater > Lake ... | reverse complement strand
TTGTGTATTCTGCACATTGGAAGAAGCAGAAGTTATCAAGATGTTGAGTAACAACATGGCAGCAACAAGGGTTGTGTTTGCCAATCACATGTACGAGTTGAGCAAAGCAGTGGGTGCAGACTACAGCAATGTTTTAAATGCATACTTAGCGGTTAACCATGATCAAAATTACTTGGAAGTAACTGAAGATATGAGAGCATTTGGCGGCAAGTGTTTGCCTAAAGATTTGGATTTTCTCATTGATTCATTTGCTAAACTCAACTTACCGCAAACACTCTTTACTGCTACAAAACAAGACAACGAACTATGGCCAGTGACCGTAAGAAAATCTTAATCACAGGTGCTAGTGGATTAATTGGGCGAGAGATGTGCGCTCAGTTAAACGTCTGTCATGATGTCACAGCCGTAGACAACAATCAACGCTTTGCAGATTATCGTCCTGAAGGATGTGTATACATAAAATCAAACCTTGTGGAATATTTGAACCAAACTGTTAATGATTTTGATATTGTGTATCATCTAGCCGCTACCAACGGGACAAAGTATTTCTATAGTGAACCCAATCAAGTGCTTGTGAACAATGTGACATTGGACTTGAATGTGTTTAAATTTGCAGAATCTCGCCCCGGTTGTAAATTAATATATGCCAGCAGTAGTGAAGTTGTGGCTGGTACAGATATTTTTCCTACTCCAGAACTTGCTGATGTTAACATTGAAAATATTCACAATCCCAGATGGAGTTATATGTTGCCCAAAGTGTTAGGCGAAAATTACTTGTTTAACAGCACAATTGATTTTTTAATTATTAGGTTTTTTAATGTGTTTAGTGAACACTCGGGCACGGGTCATTTTGTAAAAGATATTGCCAACAAAGTAAGATCCAAACAATTTGAAATTATAGGGCCTGATGAAACACGGTCGTTTTGTTATGTGAGTGATGCGGTGAATGCTGTGATACAAATCTCACATGTCAGCAGACAAGTGATCAATGTTGGAAATGATGAAGAATTAAAAATTATTGATGCCGCCAATATTATTGCAAGCTCTATGGGCGAACATGATGTAGCATGGGTTGTTAAATCTGGACTGGCAGGTAGTGCAAAGAATCGTAAACCAGATCTCACTCAGCTGAAAAGGCTGTTGCCAACCTTCTCTCCAACACCTTTCGAAACAGTTTTATATACTATTAAGGTCTAATGGCATACATTGGCATAGCATATTCTGTGCCGTTGAAGTTGACCCGCATGTATGTTGCAACGCTGCCAGTATTAACTTGCCCGGTACCACCGCCTGCTACCAGTGCTGGTGCAGTGATAGTATGTTTACCGTCTGGTCCAATTGATAATTTTACAGTTGGGATTTGATCTCCGTTGCTGGTTGCAATATAATATGAGGCTGATGCTGTACCAGCATTTGGAGTACCAACAATTTGCGCACCTGTCAATGCAACCACAGCATAAGAACCGTCTGCAAAGCCAGACTGATATGCAAGATTTAGAATTTGATCGCCGTTGATCAACGGCAATGGTGCGGCCTTTGTGCCTCTTGATCGGGCAAAGTTTACAATTGCACCAAATGCATCTGTGCTTTGATAGTTACGGATAGTGAACAAATCTGAGCTTGAATTTACATCATGCTGACTTTCAATTGCAATACCGCCAAGTAACGATGTGTTAGTATCCATCAGCAGGTTGCCGCCGCGTATGGTAGAATTTCCCAATGCAGTAATGTTGCCTAGCACATTTATTCTGCCAGTACCAACTACTTCATTACCGTTCAACTGAAGATTTTGACTCAGTGTTGCGTTCAACCTGCTGGTTGTTACTGGTCCACTAAATCCAGTTGCAGTTACACTGCCAGTAATATTAACAGCACCAGTTCCGGTTATGTTTTTACCGCCTAGCACCAAATCTGCACCAAGTGTTGCTTGTAAAGAGTTTGTGACAACAGTTGCATAACTGGTGGCTGTGATAGTGCCTAGGATATTGATGTTACCAGTACCAGTAATATTCTTCCCACCCAGTGTCAAATTACCACCCAGTGTAGGAGCAGAGTCTCCGCTCACTGCCAATAACCCGCCCAGTACAGAAACGTATGTTCCAGAACCGTTGTCACGTTTGATATCCACACCAGCAGCCAGTTTGACTGATCCTGAAACTGCCACAGCAAAATCGCCACCGTTAGTAATGGACACTGTGTTGGCACCATTGTTCAATGTGCTAAATTGATTCAACGCCCATGTCAAATTGGTTCCGTCGGTGGTAAGATACGATCCTTGATTGCCTGGAAAACTTGGAATACTGAGTCCGCCCGGAATTGGTGGATTGTGCCAAACAATATTATTTCCGTCATATGTCAAATACTTGCCAGTTTGTCCCACAGTGCTGGGAATCTGATTGCCAGTTGCTGTGGCCGTGATAAATCCAGTACCTGAGTTATAGTTGAATGTGATACCACTTGGGCCGCCACTGTTCAGTGCAGCGGCCACTGCGGCTGCTGCTCTCTTGTTTGTAAAGTACACACCACCACTGCCGCCTTCTGGCACATTGGCTGTGGTAAGTGACAAGTTTTCTTGTATGAAATCTAATTTCTGTGTGAGGTCATTCCACCCAACTCCTACACCAGCTACATTTTTTAACACATTATTACCACCAGCAGTGACACCGTCACCTATGTATAGTTGTTTTGTGTCAGTGGTGTACACCAACTCGCCAGGGGCAAGCTGTAATGATTGTCGTTGTGCGTCTATTCCGCGTCGTAATTGTAGCGCCATAGGGCTGTCTCCAGTATTCTATAGTGTATTTATGCATACGCTACAATTGGAGACAGCAATAAACTAGTAGTTTTTGGCCAGTTTAGCTAGATCAGTGTATAAGTTTTTGAATACTGCTTCCCAATTACCAAAGATTTCTTGACGATACAAGCGCATATTTGAGTACCACGGTGTGGTGTTACCAATAGTTCCCCAACGCCAGCAGGTGTCAAAACGGTTCAGGACCCATGTGGGTTTACCCATGGCTGCGGACAAGTGTGCTGTACTCGTATCCACAGTGATCACTAGATCCAAGTTGTCAATCAACCCAGCTGTTTGCGTGAAATCGTTAAGTTCGCTGGCATAGTTGATGATGTTGGGCCCAACCCAGCCGTTGGCACACAGCAACTCCAGTTCCTGTTCGCCTGGATCGCCTTTCTGCAAACTGTAGAAATCCACATCCAAATCATTAAAGATGTCAAAGCGATGAAGTTGTGTATTACGACGGGCATTGATCATCCACAGTTCTGGTTGTCCTGGCCGCAATCCACCACTCCAAACAATGCCCACTCGTGGACGGGTCTTGGTACCCAACTTGTCTTGCCACATGGCACTGACGTCTGGGTCAGCTGTCAAATACCCATCAGCATACGGCACAGTTGCCTGTGTGGTCTTCAGTGCCATGGGCAGTGTCATCATGGGTGTATGATAGTCATAATGAATACCGCTTTCTGCAACACTAGCCACTAGGCGGTCCACGCCGGGCAAGCGACTCATCAAAGACAGCAGGGGCTGTTGAACCTGCATCTTGACTGTGGCACCCATGCCTTTCAGCATCTTGGCATAACGACAGAACTGTATGGTATCTCCTAGGCCTTGCTCTGCCCATATCAAGATGGTCTTGCCGTTTAGATCTTGTTTGCCCTTCCAACTTTGGGTAATATCCGCACTGGGCGAGCTTCTAAATCCAGAATACTGCCAGCGCCATTCGTGTTCTTCAAATCCTTCAACCCAGTCGCCCTTCATCAACTTGCATATGCCCTTGTTGAATTTCAGTTGGGCATCGTCTGGTTTCAATGCCAGCGCACTGTCAAAATCAGCAATGGCCAAATCCACCTGTTGCAAGTCTTGATACAATCTAGCTCGATTGTTGTAGGGCCTATAATCTTCCTTCAGTTCAATGGCTTTGGTAAATGCTGCCACTGCTGATTCAGGCCGGTGCAATTCTGTGAGAGCGTTGCCCTTGTTGATATAAGCACCTGTTTCGTCAGGATTAACAGCAATGGCCTTGTCACAGTACTCCAGTGCTTTCTCGTGCTCATTGAGATTGTGTGCCACAGCACTGGCATTTAGAAAAATATTGTAGTCCACATTGTCGCCCAACAGTTCAATGGCTCGTTCAATATCTTTTAGAGCCAGATCAAACTCCCCTACTTCTCGTAATGTGTTTGATCTATTGCTGTACACATGTGCAAAGTTTGGGTTGATTTGAATAGCTTTGGTAAACAGTTCATAAGCAACCTTATAGTTACGCTGATCCGCATTGATTGACCCTAAAAACTGCAAGGCATCAAAGTGTTTAGGCTGTGCTCTTAGGATAGTTTCGTAAATGGGTTTGGCTGTTGCTAGGTCGCCTGCGCGATGAGCATCGTATGCTCGCTGTAACAGCGTAGGCACATCCACTAGATTTTTAAGCATGGGGTGTACACCCACGGGTTTTGGTTTATATTTCTTCATACTGCCTCCATACCGATCTTCTTAAGTATCTTACTAATTGCTTTTTGTCGTTGTTCTTGTGCTTTGCGATCCGCTTCAATCTCTGCTTCTTTAACTTTTTGTTTTTCTGCTTTGGCCTTTAATCTAGCCTGGCTACGTCTCACATCCGCTTCTTTCTTTTTTCGAGCAGGACCCATTGGCACAAATTTGTAACCATATGTTAATCCATCTTTACATTGAATATTCTTTTCCACAATATAGCGCAAATGTTCTTGTCCGCATAGCAAACGTTCACGACATAAATCCACGTTGTCCTGCATCAAATCTACACCGTATACAGTACACAGTGCTTCTTCAAAGGTACTACCATTCTCTATTTTACGGATCATAATCTCACCGAGGAACTGTCCGTCGCCACAGGCTGGATCTAGAAAAGTCCTATTAGGGTCTTTAAACTTTTCAATATCCATATTTTCTAATACTACTCGAACTAGATCAGTGGGTGTAAAAACTTCGCCTGTAGCCTTTACTCGCAAATTGTCACGTTCGATACCGCCCATGTAGGCACGATTTCGAATGTGATCAACAATCTTATCTATACTCAAAGACACTGAATTACCTCTTTACTGTTCCAACCACTCCACTTAAACACAGCCAGCATCTTTTGAATCTCCTCGCCGTTGCATTCATCTGCTAGTGCCTGTGCTTCTTCTATAGTTTTGCACTCAGTCCAAAAGCAAGCCTGCGAAGCATACCCGTTGGTAATCACTTGAAAGGTTGGGTAGCCACTCAAAGTCACAGCAACACGGATCTTTGTCTTGTTAGCATGTTCTATATTAGATTTCAAAGTTTGTGCATTGGTATGCATAACAGTATACTTTCCATTTGCATCAAACAACTCAGAATTACTAGTATGTAACTCTCCACGTGTCCATGTGTGTGGCTTACGAGCCTTTAAAGCATCGATCAGTGCTAGGGTTTCATCTGTAATAGTTGCTGGCAAGAAATCAATCTTAGATAAATCCAATGTGTACTCATTGCTGTCAGTTATAATCTTAGTGCTAGTACTTGGTTTAGTGGTATCAATCGACCAATAACAAAATGTACTACCAACATCAAAGTGTTTACGCACATCGATATTGATAACTGTAACATGATCCTTAATAAGATCAAATGAGCCAGGTCCAGTGATACTCTGAGGAGTCACCATAGTAACATCAGTTGCTAAAGTTTTAGATTTCTTAACAAATTCTTCCCACAATGTCCAACGTTTGGCTTTAGAGCCATCTTTTGTGTAGGGCGGATTTCCTACTACTTCATCGAACGGGTATTTCATATTATCCTTTGTCCCTTGTAATTCAAAAAATTCTTCTTGTGTAATATAAGTTATGTTGAGTTTATTTACATCTATACGATTGTGTTTGAAAAATAATGCCCATCGTTTTTTTGACAGCCTGTTTTCTAAATAAATCCAATCGCCATTTTTAATATTCTTAACTTGATTTTTAATATGTCTGTTACTGAACACATGTAGAGTAGTCATTGTATACCTTTCTGGTATTCTGGTTTAAACTGTTACTTTGTTGATGTAGTTTTCGATGAGGTATTTTTGATCACTGCATAAACTGTAAATGGTATCAATTCGATCCTTAAACAACCAAGAGCTGTTATACACACGGAAAAATAATTCTTTTGACACACCAAGTTCACTCCAATATTCAAATTCGTTAATTGTAGTTTCTTGTTCTCTTGCAATAGCTGGAACATTCACAGAATTTTCAGCAAATGCTCTAAGAGTTTTTTCTTTTTCTGATTTAGAAAGTTCCTCACTGGGGCCTTTCTTATGCGACTTCTTGTTATCGGCGTCACCGAAAGGATCAAATTTATCAGGCTTATCCGAATCAGACTTTTTGTTTGTATTCTTGTTGCTAGTTACATTACTAAGAATATCATCAATCAGGTCTTCGTCTAACTCACCTACAACTCCTATGATACTTGCAATTGTTGTCATTGATTGCATTTTCTTATCAATGAACTTTTCGGCATTTTGTTCAGTTATTTTTACTGGTCGTACACTATTACCGTTTACTGTAAAGTGAACCATACTATTGTTATTCAATAGTTCTTTGTAAATTGCAATTTTTTCTTCTCGAGTCTTTGCAATCTTTATTTCATCTTCAAAGATATCATCAAACGAATGTTCCATTGAATCGTTAGTAGTAACTACAATCATATTGCACTCATCTTTACCCTCAGTCCAAGTAGCACTACGATGTAGTGCTTGGGTGTCGTCAGCTGTTAATTCATTATCCGTGAACACAACAGCATTACCGATACCAACAACACTGAAACTAGTAGTAGCCATGCCCTGTGTTATGAATACACAAGTGCTATTAGGATGTGATTTAATAATGTCTTTGCAATAATCCTGTGCTTCCTTAGCATTAGTTACATCGCCGTTAATTGCCGCAAAATAATAGTGTTTGTTTTCAATTACAGAATGGTTTCTGTTAAGGTATGTTACTAGTTTATTTGCATTGTCTTTACCAACAGTACTAAACTTCATGAACCAATGAGGAAAGTTTTCATTTGCAACAAAATCAAAATTATTAGTTCCTAATAGCTTTTCAATAATTGTGGTCAAGGACTTGTGTCCTGCATCCTTATTCTTCATGGCATCAGAGATATTCATTAGCCCATCTGTATTTTCTGAATAGAAACTGATATGTCTAAAGTTACGACGGCAAGTTGTTTCTGGTTGCAGAATCTGCATCTCGTAGTACTCAAGCGATAGTTCTTTGATTGGGCCGTCTGTAAGTTCTTTAAGGATTTTTCCTCCGCGATAGATCCTAGTACCACTCATTGGAATAATACATGCAAACGTATCATTTGTTTTAAAGTGTTCTACTAGTGGGGTGATAATACTGCGTGATCGTGCTGTATGTGAAGCATCATCTACTTCGTCAACATAAAAGATTACAGGTTTATTATCCGTATTTGCCTTCTTGATGTTCTTAATAATTTGTTTAGTACGTTTAGATAGATCGCCATCTTCAAGATCATCTACGCCATGCAACGATTGTGTCAGTATCTTTGGTACAATACCATAATCTGCATTGTCTGTTTCCGCAGAGGATTGCGAAGTTAGGTTCTTGCCGATATATACAGGGAACCAGTCATTCCTTGCTGAGACGGTTAAAGAAATAATTGTTTTGCCAACACGTACACAGAACCCTGCATTAATGTATTGATGGCCTTCGTCAATGGCTTCTTGTAATTGCCTTAGCAAGTAATGTTGGGCAGTCTTCAGAGTTACATTTTTATATACAGGCTTACGAGTAAATTCTGTAAGCTCAGTAAATAATTGATCAACAGTTACATCATTGATCCATTCCGAGTCGTTGCCTTGATCGTTCTTTTCAAATGTGTAGCCTTTCTTTTTCAAGAAGGCATGGAATTTTTTGTCACGGAATACAGTACCGTTCCACATCTCCGCTACTACATAGATTGGTTCGGTTCCAGGCTTACGATGCAAAGAAGCGTTCGTCATAGTTTCTTGATTTCGACGTTCTACATCTCTATGGGTGTCACCTACTTTAACCTTACCAGGTTTTTCAATAACTTCTAAAAAGTAGAGTTTATTCACGCCATCGTCGCCAGGAGAAACAAATGTTTTTAATTTTTCTAAATGTTTATGACATGCACTAGTCATTCTTCGTCTCCGTAATCTGCTGAATCTTCTTGGTCTTGCTTGAAGGCTTCTGCTTCAGCTAGTGTATCTAAAGGATCGGATTGATAGGCGCACTGGCCAAAAGGGCCATTGAAGTACACATAGTACTTGCCCTCAAGTTCATCAAATCGAATTTTCAGCTCGTCCATTATAAACTCTTTTCTGTTTCAATATGCTAATATTATAACAGAGATTTTGAGATATGTCAACCACAAAAAAAGGACCCTGAGGTCCTTTTTATACTCTCCAAATTTCTTTGAAGCCTTCTTCTTCAGTTGGATATTCAAAGTTATCAATCATGCCTTGTACAACTTCCCAAGGGATTGGTTGATCTACACGACTAGCCAAACGTTCTTTTAATACCAATATCTCAGGTGTTGGAAACACCACAGCAACGTGCCAGTAGTCTGGAAGCATACGAAACTTACGAGCACGACTTTTAACAGTAGTGCTGGTTTGATCCCAAAGTACATCACGTCCGGTTTCCCTAGCGGCCACAACTTCTTGTGCCATTAGTTCAACTGCGGTGGGCATGTATTCTTCAAATACTTCTCTATAAGTCTTACCTTGAGCATTAGCATACTCATGCACATGATGATCAGTGCTAACATACTCCATGCCCTTGATCCAGTTTTGACTTCTAAGCCAAGTGCTTTTGCCAGCGGCTGGCACTCCAATCAATTGGTAACACTTGGGCATTACCAATTCTCCACTCCTGATATTTCAGTCTTAAACTCGCCGTCAAGTCCATTGATTGAAGTATGGACTATCAGGCTTGTAACACTACCAATACCGCTATGCCCATCCTGTAACACCTCAAATGATGTTGCCTCTGGAAATTTATTCATAGTCTCTAAAATCTTGACTACTTCTTCTCTACATAGGTACATATTGTTTCCTTACATTGTTGGGCCATTGCCGCTGCGAAAGCCTACACTTCCGCCTTCTGCTTCAATACGTGCGATAACGTCTTCAAACAAGATAGGTGCAAAGTCAGTTTGCTCCACGCATACGCAATGGTAACGCACATCGTTTTCATCGCTGTACAAAATTTCTCCTGTACGAGCATCAACACCACGTGCCTTCTTCACGCGATTGGCGTGAGTATGTCCGTGAATGTTGACACCAAACCTACCCAAGCTGTCCGCATGAACAGGGATATGACTCAAGATCATTCCGTTCATAACATGGTATGCTCGTAATTCTCTAAAGTACTGCCTGTACTCGTCATCTCTAAAGATGTCGTGATTACCGCGGATTAACACCTTGTCGCCGTTTAAACGGGCCAACGTGGACAATGCCTTACGGTTGATAACAACGTCACCCAAATGGTACACCTTGTCAGTGGGCTTGACCCGCTCGTTCCAAGCCTTGATCATAGCTTCGTCCATTTCTTCGGGACTGTCCCACGGACGTAATTTTGTAACACCATCGTTACGTGTGAAGCGGCAGACACCCATATGTCCGAAATGCGTGTCGCTTACTAAGAATACACTAGGCATGTTGCCCTCCTTTCATAATTCAATTGCTTTTCTAAATACGATCTCTTGACGTGCGAACGCATCAAGTTCCCAAGGTTGGTCGAGATAGTGCGTCTTATTGGAGTAACGTTTACCCATCCAAATTCTATTTTGATTTCGCAAAAACTTCATTTGTCCTTTTGCCAATTGTCTAACGTGTACCATCTCGTGTGCTAAAGTTGTGCCCATTTCTAATAAGCTGGCTTTAGTCAAACGTTTTGGACGCTTAATCAACACAAGATAACAGTCGGCAATATCAATGTTAAGAGTAGCACCCTGCATACTCTCTTCAATTTCGTCTGTAACTTTAATCAATACAGCCCTACGGCTGCGAGTCAATCTTAACTGCTCAACCATAGACGGCATAAGACTGTTTAAAAATTGACTTATTTTTGGATTGCTTGCTTCAACTAGATATTCCACGGCTGCTCCTTGTTGCTATAACGTATTATAGCATCTAAAGAGCAGTTAGTCAACCGACCTAAAGGTGCGCCAATCATCAATATCGGGCTTTTCGTCTGGGTCGTAAGTCCAGCCCAGAACTTTCATCATGCGATGCTTGACCAGCAGATTGGGACTACGGAAACGCTCTGTGTCGTCAAAGCCCATCATGACTCCAACTTCACAAACCGCACCCGAACGGCAAATGCCAGCAAAGCAATGAACCACTACATTCATGCGATTTTCCAATGCGTGTTGTAGTAAACGCACAAGTTCTGCGGCCTGCTCCGGACTACAACGCATAGCTTCGTCCAACGCAAAGTCTTTTTCTTCAATGTCCAAAAACTCAAAGTTATGACGTTCTTTGAATTGGTGCTTGGCTTCTGGTCGCCAGCTTGCTGGATCCACAATGCTAATTAACATACTATTTGAGCCAGCATCGTGATGGAATCCGATTGGGATATCACTTGCGGCCACATTCTCAATCCACGGCATCTTGCTCTCCTTAGTGGACCGATTCCTTCGCATCCACGGTACATTCTACAACCCAGTTCTCAAACTGAGTAAACTTGTTGACTTCTACACCCAACCCAACGGCTTCGTTTACAAAGTGTTGGAGCAGAGCATTATACAGCTCATCAGGCATTGTGTCTTTATCAAATCTTATTTTCATTCTTGAACTCCGAAATGTGTTAGAATATTTCCACCGATCCATTCGCATTTGTTCTCATCAGCAACATCAGCAACTCGGGCACATTCCCTCACAATCAACTGGGCGAACTTTTCCAAGTCAGGCTGTGCGAAAGGAATTTCATTACCAAGTCTGTCATATTTTTTTGTAGCCTCATCAGCAAGTTCTCGGATTCGTTCGTTCATGCTCGTTCTTTCTTTACACGACCAATGCGACTGGCCTTATTCCAATCATAAACAATGCCATCCGGACACAGTCCGTTCTTAACGCTGTCTACACCAAACCTGCCTACTACTTCGAAGTCTTCGCCTCGAATAGTAACGAACCCGTCAATAGTCTTGGAATAAGACATTGCTTCGTTCAAAGTGATGAATCGTTCTAATTCAGCACCACCAAAATTTACACTATACATTCTTTTCCTTTTTTTGTTTTCATATCATTATTGTAACATCAAAAAGAAACCCAGTCAACTTAAGCTGACCGGGTCCAAAAACTGTTGTATTTCTACAACGATTTACAACTTGTAACGATCGCTCATTACCGTCTTAAGCATGATGCCTTCTGGAGTAAACTGATCCAAATCAGCGGCTAGCAAGCTAGTCATTATACTTGGACTGAATCCACTTACCAATGCGGCACCACTCTTGTCAGCCTTAACAGGCACGTTGTCTGAACTGTTTAGGTTCCAGAAAACAATCTGTGGCACGGTGTAACCTGCATCTGCGAACTTGCGTTCGATCATTTGCATAGCACTGTCGTCAAACTTGGCGCATTGGTTGAACTGCATGTCTGACAAGATCAGCAACATCTTTGGCATATCGCCAGCTGGTACTGCGCCCTTAACCGCAACGTCTAGGATCTTGTCCATAGCCGCATGTAGGTTAGTGCTCATTTGCCAGTCGCTCTT